>Ga0172374_1001519_pt1 | contig 15392 bp, 14 predicted proteins | sample LakKiv3m_FD_114536 | JGI IMG/M metagenome (GOLD analysis project Ga0172374, IMG submission 114536) | Freshwater microbial communities from Kabuno Bay, South-Kivu, Congo - kab_092012_10.3m | ecosystem: Environmental > Aquatic > Freshwater > Lake | place: Democratic Republic of the Congo... | reverse complement strand
ATGCTGATTATAATGCGGTTTTTCATTGGCGTCATACCAAGCTCCGTTCTTCAGCATGTATTCAAAGCCTCCTGCTTCCTTTACGCCCGGTGTAGCGTTGCACATTGCCTTCACGAGTTCCTCGTGGTTCTTAACCGGCATCTTGATGCCGAGTTCGGGAGCTATCTCGTCAACAAAGTCTGTAATAGGCTTTGCCTCTCCAAGAGGTTTTACCAGAGGCTGCCTGATGAAGAACTCCGTAATCTGGTCGCCTGAAGCATGGCCCATAGCATCCCATCTTTCAAGGTAATTTGCCGCAGGAAGTATCATGTCGGCAAGTGACGCGGACTCGCTGTACGCAACATCATATGCGACGAGATGAGGGATAATGCTTTCATCCTTCATTATATTGATATTATCCTGAGCGTTTCCATTAACATAAGGCGGATTATAGCAATATGTTATGTAGAGTTCAGGCCTGCCGTGTTTGCCTTCCTTGATTACTCCGAGAACATCCTGACAAACACCGTGCGTCGGATAGGCGACAGCGCCGTCATAACCATAGCCAATCTTCAGTTTGTTTATCTTTTTTGGATACTGGGTCTTCTTGAAATCCGCCATAAACGGGTCTTTCCATTTTGCGCCAACTGGCTGGACAAAACCGCCTGGCACATTTATGTAACCGCAAATAGCATTGAGCGTCATATTCGCCCTCTCGTTATTCACGCCTGCATAGTGCGCCACGAGGCCCCTGTAAGAGATTGCAACACCCGGCTTTGCCTTTGCAAAGGCAATCGCAAGCTCTTTAATCTTCTTTGCCGGAACACCGCTTTCTTTCTCCGCCCACTGAGGAGTAAATTTCTTAAAGTGGTCTTTAAGCTGGTCCACAGTAACGTTGGTCCAGTTCTTGATGAACTTTTCGTCATAGAGATTTTCGCTCATGATGACGTTTATCATCGCAAGAATAACTGCCGTATCCGTTCCGGGCTTTACCGGTATCCATTCCGTTGACTTTGCTGCGGTATTTGAAAGCCTTACGTCAAAGGTATAGAGCTTTGCGCCCTTTGCGAGTCCTTCAACAAGCCTCTGCGAAACAGGGATATGGTTTGTGTGCGCTTCCATTACGTTGGAGCCGAAATTCAGAATCATATTTGTATTCTTGAAATCCCAGTTTTCATAATGCTTGCCCCATGTAAGTTCATGAGCAACCCATTTGTCGCCTTCGCATATTGAGGTATGACCCGGAGCGGTTCCGGTGCCATAGGCGGAAAGAAAATAACCTTTCACGTATGTGCCTGTGGTATCCTTCATCCTTCCATAATGGAAAGCAACTTTTTCCGGAGTGCCTTTTGCCTTGAGGTCTTTCATTAATCCGACAACTTCCTTCTTTGCCTCATCCCATGAAATCCTCTTCCACTGTCCTGACCCTCTCTTGCCGACCCTTTTTACCGGATAAAGCATCCTGTCAGGGTCGTAGACCTGTCCCATCGCGTCCTGGCCTCTTGCGCAGAGCACGCCGTTTGTTCTCGGAAGTTTCGGGTTGCCTTCAACCTTCACAAGCCTTCCGTCTTCAACATACCCGACTATTCCATCCCTTGTGACGCACTGCCAGCAGGCGGATGGAATTGCCTTTCTTTCTTTCTTTGTTACAGGAGATACGTCCTTAAATCCCCACTGAAGCGCATCCATTTCACCCCTGAGCCCGACTGCCTCTGCTTTGTTAAGGTTAAGGCCCGAAATTGCGAGGGCGCTAAGGGCGCCGATTTTAAAAAGGTCTCTTCTTGTCATTTCGTTCATTGCCATATCTATTCGCCTCCTTTCTTGCCGTAAGGGCCCATTTTCCACACTGCAAGCTGGTATTTGCTTTTAGCTTCTTTCCTTATGTCTTCGCCCTTTTTTAAGGTTGCGTTTGCTGCTTTTGCTTTTTTGCCTATGTAATAAATCTGCGGTTTTGTCTTTTTTTCAGGCAGCAGCACCGTGGCCTCTTTGTGGGCTTTAAGAAGTTTTGAAACTTCGCTGTCCGGATTATTCAGGTCGCCGAATATCCTTGCCCTTGCTTGACAGGTATTCACGCAGGAAGGAACAACGCCTGCTTCAATCCTGTGCTCGCAGAATGTACATTTGTCAGCGGGATTTGCGGTCGGATTTCCCCCTGCCTGTTTGCCCGGGTCAAAAAACCTCACGCTGTAAGGGCAATGCCTGATGCACTGGCCGCAGCCTATGCACCTGTCCTGGTCCACAAGAACCGCGCCGTCAGGCCTTTTGTATGTAGCTCTCTTTTTAAACTTTACGCCTTTAAATTCCGCGTCTATCGGATCCACCGGGCATACCTTTACGCATGGAGGATTATCGCAATGATTACAGAGCCACGGCAATATATCACGCTCTGCCTTTGGATAGGCGCCGTGCTCATTATAAACAACCTGTGACTTAAATACTCCGAGCCTCGTGTCAAATTCGGTCTTGCACGCTATAGCGCATGCCTTGCAGCCGATACATCTGTCAAGGTCAATAACCATAGCGAGGCGAGTTCCATTCTTTTTTGTTGCCGCTTCAAGATTCTCTGCAGCAGAAAGGACGCCCGCGCCTGCAACAACAGCAGTTCCGACTGCCGCTGTCTTGAGGAATTCTTTTCGGGTCAACCCCTTTTTCTCTTCACTCATTCTTAAGCCTCCCCTTGTTAGATTTTTGCAGATAATAATTTACTTCCGCTCAATACTACTAACCTTCAATTTTCTTCTCTCCCCCCTCCTTTCCTGATACCGCACCCTTAAAATTCTTAATTGCGCTTCCTATGCTCTTGCCGAGCTGCGGCAGTTTTGACGGACCCAAAACAAGAAGCAAGGTTATAACCACTACTATTATTTCAGGCACTCCTAATCCAAACATAAAACCTTCCTTTCTTAGAATTAGGCAACGATTAACTTCTATTTTTGTTTTAATTGAGTTACGTGTGACGGTATTATAGAAGCAATTATAATGCCACTATTATTTAATGCCCTGAAACCAATGAGATAATAGGTTTATTAGCCTGTGCAACATAGCTTAACATTACAATTATGTAACGCTAAGATGGGTTTTTCCAAAGACAACCCCTTGTTTTTAATTGGTTTTATTGGTAATGGAGGGTGAAAAGGATGGTGTTACGTAAACGAAACAGGAGAGTTTAGGATTTAATCCCGTATGCATTCATTTTTTCCCACAGGGTCTTTCTGCTTATCCCCAACATCTCGGCTGTTCTTGTCTTGCTCCCGCCCGTGGTCTTTAACATCCTGATTATATATTCCTTTTCCGCGCCGGCTGCTACATCTGAAAGAAAGATTTTTTTGTCACTGCCGTCTTTTTGAGAAATAAAAGATGGCAGGTCATCCTTTTCAATTATCCCGGAAACAGAGAGAGTCACGCACCTCTCGATAATATTTTCCAGTTCCCTTACATTCCCCGGATATTCATAGAGGAAAAGAGAATCCATTGCTGTTCTGGAAAAACTGATATTTTTTGAAAGCTTGCCGTTGTATTTTTCCAAAAAGAAATTAATCAGAAGCCGGACGTCTTCGCTGCGCTCCCTTAAAGGCGGCACCGTTACGGGTATTACATTGAGGCGGTAAAAAAGGTCTTCTCTGAATCTTCCTTTTTTAACCTCTTCTTCGAGGTTTTTGTTGGTTGCGGCAATTATCCTCACATCAATGTTTAAGGTGTCTGTCCCCCCGACCCTTTCAAGGGTCCTTTCCTGTATCACCCTTAAAATCTTTGCCTGCGTGGACAAAGGAAGGTCCCCAATCTCATCAAGGAAAATGGTGCCGTTGTCGGCAAGCTCAAACCTGCCGGGCTTTCTTTTTATTGCGCCTGTAAAGGCCCCCTTTTCATAGCCGAATAACTCGCTTTCTATAAGTCCCTCGGGCATTGCCGCGCAGTTAACCTTGATCAAAGGCTTATCCTTGCGCTTGCTTTGATAATGGATTGTGGTGGCTATGAGTTCTTTTCCTGTGCCGCTTTCTCCGAGTATCAGAATGGTCGCATCCGATTCAGAAACCTTCTTAACTAAAGAAAAAACCTTTTTCATCTCTTTGCTTTCGCCTATGATATTAGGAAAACAATAACATCTGCCGAGGTCCTTTTTGAGCCTGATATTTTCTTCTTTGAGCCTTTTTACATCCAGCGCCCTTTCGATGAGAAGGAAAAATTCATCCAGAGAAAAAGGTTTTGTTATATAGTCATATGCGCCGAGTTTCATAGCCTCAACCGCGTCTTTTATCGTGCCGAAGGCTGTCATTACAATCACCTGAACATCATTCGTGCGGGCAATTTCTTTGAGAATATTAATGCCGTCGATATCAGGGAGCCTGACGTCCGTGACTATAACATCGAAGGAGCTGTCTTTGAGGGAATTTAACGCTTCCAAGCCTGTCTCAAACGATGCGACTTCATAGCCTGCCGCTTTCAGCGCATCCTCAAGAGTAACGCGCATCAGCTTTTCATCTTCGATTAAAAGGATTGCTTCTTTCATTTAAGCTGATTAACAGGGAAAGTCATCATGAACCTGCTCCCTTTACCGGCCTCGCTTTCAACGGAAATTTCTCCATTGTAGTTTCTGATTATCTCATAAGTCAACCAAAGCCCGAGCCCCGTTCCTTCTCCGGGCGGTTTTGTAGTAAAGAAAGGGTCAAAGATCTTTCCTATATTTTCGTGCGCAATGCCGCTGCCCGTGTCGCTGACTTCTACATTAATCTTTGAATCTTCCCTGACCCCTCTGACCTTTAACGAACCTCCGTTTTCCATGGCGTGGATTGCATTTATAAAAAGATTTAGCATTACCTGCTGAAAATCATGCGGGTCAATAAAAATATTCAGGTCCTCGCCTGCCTCGTTAATAAACTGAATTCTGCTTTTTCTGGCCTTATATTCGATAAAAGAATAGACATTGATTACGGCATCCTTCACATTTATATCAACCGGCCTGTGCTCGTTCTTCCTCGCCATCCAGAGAAGTTTGCTTACCGTGCTTTCTATCCTGTCGAGGCCTTCATTGATGAGGCTTAAATATTTCTCTCTGAACCCGGGATTGTCGCTGTTTTGTTTCAACATCTGCAGGCAATTAAAAAGGCCGCCCAAGGGGTTATTTATCTCATGGGCCACCCCCGAGGCCAGGATGCCTATGGAGGCAAGTTTTTCCGATTGGACTAATTTTTCATGAGTCCGTTTAAGTTCTTCGTTTGCCTGTTTTATCCTTTCGATCATGCTGTTGAATCTCTCTCCGAGAACAGCAAGCTCGTCATGGCCTTTTACGTCAACCTTAACGTCAAGGTAATCGCTGCGGGTTTTTTCCATAGTGTTCGCAAGCTGTGTTATAGGGCTTATAAACCTCCGGCTGATGAGCAGAATAATTCCGAAGCCGACAGCTATCAGGAATAAGGTAAGCACTATAATCCGTTTAACAGTCGCAATGATTTCACGCTCTATTTTTTTCAAAGATACTCCGAATTTGAGCGTGCCCCACCGCTTCTTGCCTATCGAGAGCGGGACGCTGAAATCAAGGGCTTTTTGGCTGCCGTTAAAAAAACTCTGTATAATAGTTTTATCTGCCCGCAGCGCCCTTACTGTTAAGGGGTCGGAATATACCTTCCCGTAATTTGAGATGTCATTATGGGAAACTATCTTGCCTTCCTCGTCCAGAATCGATATATAAAGCAGGTCCATTTCCTTCCGGTTGAATATCTCCATTATATAATTATCCAGCAAGCCTCCTTCTTCAACGAGCCCGAGCCTTTCATAGATAAGGTCGTTTATTATCGGGATGGCGAGGGTCTCTCCAAGCAGCCTGCCTTCCCTTTCAACCTCGGCATAAAGGATAGACCTTTCCCGCTCAACAGTAAGATAGCCGACAATGCCCATAAGGATAATAATCGCAAACGTAGTGATAAGTATGAACTTATACTGGAGGCCCAACTGAGAGAAAAGCTTGGCGTTCATAGGCGTATCTTTGGATGGCACCCCATCCCGCAGGTCTGCGGTATATCGTTGACCTTGGTCCGTATGAGCGCATAATCGCTGTCGGCTGTCTCTGTAAAACCATTTTTGAGGTCATCGTCCAGCCGTTTAAGCACCTTTTGGTGATTTGCGTCAGCGGGATTGAGGTCCAAGAGCGCCTTTTTTATACTGGCAATTACATCGGCAGATAGATTTTTGTTGGCTACGAGGGGGCCTGTAGGAATGTAGTCAGACTCGCCTATTGTTTTAATCCCAAGTTTCATATACTTTCTCGCCACAGAGTCTCTCACAGAGCCCGCGTCATACTGCCCTTTTAAGACAGCCTTTACCACCGAATCATGGTAATCAAAGTTTGCGTACCGACCGAGTTCGCTTAAATGTATTCCTGTGTTTGCCAGCAGGTACCGGGGCATAAGATTTCCTGACGTTGATTTAAAGGCGGCAAACGCCAGTGACTTGCCTTTGAGTTCGGAGATTTTGGCAATGGCCGCGTCTTTCTTCGTAATTATCACGCTCTTATAGGTTGCATTGCCATCAGCCCCTTTGGGCTTCAGAATGCATATGGCGCCATATTTCACCCGGGCCTCAAGATACGTCAGGGGGCCCAGCAGCGCTATATCTATTTCTCCGTTATTAAGGGCAGTTACGGTGTCTTCATATTTTTTTTTCAGCGTAAGCTCATAGTGATATGGAGTTTTTTCCGAAAGGTAATCGAGCAGCGGCTGATATTTTTCATATAATAGGCGCGGGTTGTCTCTCGGGATCACTCCGAAATGAATGACCTGTTTCCCTTTTATTTTTATTTTCCCGGCCGCATTCAAGCCAGCGCTGAGGGCGATATCCATTTTTCTGATGGAATCGTATGCATTGTCTGATATATGCACAAAACCGTCTATCATCATCGCATCGAGTATTTCCTTGCCGCGCGCTGTTTTATTCATGCTCAGAAAGGCGTCCCTTAACTGTTTTTTCAGGGCCGGGGCAACATCTTTTGTTATCACAACCGGCGGTATCCCGAAAGGAGGAGAACGTTTTATTATCCTTGTCTGTTTTGCATACGGCGAATCTTTTTTTAACATAAACCCATAAACAAGGCTCTCAACGGCAGCTCCGTCCACAATCTTTTTTGCGACAAGCTCCACCGATTTATTGTGGCTGTAACTATATACAAACCGCTTGAAGAAATTTTCAGGGGTCCGGTTCATTGTCTTTAAAAGGTATGCCGGATAGAGCTTGCCTGTGTTGGATTTCGGATCTACAAAGGCAAAAACTTTTCCCTTCAATTCCGCAAACGACTTGATATGGCTGTCTTTATGGGCGATTATGTATGAATTATATACGGCCTTTCCGTTTACGCTCGGCGCAACAAGGAGTTCAACCCCGAATTTATCATGATCTTTAACATACGGAGCAGAACAGACAAATGCCACTTTAACCTCGCCTTTTTCAAGCAATAAATCCATCTCTTCATAGGTCCTCCTATGGACCATCTGCACGGGATGATTTATCTGTTCGCCGACATAATCAATAATCTCCTGATAATATTTGACCGCATTCATAGGCGTAACCATTGACGCAACGCCTATCTTTATGGGCTCTTTATTCCCTGCGCTGTGTGCCGGCCCGGGGCCTAAAAGAGCAAAGATAAATATCAGGGGAAGAAAGATTCTGCCGGCAAGAAAGATACGCCTCATGGGCTTATTATAACATCAATCATTTGTGCAGTGTCCCAAAATTAACCTCCCTCTGTTTGTCATTCCGGGCTTGACACGGAATCCAGTATTTTCGGTCTGGATTCCCGCTTTCGCGGGAATGACGGCTTCGAGTCTGTCCGGTTGATTTGATATTGACTTTAATCTTCTTCGTGGTAGAATTTAAAAAAATACGAAATAAGGAGGCAGAAAACCATGATGTCAAATATTCCGATAGATCTCAAGAATGTTCAGAAGGGCGCTATTGTCAGGGAGATACTCCGCGTAGGAATTATCGCAGAGCTTGACGCCATAAACCTCTATGAACAGCTTGCGGCAATGACAGACAGGATTGATATTAAAAAAGTCTTGTTTGACATAGCAAAAGAAGAAAAGACCCACGTCGGCGAGTTTCAGGAACTGCTTTTAAGAGAAGACAAGGAGCAGGTTCAGGAATTAAAACACGGGAAAGAGGAAATAAAGGAGATAACAGGGAAATAAGCATAAAAATCATTTGGCAGGAGAGGTCTGGGATAGTGTTTGAGCGGTTTTATCCCGAGATTTATCGGGATACCCCAGAGCGAACCGAGGATGAGCGAAGATACTATCCCATGCCTAGTATTCTTATTCTATTATGTATTCAAAGCCATTACTTCAACAGCAATTCCTCTGCAACGGCAACTCCTGCCCCGAGTTTGACGGGATAGCCCATTCCTTTTAATGTCATCTCAACGCCTGCAATCGCCGTTATAACATCAAATGTGTCTGCATATCCAAGATGCGCAATCCTGAATATCTTTCCTTTTGCCTGTCCCTGCCCGCCTGCTGCCGTAATGCCGTATTTTACCCTGAGATTTTTGTATATCTCCTGGCCGTCAAGGCCTTTTGGCGCATTTATCGCAGTAACGGAATTTGAAGGAGACTCTTTTGTGAACATTTCAAGGCCGAGAGCCTTCACTGCCTCTCTTGTTGCATGCGCAAGCCTTGCATGCCTTGCGAAGGCATTTTCGAGCCCTTCTTTCTGGAGTATCCTGATGCATTCATTCAAACCTATTATCAGAGTGACAGGAGACGTGAAGCTTGTCTGGTTTTTTGCGAGCGACTCGCGCTCTTTCTTAAAATTGAAATAGAATTTGGGAGAGGTTGATTTATCCGCGAATTTCCATGCCTTTTCGCTGATTCCCACAAATGCAAGGCCCGGAGGAAGCATAAGCCCCTTTTGCGAGCCTCCTATCAAAACATCAATCCCCCACTCATCCATCTTAATATCATGCGCGACCAGTGCAGAGATTGCGTCAACAACGAATATCGTGTTTTCATATTTTTTTACAATGGCCGCCAAGGCCTTGATGTCATGATACACGCCCGTTGATGTCTCCGAGGCCTGAACAAAAACTCCCTTGATCGAGGGGTCTTTCTTGAGCGCCTTTTCCACATCCCCGGGTTTTACGGCATATCCCCAATCAATCTTTATCTCTTCAACAGCAAGGTTATATGCCTTGCATATCTTGGTCCATCTCTCTCCAAAGTTTCCCCCATTAATTACAAGCGCCTTATCTCCGGGGCTGAAGAAATTATTTACCGAACCGACCATCCCCCCTGTGCCTGTCGAGCAGATTATGAGGACATCATTTTTTGTCTGGCACATCCACTGCAGCCCCTTCTTTGCCGCGTCGAGAACAGGAAGAAAATCAGGCGACCTGTGATGTATTATGGGCCTTGCCATCGCGAGCAACGCCTCTGAGGGCACAGGCGTTGGCCCCGGCGCTAATAAATAACGTTTTAACATGAAAACCTCCTAAGATTTAAGTGAACAAATAGTTTAAATGTTCAAGATTTTATAGTCAAGATTAAGGGCTGCTTCCTTTACACTATGAATATTTTTATGGTAATATTCATAGTCTCCATTTTAAAAACCGCAAACTTATATATGTCAAAAAAATATGCATTAGGAATCGATATCGGAGGAACAAACTTGAGGGTTGCCCTTATCTCAAGTGAGGGAGAAATCCTCAAAAAGGCAAAAGAGTCTTCAGGCGAAGATGTGCTTAGTTCGCTGCAAAGGATGATCGAAAGCCTGTTTACAGACGAAGTTGCAGGGATTGGCATAGGCGTCGCAGGGTTTCTGGATAGGGCAAAAGGCGTTGTAATTTGCTCGCCTAATCTGCATATTGTTGAAGGAGTTGATTTTGCAGGGTCTTTGCGCAAGCAATTCCGGGTGCCGATCCTGATTGAAAATGACGCAAATGCCGCCGCATTCGGAGAAAAATGGATGGGGGCCGGCAAAGAATTCGATAATTTTGTCCTCCTTACCCTCGGCACCGGCATCGGAAGCGGGATAATCTACAAGCGGGAACTCGCTAATGTTGCCGCCGAGATAGGCCACATGAGCATAAACGCGGATGGGGAAAAGTGCCCGTGCGGGAACTATGGATGCCTTGAGTTGTATGCGGCATCAAACGCAATTAATTCAAAGGTTGTTTCCGCGCTTGAAAAAGGCGCAGAAAGCCTTTTAAAAGAATGCTGCAGAGGCGTTTTTCATAAGATTACTCCCGAAGATATATATAAATCCGCGATAGACGGAGACAATCTCGCAAGAGAAGCGCTTAAGGACGCCGGAAGGCATCTCGGCGTTGGGTTTGCGAATATAATAAATATCCTGAGCCCTGATGCTATCATCCTTACGGGAGGCCTTACAGGGGCGTGGAATATATATGTGCAGGAAGCTATAAGAGAGGCATCCAGGAGAACATTTAAAGCGCTTTTTGATATGGTAAAGATAGTCCCGTCTTCTCTCGGGGACGATGCAGGCATAATGGGTTCTGCAGGGCTTGTGTTTTCCGCCTTAGGCCGCCCGGGCGGCTCGTCCGCACACAGGGCTCGCTGAGGAGAGCCGAGGAGAGGAAATGGGCAGAGGAAGCGGCAGTTCAATGAAGGGAGTAGCGTGTGGCAAAGAATAAGAAAAAGCTGATATGGGAATATGCAGAGGCGATAATCACGGCGCTTATCCTGGCGCTGCTGATAAGGACGTTTATTATACAGGCGTTTAAGATCCCTTCAGGCTCGATGAAACCCACACTGCTCGTAGGAGACCACATACTTGTCAATAAGTTTATCTATGGCACAAAGATTCCTTTTTCGGATAAAAGGATTCTGTTATTCAAAAAACCTGAAAAGGGCGATATAATAGTTTTCAAGTATCCTGAAGATCCCGCGCGGGATTTCATAAAAAGGGTAATAGCCGTAGAGGGCGATGTGATTGAATCAAAAAACAAGAGCATCTACGTTAACGGCAAGCAGACCGTCGAAACATATACGCAGCACACGGATGACTCGATGAGGCCTATGGGGATTGAACCGAGAGACAATTTCGGGCCCGCGATAGTGCCTAAAGATAAATTTTTCGTTATGGGAGATAACCGTGACCAGAGCTATGACAGCCGTTATTGGGGATACGTGGATGCGAAAGACATAAAAGGAAAGGCGCTGATATTATACTGGTCGTGGGACAGCGAAAATACCGGCGTGAGATTTAAAAGAATAGGGAGGTTGATACATTGAAAAATCTTCCGGCGTTAGACAACGAGCACGGGTTTTTCAAATTCATCTTCGTCACGGGTTTTTTTGTGCTTGCCTTTTACGCGGGAATTCAATTTGGAATTCCATATTACAAATATACAGTCTTTAAGACCGACGCAAGAGAATTTGCAAGGATAAATCTTGGCGATATGGAAAAGACAAAAGCGCAGGTTTTCAAGCGGGCTCAGGAACTCGGGCTTCCGATAGAGGAAAAAAATATAGAGGCTTCAAAATCGCCGAGGGGGACAAGGATAAAAGCATCATGGTCTGAGACGGTTGACATACTCGGCATATACCAGCATACATTTGTCTTTGATGTAGATGTAGAGGAGTGATTTGTTTACAGGGCTTATCGTAGAAATGGGTGAAATTGCATCCATTAAAAAACGCAGCGGAGGCGCAATACTTTCGCTCAAGGCGGACAAAGCGGCATCAGGAGCAGAAATAGGAGACAGTATTGCTGTAAACGGAGTTTGTCTTACTGTTGTAAGCAAAAAGAATAATCTCCTTTCCTTTGACCTCTCTGATGAAACCCTGCAAAGCACAAATCTAGGCAGCCTTAAAACAGGCGGCAAGATTAACCTTGAACCTTCCCTGCGACCTGATTCAAAGATAGGCGGACATTTTGTGACAGGGCATGTTGACGCAGCTGGCAGGATACGCTCAAAAACAAATGTCGGAGATATGGTTAAAATAGAGATCGAGGCTCCGGGAAAGGTAACCGGGTTCCTTGTTGAAAAAGGCTCTGTCGCGGTGGACGGGATAAGCCTCACAGTAGTTGATGTGCTGGGAGATGGCTTTACAATCGTCATTATTCCTCATACGGCAAAGCTTACGACTATCGGGTTTAAGGGCATAGGAGATACGGTAAACATTGAATCCGATATCCTTGGGAAATATGTTGCTAAATTTTTAGATAAAACTGAAAGCAAAGATTCAAGGCTTATGAAAAGCCTTGTAGAAGGAGGATACACAAAATAGCTTTCAGCTTTAAGCTGTCAGGTATAAGCTGACGGCTAACGGCTGATTGCTGATTGCTAAAACCATGGAAAAATATAAATTCAACACTATTGATGAAGCTATAGATGATATAGCAAAAGGGAAAATGATTATCCTTGTGGATGATGAGGACAGGGAAAACGAAGGCGACCTCTGTATGGCAGCGGAGAAGATAACGCCTGAGGCAATTAATTTCATGGCAAAATATGGGAGAGGGCTTATCTGCCTTTCTCTTACGCCTGAGCGGGTAGAGGAATTAAAACTTCAGATGATGACTGACGATAACACCTCGCCTTTTGGCACGGCCTTTACAGTCTCGATAGAAGCAAAGAAGGGCGTTACAACAGGAATATCAGCATCCGACAGAGCAACTACAATACTCACTGCAATAAACCCGAACACAAAACCGGAAGACATCTCAAAACCGGGGCATGTATTCCCTCTGCGCGCAAAAAAAGGCGGTGTGCTTCAAAGGGCAGGACAGACAGAAGGCTCGGTGGACCTTGCAAGGCTTGCGGGCCTTTATAATGCAGGGGTCATCTGCGAGATTATGAATGACGACGGCACAATGTCAAGGGTGCCGCAGCTTATAGAATTCTCAAAAAGACACAACATGAAGATAGTGACTGTGAAAGACCTCATCAAATACAGGATGCGGGCAGAGCTTCTCGTAAAGCGCATATCAGCAACAAAACTGCCCACGGAATACGGCGAAGATTTCACGGTGATTGCCTATGCCAACGATATGGACAGCAACATACACATAGCCCTTGTCAAAGGAGAAATAAAACACGAAGACGAAGTTCTCGTAAGGGTGCATTCAGAATGTCTTACGGGAGACGTATTCGGTTCAAAAAGATGCGATTGCGGCGAGCAGCTTCACAGGGCTATGGGGCTTATAAGCAAAGAGGGAAAAGGCGTCATCCTATATATGAGGCAGGAAGGAAGAGGCATAGGGCTTGTCAATAAGTTAAAGTCTTATGAACTTCAGGACAAAGGCCTTGATACGGTCGAGGCAAATATAAAACTCGGGTTCAAACCCGACCTGAGAGATTACGGAATCGGAGCACAGATGCTTGTTGATATAGGCGTGAGGAAGATGCGGCTCATGACGAATAATCCTAAAAAGATTATCGGGCTTGAAGGCTACGGGCTTAAGGTGGTGGAGAGAGTTCCATTGGAGACAAAGCCGCATGACAAAAATATTGTTTACCTCAAGACAAAGAAGAAGAAATTAGGGCACATGCTCGAAGGCGTGTAACGTTTCACAGCCGTATTTTTAAGCAAATATAAGTCTTTCGCCTTTAGGCTCTGGTATCGGGTCGCCAAATTCTTTTGCTGTATCAAGCCATAACTGAATTGCGTCTTTGGCGTTTTTTAAAGCCGTTTCAGGAGTTTCTCCATGTGCAATGCAACCGGGAAGCTCAGGCACTTCCGCTATAAAAGCCCTGTCTTCATTGCTCCAGTAAATAATAATCTCGTATTTATACATCAGCAGTCCCTCCGAGTTTATATTTTACTATAATATTCCTTACTTGTCTCACTTGATAAGGTTTTGCCATATTGCCGTCGCGCTGAAGATTAATTTTTTCTATCACGGTTTCTTTTCGGAATAAGTGATGACTCCCTTTTATTCTCATTTCAAAACCTAAATGTTTTAACAGGTTGCATAATTCTTCAAATTGAATATTCGCGTCAGAAGTGCCGCTTAAAATCTTGAGAAGGAGCTTCTCATGTTTACCCATGCTCAATTTTACCAGAAATTAATGAGTATTTGATATTTAAGACATTTTTGGGCCGCAAGACTAACGAGTCCTTAAACAAATACGGGAAGCGTCCCTAGGTTTCTATGTTCTATGTTTCTTCATAAATAAAAACGTAATTGGCAAAGCTGATATTATCGCAGCAATAGTCATTGGCAAAACTGGAATAAATGCAAGAAAGTTACTGATGGCCCCGCCGAGTAATTTTTCTCCGAATAATCTCTGGTTTTTGAAATCCCACTTCTGATAAAATGTAGCTGCTATGGAAAGATTCGGCCAATACATACTGCTCGAAAAAGTCGCAACCGGCGGCATGGCAGAACTTTATAAGGCGATGAAGGTCGGCATCGAAGGTTTCGAGCGTGTGCTTGCCATAAAGAAAATCCTCCCTCACCTGTCCTCGGACGAAGAATTCATTAACATGTTCATCGCAGAGGCAAAACTCGTTGCGCGCCTTAACCACAAAAATATCGTTCAGGTCTATGACTTTGGCAAAACAGGACAGGACTATTTTATCGCAATGGAGTATATCAGGGGCAAAGACCTGAAGGCCATCCTGAAGCGGTGCAGGGAATGGAATATGAGTTTCCCCGTAGCTCCTGCGGTATTCATAGCAAAAGAGATTGCAGCTGCGCTGAGCCATGCGCATGGGCAAAAAGATAGCACAGGCAAAAACCTCAATATCATTCACAGAGATGTCAGCCCCCAAAATATTCTTATATCTTATGAAGGCGAGGTAAAGGTCGTAGATTTTGGAATTGCAAAGGCAGAGGCGCACTCAAAAACAGCAACAGGAACTCTCAAGGGAAAACTTTCCTACATGTCTCCTGAGCAGGCATGGGGAAGGCCTGTTGACCAGAGGTCGGATATATTTTCACTCGGTATTGTTTTTTACGAAATGCTCACAGGAGAAAAACTGTTCAAGGGCGACTCTGAAATAAATACGCTCGAAAAGGTCAGGGAAGCAAGAGTTGAACCAATGGCATCCAGCATTAACGTCGAGCTGCCTGCGGAACTTGAAGCAAAGATGTTGAAAATGCTTGCGCGCGAAACAGCCTCCCGCTATCAGAACGCCTTAGATATCGAAGTAGAACTCGGCAGCATTATATTTAAGCTCATACCGGACGACCCTGCAATGTCAGTTAAACAATTCATGCGTGAGCTGTTTGCGTCCGAGATCGAGGCTGAACATAAATCAGAGATGAAAGAAAAGCCTTTGCACATGAAAATAGAGGCCGAGGCAGAAATAATACAACCTGACCCACCGCCCGTGCCTGAAAAACCAAAGTATGAAGCAAAGGAACCGCCGCCCTTTAAAGAACGGCCGCTAAAAAGCCGTCCTTACACCGGCCCTCAGCCTCGGAAATGGAGAGGGTGCTCATGCCTGATTTTT
>Ga0172374_1001518_pt1 | contig 15396 bp, 16 predicted proteins | sample LakKiv3m_FD_114536 | JGI IMG/M metagenome (GOLD analysis project Ga0172374, IMG submission 114536) | Freshwater microbial communities from Kabuno Bay, South-Kivu, Congo - kab_092012_10.3m | ecosystem: Environmental > Aquatic > Freshwater > Lake | place: Democratic Republic of the Congo... | reverse complement strand
GGACTACGCATAATTTTTTCCGGACTATTGCGTTTAAAAATTTCATAAATTTTTGGAGATTTTTTGATTCTATCGGCTATTCTAATCAAATTTAAACCCGGATCTAAGGAAATAAGTTTTTTTCGTGACAAATTAGTTAAATATTGAGCATAATTTTCATCCTTTAACCATTTTTGCGTGACTTTGCTAAGAAAACCGGTGCTAATCATAACAGCCAGATCGTTCGCGATCGGAATTTTCCAGATGCCCACCAATTTTTCGGTTGTTTCAAAAAATAAATCCTGGAGTTCTGCAAATTTTAATTTTTTTAACTTTTGTTTATTGATCTGATCATAATAAAAATCAAATTTTTGATTAAAATTATTGACCAAATTTTTCATGTTTAGCAAAATGATTGATATTTTTAACATTTGCCAAACAAGTCTAATCCACTCGAAAAATTTATTTTCAACTTTTTGAGTCTTTTTATAATGATAAGATTTTTCCACCCCCAGCATTTTTTCAAAAAAACTCCGGTTTAGACTATAACCGGGTAAATAAGAGATCATTTTGTACCAATTTAATAAATTATAATAAAGTCGAAAGCCGATAAATTCGATCATGTGTTCAAACATCAACTTGTTTTCAATGATAGCTTTTCTACTAACACCCATCAAATCGCAAAACTCTTCGTAGACTTTTTCATAAACCGAGCGCGCAAATGAAAACGTTAAGGGCGTCGTAACCCCAGAGTAGCTTTCGGCAAGATTTGAATTGTCGAATATCTTTTTTTCCATGTTCTAACTGTAGCAAATCAAGGAAAAAATTAAAACAAGGTTCGTTGTAAAAACAAAAACTATGGACGAAATAAATGTTTGTTTCGCAAATATTTCTTTTTGAGTTCCTCTAAACTTTAATAGATTAAAAATTATTGCCAAAAGACTAATTATGGGCAAAAACTCAAACCATATAGAGATTTGAAAATAGCGAAATAGAAAAAAATAGCCAAGCAAAATTGATACTGAAATTGCCAGAATCAGGCCTGTTGCCCCGCTTATCCCGTATTGCGAAGTATAAGTATCTTTGGAATCGTTTTCCTCTTTTGGAGCTCTAATTTTACGAGTTACCTCCAAAAGGAAAAGCTCTAAAGTGAGAAACAAAACTATAATTAAAACTGTAGATAAAGAAATGGTTGTAAGCTCAAGCCCGTTTAAAACTAGCAAATAGTAAAAAATGGGTATGGCAATTAATTCATGTAAAAAAATATAGAGCGTAAATTTTTTTCTAAGCCAATTGGCGATAAAAAATTCTTTAAATAAAACAAGTGAATAAACGAAAGTGATAATAAAAATAATTGTGGAAAACGGATAAAACTTCAAACTAACGGCGATCTCGCAAACAATTACTAAAAATATTAGGGGTTTGAGCTCAGCTAATTTAATTAGACCCCTTGGAACTGGTCGGTCTTTGTAGTGCAAGGCATCGTGACTCGCGTCTTTAAACTCATCAAAAAGTCTTAATCGAAAGAGAAATAAAAAAATAGCTAAAAAAGCTACGAAAATATTCAAAAAATCAATTTTTTGATTGATTAATCTTTGAGTAATACTTCCAGCGGTAAAACTAAAAAGAGCTGAAAGCAAAAAAAACTGCCAAAGAGGAAAACGCTCTTTAGTATATTGATAGTAACGCTTAAGATAAGATAACATTTTTATAAAGAAACTGGTTTAAATGAATTAACAATCTCTTCTTCTGACCATCCGCTACGAAGCAAAAGTGTTTTGATATCTTTATCAATCATACCACTCTTACGAGCCTTCAAAATATACTCTGTAACCACCGCATTAGCCGGACCGCTTGGGGTTTTAGGTTGGGTTTTTTGAACCGACTCCGGGTAAGGTTCTCTTTTAATAAAATAAAATAAACGTAGTGCTAAAGAACCGGAAATATAAACAACTGGAATCCAAAAAACGAGTCCAACGCCACCGGTACAGATTATAGATGCCGCCACAAAGGCCAGAAAACCATCAATATATCCGTTAGAAAAAATTGTTCCAATAATTAAAACTACAATTATGCCAATAATAATTTTGAGAAAAGCAAAACCTACTCTCATTTGGCCACCTTCCTATTTTCATAAAGAATATGCCAATATTTTATCGTTGCGATAACTAGCGCCAGATAAAACGGAATAGCAAAGGCGATTTCTGAAGGGACGTTGAAATAAGGAATCATGAAACCGGAAAAATTCGCTGTCGCGCTCGGACCATAGACCCTAATACCCGCTCGAATCAAAAATGATTCAACTGGTAACATAATCAAACCTGCCAGGATCATATAAGCGATAAATTTCCTCACAAGGTCAAAGTAAAATAATTTTCGATCGATAATATTAATAGAGAGCCAAATAACCAAAACCCATAAACCAGACAAAAGAAAACTTATATCCCTGTAAATGTAACTCCATTTTGGTAGACCGACATTTTGGACCATCGGTTCAACCATAATCTCAAAAAGGAAAACAACAATTAAAGAAATTGGTAGACTGACTTTCCAATCTGGTTTTCTGACTGGTACAAGAGGTTTATTCTCAAGATACAACTCCCAGTACTTCGCAAAACCGATCAGAAGAGCTGTATAAGCCGGAATATAGTAAAGTGCGCCAATTGGCACTTTAAATAAGAAAAGATTCGGCATAATAACCTGAATTTCAGGAGAATAACTTCTCACCCCCATAGTAATAAGTAACCACTCACTTAACCAAACAAAAGGTATCATAAATAAAACAGAGTAGATGAATTTTATAGCATCGGTTTTATTTTTGAAAATTGACTCTGCGATCTTTGTGCTGATTAAAATCAAGTTTGCCAGATTGATTGACAAAATCCAACTAACATCACGATAAATGTAAGCCCAGCTACCTAGCCGATAACTATTCCACATGGGATGAGTAAAAAAGTCAAAAAGCAAAACCCCTAACAAAATAAAAAAATATTTGTAAAATACTTTTGAGTCCTTTTCGGAAAACCAAATAAGTAGAATTAAAGCGATGGCAATAACTACTATTTCGAAAATAAGAGTAAACCAATCAGGTGTTTTATCAAAAATACACGCCGACCCAGTGCAAGTAATAAATGGTATGGCCATTTTCCCTCCAAACTAATTTACAACTTTATTTTTTCACAAAGAAAATACAAATGCAAATTGTAGGATAATGAAAAAAGCCGTCACAAGGACTGCTGTTTTCGTCTTGGCAGGACATCGTCAATAATGTTCGGAATTATTTTATGTCCTCTTTGGATTATATCAGAATACCTGAATTGGCTCAAGTATAGCAATTTTTAATAAAATATAGTATATTATTTGGTTGACAGGACGTTAACAAACTATAAAAAAGGAGGGTTGGCTCGTGAAGATAGAGTTCATCACCCTAACCGAGACCGGCAAACAAACGAAACGATTTGAACCCTTCCCCACAGGCCAGCTCCTGTGGTCAATTCTTGCCGCATTGACGCCGATGGATATTGAACTGGGCATACAAGATGAACATTACAGACCAATATCGTTAAATACGGACGCTGACTTAATTGCCATCACTGTAGCCACTCCGGTTGCTCTCAGGGCATACCAACTTGGCAAACAGTTCTCGCAGTTAGGTAAGAAGGTCGTGTACGGCGGCCCCCATATCACCCAAATACAGAAATATCCTGAGTATAAAGACGAGCCGTTTCTGTTTGGGAACGCCTTCGCCATCTTTGTTGGTGATGCCGAAGAGACATGGCCAATCTTTATTAATGATTTGGCTGGCGGACGCGAGACCAAGAAGGTGTATACTGGCGGACCCTTTGGTTTCAATATTCCTATAACTCCTCGCCGGGGCCTCTACCCAAGGTATGGCTTGCAAAGATTACTGCCGGAAATAGTTACCATCGAATCAAGCCGTGGTTGCCCTGGACGATGTACGTTTTGCTGCGCCAATGGCCAATATCAAACAAAACCAATTGAACAGTTGTTTTCTGAGCTGAGAGCCCTGAAATCAAGATATCATAATTTTATTGATTCTAATTTGGGTGGAAATGAAAGGCATTTTCTCCAATTATTGGAATTAATGAAGCAGCAAAAATGCGGTTGGGCAGGCTCGGCATTCTTACCGGCCCTAAGAGGAAAGGGCAGGTTACTTAAAGAAGCGCATTGCGGTGTTGTCTATATCGGCATTGAGTCGGTGAATTCGGAAAGTGCTGCAGAAATACACAAACCATTTAGTAATGTAGTTTTAGCTAAAGAAATAATCCAGGAGTTGCACGATAATGATATCGCGGTCATAGGCTCATTTATTTTTGGCTTTGACCATGACGATATTTCGGTTTTCGATAAAACCATTAATTTCGCCGTGGAAGCCAGACTAGACGATGCGTCGTTTCATATGCTTATGCCTTACCCAGGAACACCAATTTTTGATAAACTGCGGGGGGAAAATCGGCTAAAATATATTAATTTCCCTCAAGACTGGGCTAAATACGGCCGTGACGAAGTGGCTTTTATCCCGTTACGAATGAGCCCGGACGAATTAAGAGATGGTTATCATTCTGTGATTAACCAGTTCTATTCTCCTGGCGCGATTCGCCATCGCCTCGGAAACAGGATTCTAAGTCAAAAAGGCCTGGGAATATTATTTTCGAACTTTATCAAGTGCATAAAAACTCGTCATATTACTCATTAAGCCGTTTGGGAACTGGGGGCTACCGAACGGCTTTTAAAATAAATAAAAATAGGTCCTGGCCCATTGTAACTACAAAGGAATCGAACCTATTTTTACCTGTAAATAAATTTTACTTAAACGCCTAACAGGTTTGGCAGGGGCGCAGGGAATCGGACCCCGGTCTATGGTTTTGGAGACCATTGTTCTACCATTGAACCACGCCCCCGTAAACAAAATTATCCGTATTTATTATTCGTCACTTACAATTATAATATATCATGCATATACAACGAATAACAAAAACGGATAACGATGTTACTTTTTAGCTTTGCTGATTTTAGTTTCTTTGTGCACCGTGGTTTTGCGGCACATCTTGCAATGCTTGCGAATTTCGAGTTTTTCCTTATTTTCCATTGGATTTTTACTCGTAGTGTAATTCAAAGAACCACATTCAGCGCATTTTAAGTGAAACGAAATTGTCTTTGTTTTGGCCATTTTTCCTCAATTCAGAATTATTAATTCATAATTATTAATTTTAGCTGGAGCCCGAGATCGGATTTGCCTTTAGGTAAAGATGCGACGACCTACTATATAATTGCCGTATCTCAACCTTGATAGCAAATTTATCTTGGACTTTCGTGGAGCCCGAGATCGGATTTGAACCGACGACCTACTCCTTACCATGGAGTTGCTCTACCACTGAGCTACCCGGGCATGGTGCCAAGAGAGGGATTCGAACCCCCGAAGCCCGAAGGGCAAGAGATTTACAGTCTCCTCCAGTTGACCGCTTTGGTATCTTGGCACATATAACAAAATTTTAGCCTTCTAAGGCTTATTTTCATTTTACACTAAAAGAGAACATTTTTCAACTTTTAAATATCAGGAATTATGTAATTCTCGCTAAAAATACGATTATCAATATTCCAATTGAATTCAAAACGAAAGAAATCAAAATAAATTGCCAATTCTTAATTTTTGATAAACCCATTATACTAATTCCTAGCTCATCAGGGAAAGGAGAGGCAATAATAATCGCGCCTATTAGTGGTATAATCCAAGAAAAATATGGGGTTTTAAAAATATCTTTGACTAATTTTATCCAACTAAAACGAGCAAGCAAAGGTCCTAATTCTTCAAAAACGTTATTTTTTAAAAATTTAAAGATCAAAAAATCACCCAAAACTGCGCCCAGCCCTGCCAATAATGAAATTGCTATAGGATTGAGCTTATCCGCTAAATCATAGAGTACTATAATTGATGGTGTAACGGTAAAAATCGACACAAAAAAAACTCCAACGACAAATGCGCCTATATAGCCTAAATTTCCGAAAATATTTATGGCCTGACGGACAATATTTGAATCGGCAAAATAAATTAATAAAATAATACTTAGAACTAAAAAAGTGGTATTTTTGTATTGCCAATTTTTATAATGATTTATAAGTTTCTTCATATTTCTATTATAGATAAATTATTAAGATTATAAAAGTTGGGTATAAAAAGGACGCCGGTGAAGGCGTCCAGTTTGCAAATATGAAATTGTTTTGCTTGCTTACTGCGTCACTACGACGCCAGCGAGTAATTCGGCCATCTGCGGGTTGATCGGTCGGCGACTACCGAAATCGATCGCCGTATCCACGCTGTCGACTTCCTCCGATTTCTCGGGTTCCGGCGGTCGCGGCGCGATGAAGCAGATACTTGTCGCCGGATGAATTGCTTCATTCGGCACGAAGAAGTTTTTGCGGTCGAATTCACCACCACGGGTGAGAATCAACTCCTCCTCGTCGCCCTCCTGCCACATGTCTTCCACACCCATGTCGGTGAGGACGATATATTGCGAAGTTTTCTCGGCCATCCGGCCGAGACAGGGGCAGGCGGCAAACGCCGCATCGAGCCGATCCTTGTCATGGTCAACCTGGTACTGCGCCCAGGCGGCAACTGTCGCCGCGCGGTGGTCGAAAATATTGATGAATTTCCCATTTCGACCTTCGTAGGTAATAGCGACCGGCTGATCGTCACCCTCACGACGAGTGACCATATCGGCCTTCGTAATCGACAGACCGATTTCCAGGATTTTACCCTGGATGAGGATGCGGGGCTGGGGTTTCTGGTTCTCGGTAACCATAGGTTACCTCCTTTTCAGTAAAATTCCCCCGAAGGGGCTGTTTCCCACCTTGAGAAACATCTAATTATACCATATAATATTACTTTTGTCAATAGTTTAACAGGTTAAGATACTAAAAAAACACCATTTTAAGGTGATTTTTGGAGCCGGCGAGAGGATTCGAAGGGCGGGGCCCTGCCCGCCGTCTGCGCTTGGCACGTCTTTTCTAATCATTTGATTTCTTTGAGCCGATAGTCGGATTCGAACCGACGACCTGCTGTTTACAAAACAGCTGCTCTACCGCTGAGCTATATCGGCTCAAAAAAATCAAATTGCTCTATGATTGAAAATCTTTATTTGACGCGAAGCGTCTGTTATACCACTGAGCTACGCTGGCTTAATTAGTTAAAAGTTTTTAAAGTTATAAAGTAAAAAGTCTTTAAATAAATTCTTTCTACTTTCTACTATTTCCCCTTCTTTTTTTCCCTCTCTAAAGCTTTTTGGGCTCTTTCGTATAATTGACGGAATTTATTCTCTTTAGGGTTTAATTCGATCGCCTGCAAAAACGCTTGGGTCGCTTTGAAATAATCCTTCAAACCCATGTAAGCATGGCCCAAATTCACATGTCGCATCACTTCAGAAGGATCAAGCTTGATGGACTGTAAAAAAGCATCTTTGGCATCGTAAAAATTTTGCTGATTAAGATAAATATTACCCAAACGGTCATAAAGTTTGCTATTTTTCGGGTCTTCAGTCGCCAACTTAATATACAATTCTTCGGCTAAAGCGTAATTTTTACTATTGTAAGCTTCGTCGGCCTGAGCAGTTAAACTAACTTCCATTACTTTTTCGGGGGTGACTTCTTTCTTTTCCTCGCGAACAAAACGCGCCGCCACTGGCAAGCGTCGAACTAAAACGATAAAGATGATAACAATTGATCCGACGATGACCCCGTCCCAAATCAGCGGATTCATTTCTCAACCTCTTTTTTCAAATCTTTTATGTCTTCCACTTCATATGATAAACAACACATCAATCTTCCGCAACACCCGGTCATCTTGGAAAGCTTTGAACCTCCCATTTCTTGAAGCGTTGCCATTTCCGAAGAAACAGTATCCAAGTCTTTTAAGAAACGGTGACAACAAAGCTCTTGACCACAACGACCAAAACCGCCCATCAAACGCGTTTCTTCTCTGGGACCAATCTGTTGCAAACGAATGATTTTACGAAAACTTCCTACCATATCGGAAACCAAAGAGCGAAAATCAATGCGCCCTTCGGCAGAAAAATAAAAAGTGATCTTTTTTTCATCAAAACTCAGATCCGCATCGACTAACTTCATATTTAAGCCGTGTCTTAAAGCTTTGGACTGAACCTCTGGCAAATAACCCTGAGCCTTGGTTTTTAAGCTGTTTCGAAGACTGAAATCGGCTTCAGTCATGGCTCGGGTAAAATTAGCCTGGGGCAAGCTTTCAATATCTTTTTTGGGGCATTTTAAACACAATGAAACTGCTGGTTCCGCAATCTGCTCCGCTTCTACTAAACAATCCTGACCTTTATGTAGTTCTTCGTTAGTTTCTATTTTGTAAATTTGTCCGGTAGACAGAACTCTAACTTGATATGTGTTCATAATATTACAAAGATACAAATCCCAAGATACAAGATACAAACTCAAATTCAACAGAATTAATTTATTTGTTTGGAATTTGTTTCTTGGTCATTGTTTATTTCTAAAACTAGGTTTTCTACTAATAATTTTACCGAAATATTTGTCTCAAGTAAACCCTTGGCGCGATTTAATTGCTTAAGAATAAGCACAGAGGAACCGTCTTTAAGCATTTTTTCTCGGTAAAAAGCCTGCCAGAGAGTCAAAACTTGTTTGATTTCAATGGTTGGCTTTTCAGCTAAACTACTTGCCCAATCAAACTTTTCCTTAAGAGAAAGTTCATTGATTTCTTCTGGAGAGAGATAACTATCGGGTTTGCTAGTAACTAAATCTTGATTTAAACGAATTTTCCGACATCGTGACTGAATCGTCGAAAGAATCCTGTTTTCATTCATGGTTGTCAGGATAATTTGAGCATAGCTCGGTGGCTCTTCCAAGGTTTTTAGCAAGGTATTGGCCGACTCAATTTCCATATTTTCAGCGTTTCGAATCACCGCGAGCTTTTTCTTTGAATTCATGGGTTTAAGGTGTAACCAGTGTAAAAGTTCGCGAATTTGAACAATTTTGAGGTTTTCGTCCTCTAATATTTGGGTATCTGCTTCGGAAATTCCTAAATCCTGGCGCAACTTAACCAGATCGGGCTCGCCGATTATCAAAACCGAGTGAAAATTATATATATCCATGTTATCCACAGATACAAATTAACAGTTTTGACATTTTATTTCAACCAATATATACTGATTGTAGGGTACCCCAGAAAAGGATGCAAAAAGCATCTAAGGGGAGGTCGACCCAATAATTTTTTAGGAAAAACAATGGATTTTCAAGACAAAACAATGACGTGCAAGGACTGTTCTAGCGAATTCGTTTGGACAGCTGGAGAACAAAAATTCTACGCTGACAAAGGGCTCCAGAATCCTCCAAGCCGTTGCAAAAACTGCCGCGATGCGGCCAAACAAGCCAAAGCTAACCGACCGACTTTCTCGATCACATGTAAAGATTGCGGTAAAACGGACGAAGTGCCGTTTCAACCTCGCGATCCTAACGATGTGCTCTGCAAAGAGTGTTTCGATAAGCAACGAGCACAAGGAACGAATTAAAGCGCTGTTTTTGAAGCGTTCGTTCTCATACAACGGGTACACACAATAAGTCCTTGGACTTTTTGTGTATTCGGTTTTCTAACTGTTTTTGTCGCTCTCATGGAGTGTGAACGGTTATTAGCAGCCGAAGGACCTTTACCACAAATATCGCAATAGTTTTTTGCGGCATTTAATTGGTTTAGATTTTGTTTTCTAACATTGTTGTTGGACATGGGTTGATTTTCCTTATACTTATATATAAAATTAATTAAGCATCAATTAAGAAGAATTTTCCGTATAAATAATTATAACAGAAAGAGAAGAAAGTTTCAACATGTTGCTATTTGGCCTTTTAACTAATCCGCTGGAATTCATCATTTATATCGTCGCTTTAATAATAGCTCTGACTATTCATGAGGCGGCTCACGCCTATATGTCTTATAGTTTGGGTGACGACACGGCCAAACTCATGGGGCGGCTCACTTTAAACCCCTTAGCGCACTTAGATCTTTGGGGTTCGATTTTCATGCTTCTGGTTGGATTTGGTTGGGGAAAACCGGTTATGGTCAACCCGCGCAAGTTTCAGAATCCCAAATTAGATAATTTGACTGTGGCACTCGCTGGACCAATCAGTAATTTTCTTCTTGCAGCTGTAGCCGGACTCGTTATTCGCTTTATCCCTATGTCTGAACTACTAACCATTGCTATCTCAATATTGGTTTTCTTTAATTTAACCCTAATGATGTTTAATTTACTCCCCATTCCCCCACTCGACGGCTCAAAAATCTTGGCTCTATTTATGCCAGAAACCGCTTATATTTATTTCCAGCAAATTGGTTTCTATATTCTAATTGTTTTGTTAGTGTTCTCCTCAGAAATACCGGTTATAAAATTTATCATGGAAAAAGCAGTCAACTTTATTTTTACCTTGTTGACTGGAGCACAAGTACTCTTCTAAATTTAGAAAGCTAGTTCGTAAAGGTTGCCACTATCCACAACCCACATTTTTTTAGCTTTAGTCGAAACCGTTAAATCAGTTAAATTATTGAAACTATCGGGCAAACCGTATTGATGAACGAAACGACCATCTTTGTCGAACTCGACTACACGTTTAGCTCCGCCATCAAGGATGTAGAGCGAGGTTGTATCAGCATCCGTATAAATCTTAATCGGTTTTTCGATTTTGTCAGATGGTGAAGGGATATCGCGCAAGGAAAAATCCGCTTTTCGGCTTTTTTGAAGTTTAATGGCGTCTCCAGATGAACGTAAAACATAAATTGAACCGTCAATGGCAACAGAATTGCTGTTTTTAATATCGATCAGGTCAGAATTAAGGTACTTTTGTCCAGCACCGAATGAACCGTTGGAAAAACTATGTTTATAGATTTGGCCAATAATCCCATCTAGAAGATAAATAGTATCTGAGTAAAAAGTGGCAGAATTAGCCGTCTCCCAACCACCAGAAACATCTAACAGATCTAGCTCATTATTAGTCATATTGTAGCTGTAAACCTTTTGGCTTGAGGTATAAAGATAGATCGTATCGTCAGCGACAGTCCCAAACTGAATGTCACCGTTATTTCGAGGAACGCTGGCAGTTTTTTGAAGTTTTTCACCATTTACCGTCGAGCGATAAATTTCACTTTGATTAACCATATAAACAGAGCCACCAAACACAAAAACATTTTTTATACTACTTGTACCCGTAACCAAAGGATCAAGCCTAGAAAAACGCGTCGTAGAAGTTAATTTGTCTAGCTCTGACTGGCAAGATTCTAGAGTCAATTTGGCATCGCTTTTAACTAACTCGAAATTAGTAATTTTTTTTGCTTCAGTAATACAAGCGAAAAATTTGGTTTTAGCTTCGGCTTGATCGTTGGACAAAACCGATTTTTTGCCTTCTTGAAGACTAGCTTCAGCAGTTTTTAATATAGTTTGTGCGTCAAGTAAAGTTAGTTTGTTTTTGTCCCGACTTTTACCAGAACCAATGACTAACGCTAAAATAATAAAAGCAATGATTGCTAGACCAATTAAAATATAAGAACGAGTTTTTTTGTTTTTCCAGAGCTTTCGCAAAAGTATCCCTAATAAATTTATTTTTTCAAAAAACCATGTCAGAAAGGTGCCAAATTTATCTTTGCTTTTATTTTTAGATTGCTCATAGTAGTGAACGTTGAGTTCCGGCGAGTACTGGATTTCCTCGTCCTTAAGTAGCCCCTCGTCGTTTTCTTCATGTTTTAAAAATTCTTTACCAAACTTATCATCCGTATCCATGGCGGCGGCTTTTTGTCTTTCTTTAATTTTATCAATCCCCTTTTGCGCCACCTTGGTGGTTTTATGACTCAAATCCATCAGAATTTTACCACAAACCGCACAAACTGGTTTTAAAAATTGTTGCCAAAGTTTTTCCCAATAAACAGAAATTGATTCGATTGGGCGATCGAGGTGCACATTGTCACTCAAGCTATCAACACGAACCCTGGAAGCCTCTTCAAGAGTTAAAACTTCCAAAATCATAACGTTGACCGCACGAGCTTTTTTACGCTTAAGCATTTTGGCAATTTGTAAAACTGCTTCGTTTGGCGTGTGTAAAGCAATAAGTTCTCTTAAGGTATCCAGATCTAAAAAGTTAAAAAGTTCGGGATTAGCAATCAAGATTTTGTCCTGATTCTTGAGTTCACCGCTAGTTATATTGGAAAAAGTTTGTGACGGGTGAGTGTCATTTTGAGCTTTAGCTAAACCATAAGTTAGATGATTAATCTTTCCTTGGCGAATAATATAAGCTTCAGCTAATCCTGTCTGAGCCAAGAGAATCTTGTTTTCAATCACTACTGCTAAAAGCGCGTTTAAATTGCCAATCCAATTGGTTTCGCCATTTTGAGTAATTTTAACTAAATTTTCATTGACAACTTTGAGTGCGTCTTCAAAATTGTCGAGATCAGAAGTGCTTTCGCCTTTATAATAATTTTGACTAAATGTATTGATGATTGATTGGCCCACCTGAGCTGTAGAAAACCAAGGTGAGTTGATTTCAATTAGACTATAAACACTACCCATAAAGGCTTTGGAAATATCTGGACAGTCTCTGGCCTGACAATTCAAAAACCGGTCTGGCAGCTTTCCTGCCGTGGTGATTCTTGCTAATTGAACTTCGTAATCCATGTTTTTCTCTATAATTAAATAAATCTCCTGACACAGAGGCTCTTTATTCATCATACAAATTTGAGCCAAGTTTGTCCAGAATCAAACAAAAAAAGACTACGAAAGCCTCTTTTAAGTTTGGTCGGGGCGGAGCGACGCATGCCTAAAGGCGAACGCTCGAATCAACTTGGTCGGGGTGGCGAGATTTGAACTCACGACCTCACGCACCCCATGCGCGCGCTCTACCGGGCTGAGCCACACCCCGGCCAAATTGATTTATGCGCTTTATGACGCAAAGCGTCTGGTTACCAACTAAGCCACGCCCCGACAAAATAACCCGTCAACTAAACATGAATTTGGCGTTTTGACGCGCTAGTGGGTTCCCTATTCCACTATCCACAGATAATAGAAAAACGGGATCCCGATGTAAAAAATGTTAACCCAAATAGAATATTTAATTGACGAGCAACCTTATTTTAGCGAAAAAGACTTAAATTTGCAATTAATCATTGACAATCGACGCTTTCTACTATATAATGATCTCGCTAGTCGAACCTTGAATTTTTCCTAAGGAGGAACCATGACTACCACCTTACCCGAGCTTCGACCGATGGTGGCCGCGCTCATCAATCAGTATTTACTGGCCGAACACCAGTCAATAGCTACTGAATGGCTGCAAAAATTTGCCAGCGGCAATGGCCAAATGAATATTGCCACAATCTTGATTTATGGTGAAAAAAACGATCGTTTCAATGAGGTTATCCGTGAGCTGGAAAAAGCGTGGGAACTGGACTTCCAGTATAACCACCCCGAAGCGCGCGCAAATGATACCATTGGAAAAACCGGCTTGATTTTAAAAACTATTATCAAAGATGCTGGTTTAATAGAGATTGAGATCTTGGCCGATAAAATCGCCGAACTCATGACTGCTGGCTACAAAATTAGCACAGCCAACTCTGTTTATAATCTGTCAGCCAAGCCCGAAGAAGGTTTTCGCAAAATCGTCCGCGAGTCGGACGGTGATGTCTATTTCGGCGAATTGATCACCATTAATTTCGGTCAAAGCCTGAGTTTTAAAATCGCTGACGGCGAAAGCGCCGGTAAATACTGGAATACCAGTCCCGTCATGGATATCGTACCCATTTAAACTTACCCGCTAACCGCGGGTTTTTTGATATCAAAAAAAGCTACATTCAAGTAGCTTTTCTAAAATTAAGCCATCTGATCTCTTTTGGCATTATGAATTTCTTTGGTCATTTCTCCACGATTAGTGGAATATGTTAAAGCATTTTCTTCGCTAATCCGGTTATTAATAAAATGGTCAATTAAAGACTGATTCATAGTCTGCATCTGCCAATAGGTGTCATCCTTCATGTGGCTGTAAACATCATGCATCTTTTGTTCTTCAATCAGTTTGGCGACTGTCGGCGTATTAACTAAAATTTCTGCTGCACAAACGCGCCCAGTTCCGTCTTTAGTTGGCACTAGTTTTTGAGAGCATATTCCCAAAAATGTACCAGAAAGTCTGAGACAGATTTGAGCCTTATCCTCTGGCGGATACATATTTACAATTCTTTCAATCGTTTCAGCAGCACTGTTAGTATGTACCGTTGAGAAAACCAAGTGTCCAGTTTCGGCAGCTTGCATAGCGACATTCATTGTTTCAACATCACGCATTTCACCAATCAAAATCACATTTGGCGCTTGACGCAAAACTTCGCGTAAGGCGGTTTGAAAGCTTTCGGTATCTAAACCAAATCCAACTTCTCTCTGACTAATAATCGATAGTTTATCGGGATGGCTGAATTCAATCGGATCTTCAATCGTAACAATATTACGACAACGATTCTCATTAATATGATTGATCATGGCGGCGATAGTTGTTGTTTTGCCGGATCCCGTTGGGCCAGTCACTAAGATCATACCTTGCTGCCGAAAAGCCATTTTTCCAAGAATTGGTGGCAAACCGAGAGAGTCTAGTGTTGGAATTTCGAGCGGAACAATTCGCATCACGAATGCGAGATTACCACGTTCTTTGTAAAAATTTACTCGAAAACGACTTAGAAGGGGTATTTCATATGAAATGTCTAATTCCGGATGATTGTCAAGAAAATGTTTTGATTTTTGATCACCGGCAATTGTTGCCAGAATTCTAATGATGCTACCTTGCTCTAAAGCGTCAAATTGCAGCTTGGCAACTCTGGAGTTTAATGCAAAACAAGGCGGGGCACCAACTTTAAAGTAAATATCTGATGCTCGCAACTTGACCGCCTGCGAACATACTTCTCTTAGAAAAGCTGGAGCATCACCAACCAGATAATTAGAGAGCAATTCTCTAGAAATAAGTGGTTCGATAACAAGCGGTATCTCCGCTCGTTCGTCAACTTCGAATCGGTCCATAGCGTCCTCCCCTCAAAAGACAAATTGTCAAGGTAGATAACTATTTATATACTATTCTGATGAATTAGTCAATAATTTTGACCCACCAAAATATTGACTAAATAGGTAAAATAACATAGAATATGTTTGGTAATTCTGAAAACAAGGAGAAGTAAGATGACAGACAAACCGTCTGCACGTGAGCAAGTCAACAGAATCTTGGCGGACAAGCAAATTACCGCTAAGCGAGCTATTGATCGGACGATTGTGGATCGCGAACAAGAACGTCGAAAACAAGTCGAGCTGGCTAAAAGGCAATTCGAAAGTCTGGTGGTCGAAGCGGCAAGACGAG
>Ga0172374_1001517_pt1 | contig 15396 bp, 14 predicted proteins | sample LakKiv3m_FD_114536 | JGI IMG/M metagenome (GOLD analysis project Ga0172374, IMG submission 114536) | Freshwater microbial communities from Kabuno Bay, South-Kivu, Congo - kab_092012_10.3m | ecosystem: Environmental > Aquatic > Freshwater > Lake | place: Democratic Republic of the Congo... | reverse complement strand
CGGCTCGCCGCACGCGCAGAGGTGTCGGCATCCGCCACCGCAGCCACGCTCGCCGAGCTGTCGCCGACCGGCCTCGCCGTGACCCTGGATGCCGTGCGCGAGGCGCGCGAGGGCACCCTTCGGGATGCGCTGATCGGCGAGTACCGGCGCGTGATGTGGTTCGCGACGCAGCATCCCGACCTCGCCGAGGGCATTCGCGCGCAACTGGTCGACAAGGACCGCTCGCCGCGGTGGCAGCCGGCGACGATCGCGGAACTCGCCGAGGATGCCGGTGCCGGCGCACGCGGATACGTCCCGGACACCCCACTGTTCGGCTGACGACGACGTCGCAGGTTCTTGGACGCGGGTGAGAAATGCGGCCTCATCTGCGGGTCGTTCGCCCTGAGCGGATAATCCTCACGGGGGATGGGCAATGTCGGCGGGTCGTGGCACGCTAGCTTCTGGCCCTTTCGGGCCCTTCTCCAGAAGGACTCCTCCTCCATGCTCGGAAAACTCCTCTTCCGCTATCTCTCCAAGTACTGGCCGTTGCTGGTGGGCGTGCTGGTCTTCCAGTTCGCCAGCGCGCTGGCCACGCTCTACCTGCCCCGCCTGAACGCCGACATCATCGACCAGGGCGTCGCGACCGCCGACACCGGGTACATCTGGCGCACCGGCGCCTGGATGCTCGTCGTCTCGCTGGGTCAGATCGTCTGCTCGGTCGTCGCCACGTACTTCGCCGCGAAGGCGGCCATGAGCGTCGGCCGCGACATCCGCTCCGATGTGTTCGCGCGCGTGAGCGGCTTCTCGGAGCGTGAGGTGTCGCAGTTCGGCGCCGGCTCTCTCATCACCCGCAACACCAATGACGTGCAGCAGGTGCAGATGCTGGCGATGATGGGCGCGACCATGTTCGTCACCGCGCCGCTGCTCGCCATCGGCGGCATCATCATGGCCGTGCAGCAGGACGTCGGCCTCAGCTGGCTGATCGCCGTCTCCGTGCCCGTCCTGCTGATCGTCGCCGTGCTGATCATCATGCGCATGGTTCCGCTGTTCCGGAAGAACCAGGGCAAGCTCGACCAGATCAACCGCGTCATGCGCGAGCAGCTCACCGGCGTCCGCGTCGTCCGCGCCTTCGTGCGCGAGCGCGTCGAGGAGGAGCGGTTCCGCGAGACGAACACCGACCTCATGAAGCTCGGCCGCAACATCGGCTCGCTGTTCGTGCTGCTGTTCCCACTGTTCATGCTGATCCTCAACGTCACCGTGGTCGGCGTCATCTGGTTCGGCGGGCTCGAGGTCCAGAACGGCAACGTCGAGGTCGGCACGCTGTTCGCCTTCATGCAGTACATCGGTCAGATCATGATGGGCGTCATCATGTCGAGCTTCATGGCGATGATGATCCCGCGTGCCGCCGTCTCGGCGGAGCGCGTCGGCGAGGTGCTCGACGCCGAGTCGAGCCTCGAGCGTCCCGAGGACGGCGCAACCGACTTCCCGGTGCCCGGCACCGTGATGTTCGAGGACGTCGAGTTCACCTACCCCGGAGCCGATTCCGCGGTGCTCAGGAACATCTCGTTCGGCGCGGAGCGCGGCCAGACCGTCGCGATCGTCGGATCCACCGGCGCCGGCAAGACCACGCTGGTCTCGCTCATCCCGCGGCTGTTCGACGTCACCGGCGGCACGGTGCGGGTCGGCGGCGTCGATGTGCGCGAGGCCGATATGGACGCGCTGTGGAAGACGATCGGCCTCGTGCCGCAGCGTCCGTTCCTGTTCACCGGAACGATCGCGTCGAACCTGCGCTACGGCCGATCGGATGCCACGGACGAGGAGCTGTGGCATGCGCTCGAGATCGCCCAGGCCAAGGACTTCGTCTCCGAGATGCCCGACGGGCTCGAGACCCGCATCGCCCAGGGCGGCACCAACGTCTCCGGCGGTCAGCGCCAGCGTCTGGCGATCGCCCGAGCCCTGGTGCACCAGCCCGAGATCCTCGTCTTCGACGACTCGTTCTCGGCGCTCGACCTGACCACCGACGCCCGGCTGCGACAGGCCCTGTGGCGAGAGCTGCCGCAGGTGACGAAGATCGTCGTCGCCCAGCGCGTGTCCACGATCACCGATGCGGATCGCATCGTGGTCCTTGAAGGAGGAGAGATGGTCGGCGTCGGCACGCACGACGAACTCGTCGAGACCAACGACACCTACCGCGAGATCGTCGAGTCGCAGCTGGGGGTGGACGCATGAGCGGCAACGCCCCCACTCCTGGGCCCGACGCACAGGTCGGCCCCACCGAGACGCTGACTCCCGAGGAGCAGTACGAGGCCGAGCTCGCCGAGGCGGCCCGCCAGAACTCCGGCGACTGGGATGCCGTCAAGCCGGGCAAGGCCGACAACTTCGGCAAGAGCTTCGCCCGCATGATCGGGCTGCTCAAGCCCTCCGCCGCCTGGTTCGTGCTGGTGTCGTTCTTCGGCGCCGTCGGCGTCGTGCTCACGGTCGCAGCGCCCAAGGTGCTCGGCGAGGCGACCAACCTCATCTACGAGGGCTACATCTCGAAGGTCCTCGGCGACAACGGCGTACCCGCCGGGACGTCCCAGGAGCAGGTCGTCGAGATGCTGCGCTCGCAGGGACAGGACGACTTCGCGAACATGGTGGCCGCGTTCAGCGACTTCCAGGTCGGCGCGGGCATCGACTTCGACCGCCTGCGCTGGGTGATCATCGCAGTGCTGGCGATCTACGTCGTCGCTGCGCTCCTGAGCTGGCTGCAGGGCTACGTCATCAACGTGATCATGGTCCGCACCATGTGGCGCCTGCGCGAGTCCGTCGAGGCGAAGATCAACCGCCTGCCGCTGTCGTACTTCGACAAGGTGCAGCGCGGTGAGCTCATCTCGCGCGTCACGAACGACATCGACAACATCACGCAGACCATGCAGCAGTCGCTGTCGGGCGCGCTGACCTCGGTGCTGACCGTCATCGGCGTGCTGGTCATGATGTTCTCGATCTCGTGGCAGCTCGCCCTGGTCGCCCTCGTCGCGCTCCCGCTGATGGGCGTCATCTTCGGCATCATCGGCCCGCGCTCGCAGAAGGCGTTCGGAACCCAGTGGCGCAAGGTCGGGCGCCTGAACGCCCGGGTCGAGGAGTCCTTCTCGGGTCACGCGCTCGTCAAGGTCTTCGGGCGCGAGCAGGAGGCCCTCGAGAGCTTCCAGGCCGAGAACGAGGAGCTGTACCAGGCGAGCTTCAAGGCGCAGTTCCTGTCGGGCATCATCATGCCCGCGATGACATTCGTCGGCAGCCTGACCTTCGTCGGCATCGCGGTGCTCGGCGGTCTGATGGTCGCCAGCGGCCAGCTGCGCCTGGGCGACGTGCAGGCGTTCATCCAGTACTCGCAGCAGTTCACCCAGCCGCTGTCGGAGCTCGGCGGCATGGCGGCGGTCGTGCAGTCCGGCACCGCGTCGGCCGAGCGCGTGTTCGACTTCCTCGACGCCGACGAGCAGGAACCGGATGCCGAGGATGCCGCGGCCCTGCCCGACCCCGATATCGCCGGCCGCGGCGTCATCGAGTTCGAGGACGTGTCCTTCTCGTACACGCCGGACCGTCCGCTGATCAAGGACCTGTCGTTACGGGTCGAGCCGGGTCAGACCGTCGCGATCGTCGGACCGACCGGTGCGGGCAAGACGACTCTGGTGAACCTCATCATGCGGTTCTACGAGCTGAGCTCCGGCCGGATCCTCATCGACGGTCAGGACATCGCCGGCGTCACGAGGGAGGAGCTGCGCTCGCGCACCGGCATGGTGCTGCAGGACCCGTGGCTGTTCGCCGGGTCCATCCTCGAGAACATCCGCTATGGCCGTGCCACCGCGACCGATGAGGAGGTCGTCGAGGCGGCCACGGCGACCTACGTCGACCGGTTCGTGCACTCACTCCCCGACGGCTACGAGACGGTCCTCGACGAGGACGCCTCGAACGTGTCGGCCGGTGAGCGCCAGCTGATCACGATCGCGCGCGCGTTCGTGTCGCAGCCGTCGATCCTCATCCTCGACGAGGCGACGAGCGCGGTCGACACCCGTACCGAGCTGCTGCTGCAGCACGCGATGGCGGCACTGCGACAGGGCCGCACGTCGTTCGTGATCGCGCACCGCCTGTCGACGATCCGCGACGCCGACCTCATCCTCGTGATGGAGCACGGCGACATCGTCGAGAAGGGATCGCACGACGAGCTCATCGCGGCGCAGGGTGCGTACTGGCGTCTGTACCAGTCGCAGTTCGAGCAGGCCGCGACCGACATCGATGCCGAAGAGGCGCTGACCGACTCGGTGCCCGTCGTCGTGACGGGCGAGGCGGCGGATGATGCCGAGAGCGTCGATGCGGGAAGCGCCGAACAGCGAGGCGACAACTGACGCAGGAGTGAGGGGCGGGGCGACCGGGAGGGCGCCCCGCCCCTCAGCGTTCCGGCCCGGTCACTTCGTGATGATGCCGAGCAGCTGCAGCGGGTGCGTCAGACGCCACCAGGGGCTCGGACCCGTGACCTCGTCGGCGAGCGAGATGTCGACGGTCTCGGCATCCACGGGGCCCTGCACGGCGAGCGTGCCGACGTCATCGCCCTCGGCCCGCTGGTCCACGAGGTCGAGGGTCACGGTCGCGGCCGAGGTCGCTCCGTTCCACTGCACGACCGTGGCGTCGTCGTCCGTGACGATGTCGACCGTCGTGCCCCAGTCCGTCTGCACCCGGCCCACGACCGTGCCGGCGGCGACGGTCGGCCCGGCAGCTGTGAGGTCGGCCTCGACCTGCGTGAACAGGGATCGCGTCGCCGCAAGCCGGCCCTTGTCATCGTCCTGCCCGAGGACGGCCGCGTACAGGTGCACCGTGACGTCGTCGACCGTGACGTCCTTGGCGGTGAGCAGGTTCCAGTCCTCGCCGAGCGTTCCGGTCTTGATGCCGACAACGCCGGGGTCTCCTAGCATCCCGTTGGTGTTCGTCACCACCCCCGCACCGGGTAGCTCCACGCTCTTCGTGCCGACGATCTCGGCGAAGACGGGGTTCTGCATGGCGCGCTCGCCGAGCTTCAGCAGGGCGGCGGGCGTAGCCTTGTTGCGGTCGTCGAAGCCCGACGGCGTGACGATCGTGATGTCGCTCAGGCCGCGGTCGGCGAGCCACGTCTTCGCCGCAGCGGCGAACTGCGCGTCGGAGCCCCAGATCTCCCGCGCCAGCCGGTCGATGTAGTTGTTCGCCGATCCGAGCAGGGTCCCCTGCAGCAGCTGGTACTCGGTCAGGACGCCGTCGACGGGGACATCGAGTGCGGACTGATCCGAGACGCGGTAGTCCCAGTACTCGACGCTGTCGGCGTACGTGAACGCGTACTCCGGGCCCTGTTCGCCCAGCGCCAGCGGCAGCCGGTCGAGCACCATCAGGCTCGAGACCACCTTCGTCACGCTGGCGATCGGCACGGCTCCGGTCGCCGATGCGACGGAGGACACTCCCGCGATCCCGACGCTCGAGCTGCCCCCGGATGGCCACGTGATGTCGGATGCTGCGGCCGGCGCTATCCGGACCTCGACGGCTGAGGCCACCGGGGCGACGGCGTGCAGCGGCCACAGGAGCATGGAGGCGCCATAGGTGACGGTGCACAGTGCGAGCGTGCCCAGCGGCACGAGCCAGCGCGTGCGCAGCAGTCCGGAACGAGCCCCGGAGAGCAGGTCGTCATCCGAAGGGCGGGTCGCCGCAGCATCCAGATCGGCGGGAAGCGTGGTCTCGATGACATCGGCGGTCTCGAGCCAGAGGAGCGCGGTTGCGGGCCGCTCGGCATCCGCCCACTGGACGGCAGGCTCCTGGCCCTCGGGCGACTCCGGCGGCGGAACGGGAAGCGGCGCCTCGACGGATGCCGGTGCCGAACCGGTGGGGGCGGTGGTGCGCTCCCGGTGAGCACGGAAGGCGCGACGGGTCATCACCGGCGTCGCATCGTCAATGGTCACCTGCCCACGCTACCCAATCCCCGGTGTCGATCTTGTAACGCCGGGCACGGGAGGCGGGTATGATCGAGGGCACAACCACGGGAGTCCGGGCGATGCCGGGCTGAGAGGGAGCGAGAAGCGCTTCGACCGTCGAACCTGATCCGGATCATGCCGGCGCAGGGAGGAGCTCAGATGAGTACGTCTACACGCACGCCCGCGATCGCCCAGACGGTCGCACCGAGTCGCTGGCGCTGGCGCGTCGTCGACATCGTCGTCGCCGCCGTCCTCGGCGTCGCGATCGGCCTCGTCTTCTGGGGCTGGAACACCATCGGCTATGCATGGTTCAGCGCCGCCGACGCGCTGACCCCCGGCTTCGGCGGCATCGCGGTGGGCATCTGGCTGCTCGGCGGCGTCGTCGGCGGCCTCGTGATCCGCAAGCCGGGCGCCGCCCTCGTCGTCGAACTCGTCGCGGCCATCGTCTCGATGCTGATCGGCAACGTCTGGGGAGTCTCGACGATCCTCTCCGGCCTCGTGCAGGGTCTCGGGGCTGAGCTCATCTTCGCGCTGTTCCTGTACCGCCGCTTCGGGATCGTCGTCGCCGGTCTCGCCGGAGCAGGCGCCGGCATCGCCGCGTGGATCTTCGAGCTGTTCTACGGCAGCTCCCCGAACATCCTGAAGTCCCTCGAGTTCAACACGATCTACCTCGTGTGCCTCATCGTGTCGGGCATCGTGCTCGCCGGTGTCGTGGGCTGGCTGCTGGTGCGCGCCCTCGCCGCCACAGGGGCGCTCAGCCGTTTCGCGGCAGGGCGAGAGCGCATCCGCGAGGTCTGAGATGAGCGGGGCTGGGACCACCCCGGCCCGCGTGCAGGCGGCGGGCTGGGGCTGGCGTTACGCGGGGCGCAGGCGTCCGGCGGTCTCAGACGTCACCTTCACGATCGAGCCCGGCGAGCGCGTGCTGCTGCTCGGCGCATCCGGCGCAGGCAAGTCGACCCTGCTCGCCGGGCTTGCAGGAATACTCGGCGATGCCGATGAGGGCGAGAGGACCGGTTCGCTGCTCGTCGACGGCGCGGCCCCCGAGTCCCGCCGAGGGCAGGCGGGGCTCGTGATGCAGGACCCGGATGCCGGGATCGTGCTGTCCAGGGTCGGCGACGACGTCGCGTTCGGATGCGAGAACCTCGGCGTGCCGGCGTCCGAGATCCCCTCACGGGTGGCCTCGGCACTGGATGCCGTCGGGCTCGATGTTCCGCTGCAGCGCCCGACCAAGGCGCTGTCGGGCGGCCAGAAGCAGCGCCTGGTGCTCGCGGGCGTGCTCGCGATGCAGCCCGGGCTTCTCCTGCTCGACGAGCCGACCGCGAACCTCGACCCCGACGGGGTCGAGGAGGTGCGGGCGAGCGTCGAGCGCGCCGTGGAGGCCACCGGTGCGACGCTCGTCGTCGTCGAGCACCGCACGCCGGTGTGGGCCTCGCTCATGACCCGCGTGATCGTACTCGGCGCCGACGGGGGACTGCTCGCCGACGGCGCACCGTCACAGGTGTTCGCCGCGCACGGCCCGGCGCTGGCGGATGCCGGAGTCTGGGTGCCCGGCCGCGAGGTCGACCTGCCTCGGCTGCCGGGCGCCGCGGACACCGCGGAGCCCGTGCTCGCGGCATCCGGCCTGTCGATCGCACGCGAACGGAACGCGGTCGTGCGCGCCGGGCTCGACGTGCAGGTGCCGCGTGGGCAGGCGACGGTCATCACCGGACCCAACGGCGTCGGCAAGTCCACGCTCGCGCTCACCCTCGCTGGCCTCATCCCCGAGCAGGCGGGCGTCGTCGAGTCCGCGCCCTCGCTCGCCGGGAAGCGCGGACGCCGGCCGATCCAGTGGACCTCGCGCGAGCTGCTCACCCGCATCGGCACCGTATTCCAGGAGCCGGAGCACCAGTTCCTCACCCAGACCCTGCGCGACGAGCTCGCCGTGGGGCCGAAGGCGCTCGGCTGGACGGCATCCCGCACCGCTTCCGTTGTCGACGGGTTGCTCGAACGCCTCCATCTCGCGCCGCTCGCCCTTGCGAACCCGTTCACGCTGTCGGGCGGGCAGAAGCGCCGGCTGTCCGTGGCGACGGTGCTCGCGGCATCCCCCGAGGTGATCGTCCTCGACGAGCCGACCTTCGGGCAGGACCGTCGCGGCTGGAGCGAGTTGGTCGCGCTGCTGCAGGAGCAGATCGCCGCCGGAACCTCGGTCGTCGCCGTGACGCACGACGAGGGCGTGATCCGGCACCTCGGCGGACACCGGATCGATCTCGTGCCGCAGGAGCTGCGCACATGACCTCTGCTGTTGCAGCGCCACCGCGGCCTTGGCTCGACGGAGTGAACCCGGTCACGAAGATCGTTCTCGCGCTGCTGCTGTCCGTGCCGCTGTTCGCCTCGATCGACGTCGTCAGCGGACTCGCCGCGATCGCGCTGCAGCTGCTGTGCCTGCCACTCACAGGCCTGCGGCTGCCGACGGTGCTCCGGCGCATCCTGCCGATCGTCGTGTTCGCCCCGATCGCAGGCCTGAGCATGCTGCTCTACGCCGAACCCGCCGGGCGCATCTACTGGACCTTCGGGTTCGCGACGATCAGCGACGACTCGATCGCGCTCGCGATCGCGGTCAGCCTGCGGGTCGTGGCCCTCGGCCTGCCGACGATCCTGCTGTTCGGGCGCACCGACCCCACCGAGCTCGCCGACGCCCTCGCGCAGGTCGCGAGGCTGCCCAGCCGGTTCGTGCTCGGCATCCTCGCCGGCACCCGGATGCTCGGGCTGTTCCTCGACGACTGGCGCACGATGAGCCTCGCGCGCCGGGCGCGCGGGGTGGGCGACAGCGGAGCGATCAGGCGCTTCTTCTCCATGGCGTTCGTGCTGCTCGTCTTCGCGGTGCGGCGGGGGACCAGGCTCGCACTCGCGATGGAGGCGCGCGGCTTCGGGTCCGGCATCCCGCGCACCTGGTCGAGGCCGTCGAGCCTGCACAGAAGGGATGCCGTCGCGCTGCTCGGCGGAGCGGCGATCATGACGCTCGCGCTCGCCGCCGCCGTGCTCGCCGGCACCTTCCGATTCGTCTGGAGCTAGTCCTCGTCGAGCTGCTTCACGAGCCGGCGGGGAGCGGTCACCCGATAGGAAGCATCGACGAGTTCGGCGACCTCCTGCCAGTCGGTGTCAGCGGTCAGGTCGACGCCGAGCCAGCCGGACGGCCCGAGGTAGGCGGGCACCCAGAATCGCGGATCCTGCCGCAGGGCCGTTTCATCGTCAGGGTCGGGGCGCATCATGATCGCCGCATCGTGCGCGACCCACTCGCCGTCGACGCGGACCGAGCCGCCGAAGTAGCAGAACACCTTGTGCGTGAAGAACGCCGGACGCCCATGGCTGACCTTCTCGTCGGCCTCCGGCAGCGCGAGCGCGATCCGCCGAACCCGCGCCAGGAGCGGATCGTCGGGGGAGAACATCAGCGGATGCGCCATGTCAGGTCGCGTTCCACAGGTCGCGGTAGTAGGCGAGTCGTTCGCGGTCGGGATCCAGGCCGTACGCCTCGATGAGCGCGTCCTCCCAGCCGGGTCCGAAGTTCCACTCGGTACTCATCGAGGCCACCGCGATGTCGGCCCAGCGGTCTGTGACCCCGAGCAGCGCCAGGTCGACGTGGGCGGTCCAGTGGCCGTCGTCGCCGACGAGGGTGTTGGGACAGCACGCATCGCCGTGACCGACCACGAGCCGCTCGATCGGCGGGGGGATGCGCAGGGCATCGGGCACCCGGATGCCGCGGGCCTCGGCGTTGGCGATCCGGCCGGGCACGCTCCACTCCCAGGGGCATTCCGCTACCGGCAGTGCATCGTGCATCGCTCGAAGGCCCTCGCCGACCGCGCGCACGGCCATGGCCGGTTCGGCGACCCAGCGCGGATCGACGGCGCTTCGCCCGTCTATCGCCGCCGTGATCAGCCACTCGTGCGTGTCGTCGTCACCGTGATCGAGAACGTGCGGCACGCGGATCCATCGCCCGGCCCACCGCATGCGCTCCGCCTCGTCGCGCAGCGTGAACTCGGCGTTGCGCGGCCCCCACTTGATGTACCGGCCGTCGTCGGTGCCGAAGGTGAGGCCTCCGTAGTCGTTGAGCCACACCGGTGTGAGATCGGCGCCGCCGGCAAGCTCGCGCACCTTCGCCGGCGTCGTGATGTCGGTCGCCGGAATCGTCACAGCAGTGCTCGCAGCGCCTGCTCGAGGATCACAGCGTGATTGTGCTGCTCGTCGTGCGCGGCGTAGACGAGGGTGACCACGGCGTGCTTCTTCAGCTCGTCAGCGAGCTCTTCGAGCGCGGGCGCCGTCTCGCCGTCGAGCTCGGCGCGGTAGCGGTCGGCGTAGGAGCTCCACTCCTCGGCGGATGCCGCGTGCCAGGCCTTGCGCAGCTCCGGGCTCGGAGCGGTGTCCTTGGCCCACAGATCGATGGCAGCGCGCTCCTTCGACAGGCCCCGTGGCCACAGCCGGTCGACGAGGACCCGGAACCCGTCGGAGGATTCTGCGGTGTCGTAGGCTCGCTTGCGACGCAGTTCCATGACCCCAGCCAACACCTCTGTGATCGGAATGGCCAGAGCTGACACTGAGAACCGCGTATGCTGACACTGAGTTGCAATCCGTTCGAGGGAGAACCATGCAGATCCAGGGATCCGGAGCGCTGATCACCGGCGGAGCCTCAGGACTCGGCCTCGCCACCGCCCGCGCACTCGCCGCCGCGGGTGCGCACGTCACGCTTCTCGACCTGCCGTCGTCGGCCGGCACCGAGATGGCCGCAGAGCTCGGCGGCGCGTTCGCCCCCGGTGACGTCACGAACGCCGAGGATGCCGCATCCGCCGTCGCCGCGGCGAACGAAAAGGCGCCGCTTCGCATCGTCGTCAACTGCGCCGGCGTCGCCACCCCCGCCAAGGTTCTGGACCGCGACGGCAACCCCACGCCCCTCGGCGACTTCGAGCGCGTCGTCCGCATCAACCTCATCGGAACCTTCAACGTCACCTCCCAGGCCGCGGCCGTGATCGCGAAGAACGACCCCACCGACGGCGGGGACCGCGGCGTCATCGTGAACACGGCATCCGTCGCGGCGTTCGACGGTCAGATCGGTCAGCCCGCCTACTCCTCGTCGAAGGGCGGCGTGCACGCCATGACACTGCCGATCGCCCGTGAGCTCGCGCGCCACGGCATCCGCGTGTGCACGATCGCGCCCGGGATCATGGAGACCCCGATGCTCGCGGGCCTCCCCGAGGCGGCGCAGGCGTCGCTCGGACAGCAGGTGCCGTACCCCGCACGCCTCGGCAAGCCTGCCGAGTACGCCGCACTCGTGCAGAGCATCGTCGAGAACGGCTACCTCAACGGCGAGACGATCCGCCTCGACGGCGCCATCCGCATGGCACCCAAGTAAGCGTCCGCAGAACCACCACCCAGGGAGACCCATGAGCACCCTCGCCGGAAAGACCATCCTGATGTCGGGCGGCAGCCGCGGCATCGGCCTCGCCATCGCCCTGCGCGCCGCCCGTGACGGCGCCAACATCGCGATGCTCGCCAAGACCGACACCCCGCATCCGAAGCTTGAGGGCACGATCCACACCGCCGCCGAGCAGATCCGGGATGCCGGCGGCAACGCTCTCCCGATCGTGGGCGACGTGCGCGACGACGACGACATCACCGAAGCTGTCATGAAGACGCAGGGCGAGTTCGGCGGCATCGACATCGTGCTCAACAACGCCAGCGTCATCGACCTGTCGCGTTCGCTCGACCTGGGGGCGAAGAAGTACGACCTGATGCAGGACGTCAACGTCCGCGGCACGTTCATGCTCTCCCGCGCCGCCGTGCCGGTGCTGCGCGGATCGGCGAACCCGCACATCCTGTCACTCTCGCCGCCGTTGAACCCGACCCCGAAGTGGCTCGGAGCGCACACCGGCTACACGCTCGCGAAGTTCGGCATGACGATGGTGACGCTCGGGCTCGCCGCCGAATTCGCCGAGGACGGCATCGCCGCGAACACGCTGTGGCCGCGCACGACGATCGCGACGGCAGCGGTGCAGAACCTGCTCGGCGGCGACAAGGTCATGGCAGCCAGCCGCACGGCCGACATCTACGCGGATGCCGCGTATTCGGTGCTCACGAAGCCGGCGGCGTCGTACACGGGTCAGTCGCTCATCGTCGAGGATGTGCTCGAGGCCGACGGCGTGACGGACTTCTCCGGCTACGCCGCGATCCCCGGGACCCCCGACGACCGCCTCTTCCCGGACATCTTCCTGGACTGAGGCGCGCGACCGAGCGGTCAGAACAGCAGGTACACGGCGCCGATGATCGTCAGACCGATGACGATGCGGTCGAAGAGGCGCTGATCGATCCGCCGGGCGATGCGCAGTCCGATCAGCGCGCCGATCACGACCAGCGGTGCGAGCACGGCATCCATCAGCAGCACCGGGGCGGGGAACAGCCCGAGACCGGCGAGGAACGGCACCTTCGCGATGTTCACGATCGCGAAGAACCATGCCGACGTGCCCAGGAACGTCATGACCTGCGTGCGTGTGGCAAGGAAGTACATCGACATCACGGGGCCGCCTGCGTTGGCGACCATGGTCGTGAAGCCGCCGAGCGTGCCGTAGGTGCCCGCGAGCAGCAGGCTGGCCCGGGGCGATGACGTGGTGGGCCGCGAACGTCGCCACAGTGTCACTGCGATCATCGCGAGCAGGATGACGCCGATCGCTCGGCGCACGATGCCGTCGTCGGCGAGCGCGAGGAACGCGAACCCGGCGAGGAGGCCGAGGAGGACGGCGGGTGCGAGGCGCAGCAGCGTGGGCCAGTGTGCGTGGCGCCGATAGGAGATGAGTGCGAACACATCGCCGAGGATGAGCAGGAGGAGCATCGCCGCCGTGGAGGTGCGAGCGGGGAGCACCGAGGCGAACAACGCGATCGCGAGTGTGCTGCCGCCCGGCAGCGCGGTCTTCGAGATGCCGATCGTGATGGCGGCCGCCCCGAGCGCGATCCACGCCCAGGGCAGCAGGTCGGGCAGGATCAAGCGCGCACGGCGGCCAGCGCCGCAGCGAACCGCGCGGCGCGCGCCGTGATGTCATCCCAGTCCTGCGCGGCGATCGACGCCGAATTCGCGAGGTCTCCGCCCGCGCCCACCGCGACTGATCCGGCCGCGAACCACGCGGCGAGGTTGTCGGGGCTGACGCCGCCGGTGGGCATGAGCGGAGCATCCGGGAACGGTCCGCGCAGCGCACCGAAGTACGACGGCCCACCGAGGGATGCCGGGAACACCTTCACGACATCGACGCCGAGCCCCAGTGCCCCCATGATCTCGGTCGGCGTCAGCGCGCCGGTCATCACGACGGCTCCGGTGTCGAGCATCGTGCGGGTGAGGTCGGGCAGGGTGCCGGGGCTCACGAGGAACTCCGCGCCCGCTTCGACAGCGGCATGGGCCTCGTCGGCCGAGGTCACGGTTCCGGCGCCGACGTAGGCGGCATCCCCATGGCGGGCGATGAGCTCGCGGATCACGGACGGCGCATCGGGGGTGGAGTACGTGACCTCGATGCCCGTCACCCCGCCGCGGATGATCGCCTCGGCGGTCTCGAGGGCGGAGTCGGGGGAGGGGGCGCGGAGGACGGCGAGGACGCCGGCGGCACGCGCACGGGCGAGGCGTTCAGACATGGGACTCCTTCTTCGGGACTGCCCTCATTCTCTCGGATGCCGACTTGTCATGACAACTGACGCGAGCGGCGCGATCCAGGGCGTTCCCACCCCTCAGCCCCTACCCTGGAGGGTATGACCGACAAATCTTCCATCCGCCAGACGGGCCCGGCGAAAGCGCAGGTGCGACCGCGCACGGAGGGATGGACGCAGCAGAAGGACGCCGAGGGCCGCCCGCTGCTGCAGTTCGCGAGCCCGAAGCGCGGCAAGCCGCCGGTGCACCTGGCGGATCTGACGCCGGCAGAGCGCATCGAGAAGGTCAAGGAACTCGGGCTGCCCGGCTTCCGCGCCAAGCAGCTCGCGACGCACTACTTCACGCACTACACGTCCGACCCCGCCCAGATGACCGACCTCCCCGCCGCGCAACGCGACGAGCTCGTCTCCGGGATGCTTCCGCCGCTGCTCACCGAGGTGCGGCGGCTCGAGACCGACCGCGGCGACACGATCAAGTTCCTGTGGCGACTGCATGACGGCGCGCTCGTCGAGTCGGTGCTCATGCGATACCCGGGCCGGATCACGCTGTGCGTCTCGAGCCAGGCCGGATGCGGCATGAACTGCCCTTTCTGCGCCACCGGCCAGGCGGGACTGACCCGTAACATGTCCACCGCCGAGATCATCGAGCAGATCGTCCGGGCCAACCGGGTCATCGCGAACGGCGAACTGGGCGGCAAGAAGCGCGACGATCACTCCATGGAGCGCGTCAGCAACATCGTCTTCATGGGCATGGGCGAACCGCTCGCCAACTACAAGCGCGTGATGGATGCCGTGCGCATCATGGTCGCCCCGCAGCCCGACGGCCTCGGCATGAGCGCTCGCGGCATCACCGTGTCGACCGTCGGACTCGTGCCGGCGATCAAGAAACTCGCCGACGAGAACATCCCCGTCACGTTCGCGCTGTCCCTGCACGCGCCCGACGACCATCTGCGCGACGACCTCATCCCCGTGAACTCGCGGTGGAAGGTCGACGAGGCGCTGGATGCCGCGCACGAGTACTACGAGAAGACCGGTCGCCGCGTCTCGATCGAGTACGCGCTCATCAAGGACATGAACGACCATGCGTGGCGTGCGGACCTGCTGGCGGAGAAGCTCAACCAGCGCGGCCGCGGCTGGGTGCACGTCAACCCGATCCCGCTCAATCCGACTCCGGGGTCGGTGTGGACGTCATCCGAGAAGGATGTCACCGACGAGTTCGTCCGCCGGCTCAACGATGCCGGCATCCCGACGACCCTCCGCGACACCCGCGGCAAGGAGATCGACGGCGCCTGCGGCCAGCTCGTCGCGACCACCGAGGACGAGGCCGCAGCGGCCGCACTGTCTGCGGACTGACGGGCTTCCGGCTGTCGCTCAGGCGGAGTTTCGTAGCCTCTAGGGATGTCCTATTCCGCGCATCGCCCTGGCCGCATGGGCTCCGACGGGCAGATCTCGATCGACGGCGAAACCCCTGAGGGCTCCGTCACCGACGAGGACCTCGACTTCCTCCGCAGCTACGAGCCCGCCGGCAGCGAGACGTCCGCGACCCGCGACGAGCCGCGCAAGGCCGAGCCCGCGGCTGACGAGCTGGGTGACCTCGAGCGGGCGCAGGGCGCGTTCGGGCCCACCAGGATGAAGGTCGCGCGGCGCCGGGCCGCGAAGGCGAAGCGCGAGAAGAAGGCGCCGCGCACGCGCGGGTCTCGGCTGCGCACCATGGCGATCCTCGGCGGCGCGGACGGTGAGATCCTCGACCGGGTCCCCGGCGAGACGCCCCGATTCGTGCAGATGTTCTTCGTGCTCGCCG
>Ga0172374_1001516_pt1 | contig 15406 bp, 18 predicted proteins | sample LakKiv3m_FD_114536 | JGI IMG/M metagenome (GOLD analysis project Ga0172374, IMG submission 114536) | Freshwater microbial communities from Kabuno Bay, South-Kivu, Congo - kab_092012_10.3m | ecosystem: Environmental > Aquatic > Freshwater > Lake | place: Democratic Republic of the Congo... | reverse complement strand
CGTTCGCTTCGTCGTGCGCCCGGGGGAAGAGGCCAGACTGAGCCGCTACGAGGATCTGTACGACCTGTCTCTGGGCGTCAAACGCGGTACGGCCTATTTCGAACCTTTCGACAGCGATGACCTGCTCGGTCGCGCCTATGCCAGCGACGATGCGCAACTGGCCGCGATGTTCCGGGCTGGGCGCCTGGACACCATCGCAGTGCTCGACGCCGTACCGATGGAGGCGCAATTCCAGGCCATGAACTTTCGCGCCTACAGCTATGCGCACTACGCTCACCAGCAGGTACTGGGCAACCACTTCGGCGCATCGCTGAAGCGCTACCAGAGCGACCGGCGCGAACTCTATGATCGCCTTGGCGCTGAGCTGCAACGCATGCGTGAAGAGGGCGAAGTTGCCCTGATCTACCACCGCTATGGCGTTCTGCCGCCAGACGAGGCGAACTGATAGCCCCATTGACTTGTCCCATGACGGGCCTGCCGCACGAGCGGCACTCATCAAGGAGACAAGCCAATGGGCATTATCGGCACCATCTTCATCGGCCTGATCGTCGGGTTGATCGCACGTTTTCTCAAACCCGGCGATGACAGCATGGGCTGGATCATGACCATCCTGCTCGGCATCGGCGGCTCCATCGCCGCTACCTATGGCGGTCAGGCGCTGGGCATCTACCAGGCCGGACAGGCCGCTGGTTTCATCGGCGCAGTGATCGGCGCCATCGTTCTGCTGGTAATCTACGGCGCGATCAAGAAGGGCTGACAAGCCCCGCTCAGGAGCCGACTTGTCGGCTCCTCGTTAACGCCGCCACGAGATGTCATCCCCCATGCGCCACCTGCTGCTCGCCCTGCTCTTTTGTACCGGCCTGGCCCACGCCGAACTGCCGGAAACCGACTGGCTCGACCTGATGCCACCCGAAGACCGCCAGGCCCTCGAGGAGATGCCCGAAATCAGCCACGACAGCCCCGAAGGCGACAGCACCTTCTACAGCGAAGGTGGCCTGCGCCAGCAGGATCAGGATCTGCCGGCTGTGATGTACTCCACCAAGACCGTGCCCGAACTCGACGGCAAGGCCATTCGCCTGGGCGGCTACCCGGTACCGCTGGAGAACGACGAGAAAGGCAACAGCACCCTGTTCTTCCTGGTGCCCTACCCGGGCGCCTGCATCCACGTGCCGCCACCGCCGCCCAACCAGCTGGTACTGGTGCGCTACCCGAAAGGCATCCCGCTCGACGACATCTACGCCCCGCTGTGGGTCAGCGGCGAGCTCAAGGTGGAGCAGGTCAGCAACGACCTGGCCGACGCTGCCTACGCCATGGAAGCGGGCGAAGTGCGTCTGGTAACTGACGAGGACCTCTACTGATCGCTCTGGAGTCTGCGCATGAAAGCTGCCGCCCTGTTGTTGCTGTACCTGCTGTCTACCGCCGTACTGGCTCTGGAGCCTGGTGAACGCCTGGCGCCCTGGACGCTGCTGGATCAGCATGACGTGCCCTATACCCTGAACGACGAGACCCGCATCCTGCTGGTCGCCCACGACATGGGCGGTGCCAAGCTGGTCAACGCTGCCCTGGAAGGCAAGCCCAAGGGCTACCTGGACGAGCGCCAGGCGGTATTCCTCGCCGATATCAGCCGCATGCCCGGCGTCATCGCCACCCTCTTCGCCCTGCCGAAGATGCGCGACTACAACTACCGCATCCTCCTCGACCGCGATGCACGCATCGCCCCGCGTTATCCGGCTGGCGAGAGTGATGTGCTGTGGCTACAGCTCGATGGTCTACAGATCGTCTCGCAGCAGGTTTTCACCCGTGCTGACGATCTGCGGCAAGCCCTGGAGGCGCAGGCAATCACTGACGGTTCATGAAGAACTGGCAGGCCGCTAGCTGCCTTTCGTAGGAGCCCCGCCACGGGGCAAAGCTTCCGGTTTGCGGCGTGCTTGCGATTCGCGGCGGGGCGCCGCTCCTACAGGTTCGCTGTATCGGCACTGACTGTTAGCCGGTCAACTCACTCGAAAGGCACAGCTCCAGACGATGCCGCTCGTCGGCTTTCAGCTGCACGACATCCTCCAGCACATTGGCCGTCTCGATGCAGAGCATGTTCTGCCAGGCGTCGTCGGGAAATTGCGAGAGGCGCTTGGCCTTGTCGATCCAGGGATTCCACAGCACGGCCGAACGTGAACCACGGGCATCCAGATGGATGCGCCGGCCCCAGCCGGGGTCGACGATACTCAGCCGCGCGGGGGTATCGAGATAGATGCGATCCGTCTCGGCGCTGAATTCCAGTTCGTCCTGCTGACGCAGCTCCTGCCAGTCCAGCAGGGTGTCGATGTAGCGACAGGCCTGCAGCCCCTCGACGCTGACCTGGCGCACGTCGCTGACGGCGAAATAGCTGTGCAGCGCCTGGCTCAGGGTCAGGGGCGTGTCACCGCGATTGTGGGTTTCCAGGCTCATGCTGAGATCCTGCGCCAGACGCACGACGAAGGTCAGGCCGACGTCCCTGGGCCAGCCCTCCAGCGGCTGGTTACGCGTGTCATAGGCAAAGCGCAGAGCGACGGTATCGTCCTCCTCGTCGATGCCCAGCAGCTCCCAGTCCAGCGCTCGCACCAGGCCGTGGGCCGGCGCCTGCTCCTGATGATAGTGCGCCTGCACGGCCTGCGGATTGCGCTGCAGGTCACCAAACCAGGGCCAGCACACCGGCACACCACCACGCACGCTTTGGCCACGCTGGTAGGCCGCATCCGGGCTTAGCCAGATCAGCGGCGGCTGTTCGCCCTGCTGGTAACTGAGAATCTGCGCACCCTGCTGAGCCACCAGCAATTCGCTGTCGGCGGCACGGATGCGCCAGCAGACCAGTTGATCCAGTTCCACGCGTTCGACTTGGGCGGTGCTCATGACGACCTCTCGCTGAGATAGATGACAGATAGTGTGACAACGCAAAAAGCAAAACGCCCATCACAAGGACGGGCGTTTTGCCAAACCAGGCCAGCGATGCTTACTTGCCGTAAACCTGTTCCGGCAGCCAGGTGATCAGCCCGGGGAACATGTAGGCGATTACCAGCAGCAGAATCTGGATCAGGATGAACGGCACGACACCCTTGTAGATGGTGCTGGTGGGAATGCTCGCCGGCGTCACGCCACGCAGGTAGAACAGCGCGAAGCCGAATGGCGGAGTGAGGAAGGACGTCTGCAGGTTCAGTGCGATCATCACGCCAAGCCAGATTGGATCGAGGCCCATGGCCAGCAGCACCGGCCCGACGATCGGTACCACCACGAAGGTGATCTCGATGAAGTCGAGAATGAAGCCGAGCAGGAAGATCACCACCATCACCAGGAAGAACGCACCCAGCACGCCGCCTGGCAGCTGGGCGAACACGTCCTCGATCAATGCCTCACCGCCGAAGCCACGGAACACCAGGGAGAACAGCGAAGCACCGATCAGGATCATGAAGACCATGGCACTGATTTCGGTGGTGCCGTAGGCCACTTCCTTGAGCTGGCCGAAGTTCAGCTTGCCCTTGCTGAAGGCCAGCAACATGGCGCCCACGGCACCCAGTGCAGCAGCCTCGGTTGGCGTGGCATAACCGGCGAGGATCGAGCCCAGCACCGCGCCAATCAGGATCAGCGGCGGAATCAGCGCCTTGCCCAGCTTGCCCCACTCGATCGGACCCAGTTCCTCCTGCGGCAGCGCCGGCAGTTTCTTCGGCTGGAGGATGGCGACTGCGATGATGTAGACGATGTACAGGCCAACCAGCAGCAGCCCGGGAATCAGCGCGCCGACGAACAGGTCGCCGACCGAAACGGTCTTCGGCGAGAAGATGCCCATCTTCAACTGCGCCTGCTGATAGGCGCTGGACATCACGTCACCCAGCAGTACCAGCACGATCGAAGGTGGAATGATCTGGCCCAGGGTGCCGGTAGCAGCCAGCGTCCCGGTGGAAATAGCCGGGTCGTAACCACGGCGCAGCATGGTCGGCAGCGCCAACAGGCCCATGGTCACCACGGTGGCACCGACGATACCGGTAGAAGCAGCCAGCAGAGCGCCGACCACACACACGGAAATTGCCAGGCCGCCACGCAGGGTGCCGAACAGGCGCGACATGGACTCGAGCAAGTCCTCGGCCACCCGTGAACGTTCCAGCATCACGCCCATGAACACGAACAGCGGTACGGCGAGCATGGTCTGGTTGTTCATGATGCCGAACAGACGGTTCGGCAGGGCGCTGAGGTAACCGGGGTCGAAGGTGCCCGTGACGACGCCGATAGCGGCGAACAGCAGGGAAACGCCGGCCAGGGTGAACGCCACCGGGAAGCCAGCCATCAAGGCCACGCAAATACTGACGAACAGCAGAATCGCCATCAACTCAGCCATGTTTCACCTCCGGAGCCGGCAGGCGACCGCTGAAGACGTAGAGCGCCTTGATCAGATTGGAAATACCCTGCAGTACCAGGCTGATGACCAGTACCAGGATGATGCTTTTCTGCAGATAGACGAACTTGAGGCCGCCAGACTCGCTGGAGGCTTCGAGCGTCGACCAGGCATTGCTGACGTAGTCCCAGCTGGCCCAGCCGAGGAACAGCGCGACCGGCAGCAGGAACAGCAGGTTACCGAAAATCTCCACCAGCGCCTGACGGCGGCCGCTGAACTTCTGGTAGAAGATATCCACGCGCACGTGACCGTTGCGCTGCAGCACCCAGGCCGCGGCGCCCATGAACACCAGTGCGTGAGCGTAAAGCACCGCCTCCTGCAGGGCTGTCGCACCGATACCGAAACCGTAACGCAGTACCACGACAATGGCGGTACCGATCACCAAAAATACCGTCAGCCAGGCGCAGGCCTTGCCGAATAGGGCGTTGCACGCATCGATGAAGCGTGCCAACCCGAGTAAAGGGGGGAGATTGGGCATGGCAGGACCTTATTTTTATAGCCAAGGGGCTCGGGATTCTAGGGGGCCGCTCAAGAGCGTCGCAACCCGCAATACTACGTACGTAGTCGCTGCGCTTGAGTGATGCTACTGCCTATGATAGTCAGAACGCTCCGAATACTGGCGATCCTAGTGTTCGGGTAATTAGTACAACAAGAAGGAGCATTGCATGAAACGTCGCGACATACTCGCCGCAGCGGGCGTAGGCCTTGCAGCAACCGCACTGGCTGGCTGTAAAGAAGATTCTAAGAGCGCCGCAGCACCCCAAGAGGGTTCGAGTTCCCAAACCTTCAACTGGAAGATGGTCACCTCCTGGCCGAAGAACTTTCCAGGCGTCGGCGTCGGAGCCGAGCGCTTCGCCAAGCTGGTCGATGAAATGAGTAACGGCCGCCTGAAGGTCAAGGTGTACGCAGCAGGTGAACTGGTACCGGCACTGGAAGTGTTCGATGCAGTCTCCCGCGGTACCGCCGAGATGGGTCACGGCGCACCATATTACTGGAAAGGCAAGGTCCCGGCTGCGCAGTTCTTCTGCGCCTCGCCATTCGGCCCCAACGCCCAGGAAATGAACGCCTGGCTGCACCGCGGTGGTGGTCAGCAGCTGTGGGAAGAGGTCTACAAACCCTTCGGCGTGCTGCCGATGGCCTGTGGCAACACCGGCGTGCAGACAGCCGGCTGGTTCAACAAGGAAATGAACTCGGTCGACGACTTCAAGGGCCTGAAGATGCGCACCCCAGGCTTGGGCGGCGAAGTACTGACCAAGATGGGCGGCACCGTGGTCAACATGCCGGCCGGTGAAATCTTCACTGCCATGCAGACTGGCGCCATCGATGCCACCGAGTGGATCGGCCCATACAACGACCTGGCCCTCGGCCTGCACAAAGCAGCCAAGTACTACTACACCCCGGGCTGGCAGGAGCCGAGCGTTCTGTTCGAGCTGGACGTCAACATCAAGGCCTGGGAAACCCTGCCGCCAGACTTGCAGGCCATCGTTCGCGCAGCCGCCCGTGACGTCAACGGCGACATGCTCGACGACTATAACGCCAAGAACATGGAGGCCATGGAGCAACTCAAGGCCGACGGCGTGGAAGTTCGCCGCCTGCCGGATGAAGTCCTGGCGCGCCTGAAGGAAGTGGCTGCCGAGGTGGTCGATGCCAGCGCAGCGGCCGACCCGGCGGCAACCAAGGTGTGGGAACACCAGAAGGCCTACCTCAAGCGCCTGTACGAATACGCGGAAAGCAACGAGAAGGACATCTACAACATCCGTGGCTGATTCCCGAGCCACGAAAATGTAGGCATCGCACTGCGAGCCGTTCGCCTAGCCTGGTGAATACCGAAGACCCGATGAAATCACCGGGTCTTCGGTCTGACCCAAGGCGGATGGCCGGTGTCCGTACCGCTCGCTGCAAATCGAGCGGTTTCTCAACTCGATTCGGGCTGTGCGCCAACCCAGCCACTTCATGCGCGGCCAGTCCCACTTGGCCAACAGACTCCGTAGCAGAAGCGATTGCGCCCATTCAGTCAGATGACACATCGCCTTCACCAGCTCATGGATGTCTCCAGCACTCAACGCGTCAAGTGAGAGTCGTCGCGGATCTACCCTGATCGCCGACGAAGTGCGCGTCTCGGCCAGCCGCACGCCACAAAGCATGCTGAAAATCCGGGTATGATCGACTGCCTGCAGACACGCCCCGAAGACACATGGATGCGATGCGCCGTTTCATGCCTCTGGGCAGGCGAGTCAGGCCAACGCCTCTCGGCCCCGCCAGACTCGGCGATGACCCAGGTACTCTGCTACGCCAATTTCGCATTCAGTTGGCTGTGTTCTTTCTGGAATGACCTGACCCATGCAGCTCAAACACAAGATAGTCGCACTCAGCGTGCTGCCGTTGCTGCTGGCCGTGGCGGTGGTCTGCGTTTTGGTGTTCTTCCAGAACCAGCGCCTGGGCGAGCAACAGGCGCGCCTGATCGAAGACAGCATCCTGGCGAGCAAGCGCGTCGAGCTCAAACACTATGTCGAGATGGCCCTGAGCATCATTTCGCCGTTGTACGAAAGCGGCCGCGACGATGCCGAGATCAAACAACAGGTGCTGGGGGTGCTGGCCAGAATCAGCTTCGGCAGTGACGGCTACTTCTTCGTTTATGAAAGCAACGGGCGCAACCTGATGCACCCGCGTCAGGGTGAGCTGGTCGGGCAGGACCTCTGGAACATGACCGACCCGCGCGGCCTACTGGTCATTCAGGCCCTGATGCAGAGCGCACAAAGCGGCGACGGCTTCCAGCTTTACGCCTGGCAGAAACCATCGACCGGCGAGGTGACCGACAAGCTGGCCTATGTGGTTATGCTCGAGCGCTGGGGCTGGATGCTTGGCACAGGGATTTACCTGGAGGACGTCGACCAGGCGATTGCCCAGGTGCATGACGAGGCCTCCAATGGCATCCACGCCACCATGCTGGCGATTGCCGGTCTGGCCCTGGTCGCGGTGTTGCTGGTATTCGTCGGCGGCCTGGCGCTGAACCTCAGCGAGCATCGCCTGGCTGATCGCAAGCTGCAGTTGCTCACCCAACGCATCGTCAACCTGCAGGAAGAGGAACGCTCGCGGGTTTCGCGTGAACTCCACGATGGCATCAGCCAGCTGCTTGCCTCGATCAAGTTCCAGTTCGAGCTGGCCAGCCTCGAGCTGGCCTCAGGCAATGAGCAGGGTCTGGACACGCTGCACAAGGGCACCGAGCGGCTCGCGGGTGCCATCGGCGAAGTGCGGCGAATTTCCCACGACTTGCACCCCTCGCTGCTCGACACTCTCGGCCTGCCCGCCGCGATTGCTCAGCTGGTCGCCGAATTCGAGCAACGTAGCGGCCTGCTGATCGACTACAGGAATGACCTGGGCGATATATTACTCACCGATGGGATGGCGGTCGCGCTGTTCAGGATTCTGCAAGAAGCGCTGACCAACATCGAGCGCCATGCGCAGGCGAACACCGTTGCCATTAGCCTCGACGGCAGGGCACGACGGGTACGCTTGCGGGTTCGTGACGACGGCGTCGGTTTCAGCTCCCGGCATTTCGACACCCTCACAGGAGGCATTGGCCTACGCAACATCCGCCAGCGTGTCGAACATTTTGGCGGGCGCTTCGCCCTTACATCACAACCCGGCCACACGGAGCTGATGGTGACGCTGCCGCTGTCAACAACCTAGCCCTCTCGACCGAAGCAACCAAAACAACAAGAGCACGCACTAATGACCGCTGCCATACGAATTGCCCTGATAGATGACCATGCCTTGGTGCGCGAAGGTATTCGAGCACTGCTCAAGGTGGTGCCTCATTTCGAGGTCGTCGGGGAGGCGGGCAGCGGTGCCGAGGCATTCGACCTGATACAGCGCACTCAAGTCGACATCCTGCTAATGGATGTTGGCTTGCGCGACATCAATGGGCTGGAGCTGACCCGACAGTTGCGCGAGCGTTACCCGGCCATAAAGGTGCTAATGCTGAGCATGTATGACAATCAGGAGTATGTGAGCAGCTCGCTGGCGGTTGGCGCCAGTGGCTACGTTCTGAAGGAGGCGCCTTCCCGCGAAATCGTCGCGGCTATCGAAGCCATTGCCGCCGGTGGCAGCTTCTACAGCGGCGATATCGCACGCAAGCTGGTCAAGCCGGCTCCGAGCGAAGAGGAGCTGACGCCGCGCGAGCGCGAGGTGCTGCTGATGCTCGCCCAAGGCCTTAACAACAAGGTCATGGCCCGCACCCTGCATATCAGCGTACGCACCGTCGAAACCCATCGCCTGAGCATCAGGCGCAAACTGGCTATCGACAAGCCGGTGGACCTGCTTAAGCACGCCCTGGCCCATGGTTGGGTGCCCTACGACTAGCAGGCCATTAAAGACAAGATCGACAACCCCGGGAGATAGCGTGGATACAGCCCTGTAGCGTCTGATCGCTGAGACGCAGCAATCGACGGCGGGTGGCTCAAGCCCTTGATCAGCTCAGGCCAAGGCATTCATTGCGGGCTCAGCGTCGCGGCGGGACCGGACGAGTGCGACCACTACCATCGATGGCGACGAACACGAATACCGCTTCGGTGACCTTGCGCCACTCGTTGGACAGCGGATCGTCGCTCCACACCTCGACCATCATCTGAATCGAACTGCGGCCGATCTCCAGTGCCTGGGTGTAGAACGAGAGCTGGGCGCCTACCGATACCGGTACCAGAAAGGCCATGCGATCGATGGCAACGGTCGCCACGCGGCCACCTGCGACCTTGCTCGCCATCGCGGTACCGGCGAGATCCATCTGCGATACCAGCCAGCCACCGTAGATATCACCGAAACCATTGGTCTCGCGCGGCAACGCAGTGATCTGCAGGGCGAGGTCACCCTGGGGAATCGGGTCTTCCTGTTCGTAGTCGTTCATCGGTTCGAGACTCGCGGCGCGGTTGTTGTTCTGGGCGCGGAACCCGCATGGCACACGGGCGCAGCGAGTATACCGACTGTGCAGTCGACGAGCGACCACTCTGGCAGGCGTCAAACGTCACAGCCCATGCCGGGTCGGGCAAAACGCACGACCGGGCAAACCTCGTTCGGGCAGTATGCCTGCCTCCCCAGACCTTCAAAAAAACGTAAATCCATGATTTACAAGGCCTTTATAAAAACAAAAAGTCTGGCACGGGTGCTGCAATGTTCCCAGTGAGTGACCGGTCATGCACCGGTTGCAATACAGAACAAGGAAGAGACGGATAGCGCGCCATCCGCCTCCAACGCAACAGGAGAATCGCCATGTGGATAGTTGCTCTGGTGCTCGCCACCTTGCTGCTTCTGCTCAGCCTGACGCTCGCCAGCGTTGTACTGATTGGCCAGACCCTGTGCGCGAGCCGCAATACCGCCGAGCTGGAGCTGCCCACGGGCGCTGCGCCCCAGCCTCTGGACCCGAGCAACGCGCAAGACCCCTGGCCTGCCTGGGCCATTACCCACTGATCCATCGAGGAGAAACATCATGCTTAGTTGGGCAGTCACTTTCCTGATCATCGCCATCATCGCTGCAGTACTGGGCTTCGGTGGTATCGCCGGCACTGCTGCAGGTATCGCCAAGATCCTCTTCGTGGTGTTCCTGGTGCTGTTCATCGTCTCGTTCGTCATGGGCCGCCGCCCGCGTCTTTAGGGAGAGATAGATGCAGTCGATTCACGCCATTGCTGCCGCCCTGCTGATGGGCGGCGCCCTGGCGGCTCAGGCCGCCGACCGCGACACCAGTTTCCATCCAGGCGAGTTGCTCACCAGCAACGCCGAGTACCGCCAAGCCTGGCAGGATCTGGTAAAGGATGAAGAGCGCCTGCCGGACTGGCTGATCAATCTCAGCGGCCTTTCTACCCCCATGCAGGCATTGGAAGCCGATAGTGATCGCTATCTGGTCGGCCAGATTTGCGAAGCGCACAGATGTTTCGGACAGCGCGCCTATGTCGCCTTCGAATGGGAAGACGACGAAGCCTACGCGCTGTACGTGCAGGTACCCGACGGCCTGCCCGAGGATCGCGCGCCCAGTGAACACGCCAGCCTGCGCTGGTTGGGCGACCCGGACGAGGAGGTCCAGCAGATGCTGATGGAACAGCTGCGCAGTGATCCCAACTGGTACTAGGCATGGTGCCCGCTTATCGAGGCTGGGAGCGACCTGACCGCCGAACGACCGCGTAACCGCAGTTTGCCGGACGTCCCATGGAATGGGGCGACGCGTTATCATCCCCCGCCAGAACGACGAGGGGGTACGGCATGCTCAATGGCCTGTGGCTGAGTTTTTTTCTGGTGGCAGCGGTCGCGGGCTTCTCCCGCTGGCTGATCGGCGATGACCCGGCGGTGTTCGGCGCCATGGTCGAGAGCCTGTTCGCCATGGCCAAGCTGTCGGTGGAAGTGATGGTGCTGCTGTTCGGCACCATGACCCTGTGGCTCGGCCTGCTGCGCATCGCCGAGCAAGCCGGCCTGGTGGATGCCCTGGCGCGCGTGCTGGGCCCACTGTTCGCGCGCCTGATGCCGGAAGTGCCGCGCGGCCATCCGGCGCTCGGTCTGATCACCATGAACTTCGCCGCCAACGGCCTGGGCCTGGACAATGCCGCCACGCCCATTGGCCTCAAGGCCATGCGCAGTCTGCAGGAGCTGAACCCGGACAAGCTCACCGCGAGCAACGCGCAGATTCTCTTTCTGGTGCTCAATGCCTCGTCGCTGACGCTACTGCCGGTCTCTATCTTCATGTATCGCGTCCAGCAGGGTGCAGCCGACCCGACCCTGGTGTTCCTGCCCATCCTGCTGGCAACCAGTGCCTCGACCCTTGTCGGCCTGCTCTCGGTAGCGCTAATGCAGCGTCTGCGCCTGTGGGATCCGGTGGTACTGGCCTACCTGATCCCAGGAGCGCTGCTGCTCGGTGGCTTCATGGCCCTGCTTGCCGGCCTCAGCGCCACCGCTCTGGCGGCGCTGTCATCGTTGCTCGGCAACCTGACCCTGTTCGGCGTGATTCTGGCCTTCCTGGTGGTCGGCGCACTGCGCAAGGTCAAGGTCTACGAGCAGTTCATCGAAGGCGCGCGCGAAGGCTTCGATATCGCCAAGAGCCTGCTGCCGTATCTGGTGGCGATGCTCTGTGCAATCGGCGTGCTGCGGGCTTCCGGCGCTCTGGAGTTTGGCCTCGACGGCATCCGCTGGATGGTGGAAACCTTCGGCTGGGACACCCGTTTCGTCGATGCACTGCCCACCGCCCTGGTCAAGCCGTTCTCCGGCAGTGCAGCGCGCGCCATGCTGATCGAGACAATGCAGACCCATGGCGTGGACAGCTTCCCAGCGTTAGCCGCGGCAACCGTCCAGGGCAGCACGGAAACCACTTTCTACGTGCTGGCGGTTTACTTCGGCGCAGTGGGTATCCAACGTGCTCGCCACGCAGTCGGCTGCGCTCTGCTGGCGGAGCTGGCGGGAGTGATCGCAGCGATCACCGTCACCTACTGGTTCTTCGGCTGATCATCTTCGCGCTGGGGCGGCTCAATCGGCGCCCAACCCCAGCTTGTCGCCCGCCCAGCTCAGCAACGGATCGGTATGCTGGTATTCACGCAACGCCAGCAGCTTGGGCGCGATGAACACCTCGAAGTCCTCGGGCTGCTCGAAATACACCCCGGTGAAGATGGTGAACATCGACTTGTTGCCGACCGTGGCATAGAACAGGTTGCCCACCGGCTCGCCGTCCTGGGTCAGCAGCTTGAGGCTGGCGCGACTGGCCAGCTTGGTTTCCAGCGGCAGATCCTGCTGCACCAGCCCGCTGTCACGCAGGCCGAACGAGGCGCCGAACGTCTCGGCATAACTGGTCATCAGCGCATCAGCGGCGCGCGGATAGAGAGAGACACCGCTGTAGAGATAGAACCAGTCGCTGCCCTCGCTCTCGAAACTGAGGTCGATGCTGCGCGCAGCGTAGGTCACCAGCTTTTCGTAGTGCCCTTCGTCCGGCGCCTCGTAAGCGGCGAAATCCTCACCGCTGAGCAGCAGGCGGCGCTCCTCGGCGAGTGGCGGTTCGTTGTCGATGCAGCCGCCGAGCGACAGCGCGACGAACAACACCAGCATCATCCTGAACATGACTATCCTCCCTGAATAAGCGCGGCCAGCTTGCCTGATCCACACCTCTGTGGCCAGCCGCAACCCTCGTGGCTGTGCGCGGCACCACAGCCTCCGTGCGCCTGGCGTAAATCGCCACGGCCGCTGGCGACTTCTGCCATTGCCAGTTGGCGGTCGTCTGCCTAGCCTGGCGTCGGTAAAAACCATAATCACAAGGCCCGCTTCTCAACGGGCCACGTCCGTCGCACCGGCGCTCTTCCGGTATTTGAACGGACCAGGGCGGACATCAGTATCCGCCGGGAGGCAATCATGCGCGTTCTGATCACCGGTGCCGCCGGCTTCATCGGCCATCAACTGCTCGACGAACTGGCCATCCAGCACCCTGAATGGACACTGATCGCCGCAGACATCCGCCCCCTCGCCAGCCAAGGGCTGAAAGCCAACGTCGAGCCAGTGCTACTGGACATGGGCCGCCCGGCGCAGGTGCGTGCCTGCATCAGCGGCTGGAAACCGGATGCCATCGTCCATCTGGCCACGGTGATCCGCCCACCACGCGATATGACCGAAGCCCACCTGCACGCCATCGAAGTCGGTGGTACCCAATGCCTGGTCGATAGCGCACTCGCCAACGGTGTGCGCCAACTGGTGCTCACCAGCTCCGGTGCAGCTTACGGCTACGCCGCGGACAATGCCGAATGGATCGACGAAGATCAGCCGCTACGTGGCCACCCGCATTTCGCCTACGCCAAGCACAAACTGGAAATCGAACAACTGTTGGCGCGCTACCGCAAGGAACATCCGCAGCTGCGTCAACTGGTGCTGCGTCCCGGCACCATCCTTGGCAAGCGCCTGAACAACCCGATCAGCGACCTGTTCAAGAAGCGCACGGTGCTAGGCGTGCTCGGCCACAGCAGCCGTTTCGTGTTCATCTGGGAGCAGGACGTGGTCGGCATCATCCGCCAGGGCCTGGAAGAGAACCGCGAAGGCATTTACAACCTGGCCGGCGATGGCGCGTTGAGCCTCAAGGAAATCGCCGAGATCCTCGGCAAACCCTACCGGCCGCTACCGGCGCCGCTGCTCAGCGGCGCGCTGCGCCTGCTCAAACCACTGGGGCTGAGCCAGTACGGCCCGGAGCAACTGGATTTTCTGCGCTACCGACCGGTGCTGGCCAACCAGCGCCTGAAGGAGGAATTCGGCTACCAACCGCGCTATTCAAGCCGCGAAGCCTTCTACGCCTTCCTCGCCGCCCAGGGCATCAGCTACCACTCAAGCGAAAACCAATCTTGAGCGTGACCTGGTAGTGACCCACCTTGCCATTCTCGATATGGCCACGGGTGTCGACGACCTCGAACCAGTCCATGTTGCGCACGCTCTTGGCGCATTCGGCCAAGGCGTTCTCGATGGCCTCCTCGATGCTGGTGCGGGACGAGCCGACGATCTCGATCTTCTTGTAGGTGTGGTGGTTGGACATGTCATTGCTCCACGGTGGCTTTACTACCAGCCTAGACCAGCAGCCAGAGCACGCCCCCGAAATGACCTAAACCCGTAGCTCGCGCTCCAGCCAGCGCGCCAGTTGCTGAGCGCGGCCGTCCCGCGCGCGACCAGGCACCCACAACGCCAGGCGCGCCGGCGTTTCGACGAAGCCCCAAGGCGCGACCAGGCGACCAGCGGCCAGGTCGTCGGCTACCAGCATCTGCGGGGCGATAGCCACACCGAGGCCCGCCGCGGCGGCCTCCAACAGATAGTAGAGATGTTCGAAGCCCTGCCCATGCTGCAATTTGTGCGAGTCGAGCCCTTGCGCAAGGGCCCATTGCGGCCAGGCCTGGGGGCGCGACGCGGTATGCAGCAGTGGCTCATCCAGCAAGGCGGCCGCAGGCGCCGAACCGAGCTGCTCATAACTGGCGTAGCGTGGGCTGAGCACCGGGCCGATGCGCTCTACGCCCAGCTCGTACACCTGCATGTCCACCGGCCAGGGCGGGCTGGCGAAGCACAGGGTGGCATCCACTCCAGGGCGACGCGGGTCCAGTTCGCCCTCACTGGCGGATAACTGCAGGCGCAGTTCCGGTAACTCGCGATTGAGGCGATCCAGACGCGGGATAAACCAGCGTGCCAGCAGGCTGCCGGGGCAGCCGAGGACGAAGGGTGCATCGTCCTGGCGCTGGCGCAGCTCGGCACAGACGCCGCGCAGGCGCTCGAAGGCATCGCTTGCCGCATCACGCAGACGCATGCCGGCATCGGTGAGTTTCACGCCGCGACCATCCTTGTCGAACAGGCTGACCCCAAGCTGTTCTTCCAATGCACGGATCTGCCGACTGATCGCGCCGTGGGTCACATGCAGCTCCTCGCCCGCACGGCTGACACTCTGCAAGCGAGCAGCGGCCTCGAAGGCGCGCAGAGCATTCAGCGGGGGCAGTTCTCGGTTCATTGACCTGTGACTTTTACTGACATGTCAGGGCAATCTAATCGCTTTTCAGCCTGCCCGCCAGGGGTAGAATGGCGCCATTGCCAATCCTCCTGTCCGCTTGTGGGCAGAGGACCCAGACAGGAGCTCGATCATGACCTCATTTCGCACCGGCCCCGACGCTCGCGGCCTGTTCGGCCGCTTCGGCGGTCAATTCGTCGCCGAAACCCTGATGCCGCTGATCAACTCGCTGGCGGCCGAGTATGAGAAGGCCAAGAGCGATCCAGCCTTCCTCGAAGAGCTGGCCTACTTCCAGCGCGACTACATCGGCCGCGCCAGCCCGCTGTATTACGCCGAGCGCCTGAGCGAGCACTTCGGCGGAGCGAAGATCTACCTCAAGCGCGAAGACCTGAACCACACCGGCGCGCACAAGATCAACAACTGCATCGGCCAGATCCTCCTGGCCAAGCGCATGGGCAAGCAGCGCATCATCGCCGAGACCGGCGCCGGCATGCACGGCGTG
>Ga0172374_1001515_pt1 | contig 15444 bp, 16 predicted proteins | sample LakKiv3m_FD_114536 | JGI IMG/M metagenome (GOLD analysis project Ga0172374, IMG submission 114536) | Freshwater microbial communities from Kabuno Bay, South-Kivu, Congo - kab_092012_10.3m | ecosystem: Environmental > Aquatic > Freshwater > Lake | place: Democratic Republic of the Congo... | reverse complement strand
GAATTCTCAGACTAGTCGTTCATTTTGGCGCAGCCTTGTTTCTAATGTTTATAATTTATTTTCCCGGATTATCTTGGGGCACGATCTGAGCGATTTGCAATGCGGCTTCAAAGCTTTAACGAGAGATCTATTCAATCGCGTCCAGCCCTTATTAAGAGACGACAATTGGTTCTTCGATACGGAGCTAGTTATCTTTTCTTCTTATTTCGGATATCGTATAAAAGAGGTCCCGGTAAATTGGCGAGAAGACCGGTATGATGAGAGGAAGAGTAAGATTCGAGTGGTCATTGACGTTTGGGCGTTTCTAAAAAATTTATTTTTTTTAAGGCGACGTTTGTATTTTGTCAAAAAATATCATGATAGTGTTTAAGCTTGGCCGTCTTTCTGCGCCGATCAATCAGAATAACGACTAAATCTAAACGAACAAGGTCAAAATTGACGCGGTTTTTATAACAGTAATCGACAATGGCTCTTTTGAGATTGGCTGTTTGCCACTTGGTGAGAGGATTTTCTGTAAGGCTATCGGCTGTTTCAAGACGGGTTTTGACCTCGATAAATATTGTCTGGCCGTTCCGTTCGGTAACCAAATCGATTTCCAGATGTCCGGCTCGGTAATTACGAGCGATGATCGTATAGCCATGACAGGCTAAATACTTGCCGGCGATAGCCTCGCCGAAATTACCCAAATTACGTTGTTTGGTAACGGTCATAAAAAATAAAAAGCCCCGGTTTAAAGGGGCTTTTAAACATAAATAATAGATGACTAGCTTTTAAGGAAGATATTGTTTTAATTTTTTCTCCTGCTCTAGCTGTTTCTTTTGTTCTGGGATGGTTCTTAATTTTTTGAGGATAAAGAATAGCCACACAATCATCAAGAGCAGCCAAAGTCCCAGCCAAAAGCGTGCGGAAAAAAACGGTACAACTTCATAGTTGAAGAAAAATAGGATTAAACCGATCAGAGCGTTACTCCAGAAGAAGGAATAAAGACGTTTAAAGAACCCGCGGTATATGCCACTTCTTTTTTTTGCGATGATGATTAGCAGAGCCAGAATAATAAATAACGCGATGAGTCCAATAAAAATTTTCTGCGCGTAAGGAACTAAGGTCTCTGGTCGGAGATTAAACCAATAATTTAAAGTTAAAAGATTTTTCATAATGCATTATTTAGTGGGACGTGCCTGGCACGATTTATAGTTTAGTTAAGATTAATCCGTAATGGTAGGGGCCGGCTTCAAATTCCTCTTTAATATCCAACCCTATCTTAGGGGCGACTGTTTTTAGAGAATCAAGCCGAACGCGCCGCTCGGCATCGGGGCCGAAAGGGATGTCGATATTTTTCCATTCCACGACGAGCAGATGCCCGCCTCTTTTCAAGAGACGAATCGCTTCGCGAATAATTTCTGCCCTTTTGTTTGATTGATGTAAAATGTTTACCAGTAGAGCGTTATCTAAACTGCCGACAGCAATATTAGTAGCCTTGAATATTTCCAAGTTGCTCCAGACTGATTTGATTTGCGGTAGGTTTTCTTTTTTAGCCTCCTTGTCAATTTCCTCTAAGGTTGATTTTAAGATATCAACGGCGTAGACGCGGCCATAGCGACCGACCAGGCGGGCTAAAGGAAAGACAAAGAAGCCAAAATTGCCGCAGCCTAATTCGGCCACTTGTTGCCTTTCTTCTATGCCCATTTTACTCAAAATAGCGGGGATGTCAAATAGGGTAGTTTTTTTTATTTCCGACATACGATTATTATTTTATTGTACTAATATCTGACGGATAATGGTTTTTTCTCGGCTGTATTTTTTTTGGGCGGTAATGGTGATGTTATTCAACCCCTTTTTAAGGTTAACAGTTTGAGAAAAATAGCCGTCTTGATTGTTCAAGACGATAGCCCCATTAATTTTTATTTCTGCTTCTTTTTCTGTTTGCCCGCTAATAATAATAGAGTTATCTTGAATCAATAGGTTTTTGTCGGGCTGAGTAATTACCAGATCCGGCGGGAAAACTATTTTTTTAAAATAAAAAACTAGATATAAGAAACAAATTAGAATAGCCATGACGATCAGAAAGCTTCTGATAATTTTGGGAAAGATGATGAACTTATTTTTTTTTACTATCTTCTGTGAGAAAGGATCAGCGGCGCTGTCGGTATTTGACGCTTCTTGCCAGTTTTTTAAGAGATCACGTGGCTTTAGGCCTAAAAATTTAGCGTATTCTTTTAAGAAATTTTTACCATATAGCCCAGTGGGTAGTTTTTCAAAACGCTCCTCTTCTAAGGCGCTTAGATATTCGGCGCGGATATTCAGTTTTTTAGCGGCGTCTTCGATCTTTAAATTTTTATAACTTCGGGCCTGGCGCAATTTTTCTCCGATCGTTTCCTCTAGAGGTAGTTTTTTGGGAATAAAAGCGGTCATGAATTTGTTTTAATGGATGTGTCGTGTGGGATGATCTTCATTTTTTCAATTCCGCCTTTCCAATTTAACCCCATAGAGCTTAGCACAAATTTGATTATTAAGTAGCTGGAAAAAACGATAATCAAGCCAACCACCGCCGCGGTTATTATATTTTTCCCCTTAGTGACTGATTCCGACGAGCCGGCTGAAATCAAGAACATAAAACCGCCGTAAATGAACATAACTAAAGACAGGGAGCCAACGATGCCTAGAATCCAGCGGGCGATATTTATGGCCAGAACGATAAAGTCGTTGATTTCATACATGCCGCAATAGGTGGCCGGATCTGTTCCTGTCGGTGCCCGATCAGCGCAACCGCTGGGAACATTTTGGGGAACATTTTGGTTGTTGGCTTTCGGAATAATCCCCTCTCCGTAGGCGAGTGGGAGATTAATTAGAAAAAAGCTGAGAAAAATAAGCAAGAAGAGGATTTTTTTAGACATAATAATCAAAGTAATTAATTAATTGTCTGTTGGACTTTAGCGGCGGCCGTATCGATTATTTCCTGGATTCTATCGCTGGAGTTTTTGATTACGGCGTCGACCATCTCTTTTATCGCATCTTCCGCGGCTTGTGCGTTCTTCCCCTTATACCAGCTTTTGGCCGTTAAGACCTGGTCGGCGAAAACGCCGATCTCATTATCGAATTTTTGTGTCGCGACTAGTGATCTAAGGGCGGTTGGCCTTTTGGTTTTTTCTAAATAACTTTTTGCCTGGGCTTCTTTGGTTATAAATTGAATGAAATCCCATGACTCATTCGGATGTGTACTTTTTTTAGACACTACCTCGATCCAGTAATTAGCAAAATTAACGTTAGTGGGCGGATCGCCTTCGATTTGCGGCAGCTTGGCGATAGAAAAATTAAGTTTTGGTGCTCGCGCCTTAATTGTTGCTAAATCGTAAGAATAACTGAACATGATCGCCAGATTACCGCCGATGAATTGTTCTAATGAGTTGGGCAGATCGTTATTCCAGGCATAAGACTCTTTAACCGGATTAGAGAAGTCAGTATAGAAGCGTAGAGCCTCCAAGCCGGGATTATAATTTCCATCTTTGCTATAAGCCGGGATCTTATTAAAAGTAACTTGACCGCCATCATTCATCATGGTTGCCCCATTTTGCATCATCAGAACCGATAAAATATCGCTATAGCGATTAATATTAGTACTCCCGCCCAGTGCTACGCCGGGCTGAGTTAAGCCTTTTTTTTGATCCTGCTTGGTTAACTTTTTGATATCTTGTAAAAATTCTTTATTCCAATATTGCGGAATCTGGCTGATGCCGGCGTTATTAAATAAGTCTCTGTTGTAGTACATAGCCAAGGTATCGACAGACAGGGGCAGTCCGTATATTTTTCCATCTTCAAGGACAACGTCTTTACCAACTACGTCGACAAAATTATCCCGTAATTCTTTTAATGACAAACTGTTATTGGTGTGTAATTCGGAAACGATTTCTTTTTTTAAAGTTACTTTGACAACCGGATAAGCCATGGTTATCGTATCCGGCATGGGAGTCAGTTTTGTTTGATATTTTTTAAGCCAGGTACTTTGGATGGAAAAAATGTCTGGGCCGCGGTCTTCGGCTAAGGCATTCAATAACTCATTTTCATATTCTTCGTAACGCAGTTTATGATATTCTATAGTGATAAAAGGATGGAGAGTTTTGTATTTAGTGATGATATTGTCAAAAGCGTCAGACCCGTCGAAGACTCGCCAATAAGTAATAGTTATCGGCTTCATGGCTTCTTGTGTCGCTTTATTGCTTATTTTACAACCGAATCCGGAACTAACAAGAAAAATAGCGAGCAGAAATAAAATCGTTATTTTTTTGTACATATATCGTTATTATTAGCATTTTTATTATAACAAAAATTTGGAATTATTCCAATTTGGGGCGGTACTGTAAAGCTTCGGCGATATGGCCAGGCAAAATATTGTTTTCTTGCGCCAAATCGGCGATAGTCCGAGCTAATTTTAAAATGCGAAAATAAGAACGGGCGGATAGATTTATTTTTTCCGCGGCCGCGGCCAGTAGACGGTATCCGGCGGAGTCTAGCTGACAAAAATTTTTTATCGTTTGATTGGTCATTTCAGCGTTAGTTAAAAATGGACTGCCCTGAAAGCGGACGATTTGCCGCCGGCGCGCGACGCTTGTCCGTTGACGGACAATAACTGAATTTTCGCCACTATTTTCTCCTTCCAGTTTCCCAATATCTAAACGTTTAACTTCGACATGTAAATCGATTCGGTCGATAATCGGTCCAGATAGCCGGTGGCGGTAACTGCTTATCTGTTTCGGCGTACAGCGACAATTTTGTCTTTTATCGCCATGGTAACCGCAGGGACAAGGATTCATGGCGGCCAGTAGAGTAAATTTAGCGGGAAATTTTAGGCAGCCGGAAACTCGATTAATATTGATCACCCCTTCTTCTAGTGGTTGTCTTAAATTTTCTAAAACGGTTCGAGAAAATTCTGGAAATTCATCTAGGAATAAGATGCCTCGATGAGCTAAGGAAATTTCTCCCGGTCGCGGTCGAGTCCCGCCGCCGATTAGAGCAGCACCGGAGGCGGAATGATGCGGCGCCCGAAAGGGTCGGGAAGTTATTAGGGATGATCCATTTTTAAGAGCACCGGCGGCGCTATAAATTTTTGTGATTTCTAACTTTTCTTTTTCGGTCATGGCCGGTAAGATTCCCGCCATCGCTTTGGCTAAGAGAGTTTTCCCTGAGCCAGGCGGGCCATAAAGCAGAAGATTATGCCCGCCTGCAGCCGCGATTTCTAGGGCCCGTTTGGCATTTTCTTGTCCTCTTATTTCCGCTAAATCAAAATCATATTCAGGTGGACATGCTCTTTCCTTCGCTTCTGTCGCTGGAGCAATAAGTACTTTTTTTTCAAGATGTTGGATAAGTTGTGCTAAATTCATGACCGGGTAGACGGTCAACCCCTTGATGAGTTTAGCCTCTGCCGCGTTATCGGTCGGTAAAAAAATAATTTTTAGCCCCGCCTCTTTAGCGGCTATAGCTATAGACAATACACCATCCACCCGTCGAACCTGTCCGTCTAAGGATAACTCCCCGATTATTAAGCAACTAGAAAAATTTATCGGAAAATTATTTTTGAGTGCCAAGATGGCAATAGCGATTGGCAGGTCGTAGGCCGGACCATGTTTTTTTAAATCGGCCGGAGCCAGATTAACCGTGATGCGCCGACGAGGAAAAGCTAAGCCACAATTGCGCAAAGCGCTTTTTACTCGTTCCTTGGCTTCCGAAACAGCCGTATCGGGTAAACCAACAATAGCAATTTGGCCAAAATCACCACCGCCCGCATCCGCTTCTACGGTGATAATAGCGGCATCTAAACCGTTTAGAGACGCGGACCAAATTCTTGTAGGCATATAATTATAAAAACCGCTCCTATAATAGAGTGGTTTTATAATAGAGAAGTATTGATTAAGAAAAAATAAATTTTTTCTCAAAATATTTTTTATCTGATAAAAGCAAGGTTATTTTTTTAACTCATCTAACCGGACGCTTAGTAGCTTGCTGACTCCGTCGGCCTCCATAGTGACACCGTATAAGATGCTGGCTTTGCGCATGCAGGCTCGATTATGGGTAATTACTATAAATTGGGTTTTATTGGACAAATCATCTAAGATTTTAGCTAATCGTTCGGAATTAGCCTCATCTAAAGCGGCGTCAACTTCGTCTAAAACTACAAATGGTGAAGGATTAGCGCTAATAATAGCGCAAATCAAAGCAATCGCCGTTAGAGCTCGTTCGCCACCAGAAAGCATCGTCACCGTCTGTATTTTTTTACCGGGCGGCGTAGCCTGGACTTCGATACCGGCCAGACCGACCGCGTTATGTTTCTTAAGAAATTTTATTCGCTTCATTTTTATTTCCATCTCTTTTTTGATGGCTGCCTCCGCTTGGCTGAGACTGTTGGTCGTATCCAATTCGGCCCCATTAGAACCGTTAGTCTGAGAGTTATCTTTATTTTCTTCTTTTTCGGCATCCTCTAGCATGACTTTAAATATTTTGGCGGTTCCGCCATTAAAAAGGATTTTAAAGTAATCGTTGAATTTTTCCGAGATGACTTTAAATTCAGAATCGAAGCGATTCTTAATATTCAGATCCAATTCGTAGATTATTTCCTCCAAAGATTTAATGGCTTTATTTAGATCTTCGGTTTGATTGCTCAAAAAATCATAACGTCCTTTGGTTTCTTGATATTCTTTCTCAGCTTCTGGATCGATTCCACCAATTTGTTCAAGTTGATTTTTGCAAACACTGATATTCTTGCGGAGGCGGTCGATGTCGGTCGGTTCTTCTTTAATTTGATGATTTTTAATGTCGCCGATATTGAGTTCGTCGCCCCTAATGTTAGCTTCAAGATCTTCGAGTCTAGTTTCCTGCCGGGTTGCTTCGACGCGGAGATCATTCATCTCGTCAGAAATATTGGTTATTTCTTGCTGGAGAGCCTGGATACTTTTTTGGCACTCGAACATTTGTCCTTTTTCTTTTTCTTTAGCTTTGTTTAATTCTTCCAGTCTGCTTTCTAGAGTCCGTATTTCTTCGTTTAAACCGGCTAGTCGCTGATTGATCGCAGTTTTTTCCGCTTCGATCTTGGAGGCGTCGAACTTGACCTGGCTTTTAGAAATTTTATTTTTTATGTCCGTGATTTCTTTTTCGATCTGATTTTTTTGCGCTTGCAATAAGCGGCGCCGTTCCTCAAGAGCGGATGCCTTTAGGCGGTATTCCTGTATTTTATTCAGTATAACCTGCTTCTTTTCCTGAAGTTCATTCGGGTTATAGCTTCGGTTGAGATCCTTTATGACTCGGTCTAAGCCGGTTATTTTTTGGGTAATAGTTGTCTTTTCCGCTTCGATCTTAGAGGCGTCAAATTTGATTTGGGCTTTTTCTAATTTTATTTCGATATCTTTGATTTCCCTGACAAGTTGTGCCTCCTTGTCTTGTAATAGTTTCAACCGCTCGTTGATTGATGATAGGCGTAATTTTTCTTCGTTAAGTTGGTTGTTTATTTGTTGGCGCTCTTCGGTTAAAGCAATTATTTCTTCTTGGATTTTTTTAATTTTTTCTAAATCGTCGCTGCTACCGCCTTTAATTAAAATTGTGATCTTATCTTGAAAATCCTGTTTGGCACTGGCGATCAGCTTTTTTATTTTATTTAAGTCGCTTTCTTCTTCAATTTTGTCTAATCGGTCCAAAAATTCTTCAATTAACTTACCGATTTCTTGGTTTTTATCGCTAGTCGATCCGGTCTTTTTTAATTCGCGGTTGACCGTATCCATTTCGCCGTTGAGGCGGCTGAGTTTTTCTTGGATGGACTGCAATTTTTTTTCTAGATTGACTTTGTCGGCATCGTTGTTTTTAAGACGCAAATCAGAAATTTCTTCTCGCCGACTGTTTAATTCAGCCCCGAGCTCTTCATTTTTATTATTAAGCCAGGAAACATCAAATTGCCCCTGAACCTCTAAATTGGCTTCTAAGACGGCCTCTAATTTAGAGATTTGCTTGAAGTGGTAATTTTTTTCTTCTTCTAGGCTGTTTAATTTAATCTTAATGGCCTGGTTTTGTTCTATCTCTTTGTTAACAGAGTCGAGAGACTCTTGCCAGCTAGCTTCTTCGCTTGTCCACTCATTTTTACTTAAAGAATTAATTTCTTCGGTAATATTTTCTAAAGCGATGCTTAATTCCCCTTGTTTGTTGTTTAACCAGGAAATATCAAATTGTCCCTGTGATTCTAGTTGGATTTCCAGTTCGGCTTGGAGTTTGGCTAGTTCCTTGGAATATTGATTTTTTTGGTTTTCGAACCCTTTCAGGCGCGGCTGCAACTCGTTTATTTCGCGCCAATTGTCAGTGGTCCTGATTTTATTTAATTCCTCGTTTAATTTATCAAGTTTTTTTTCGCGCTCTAGTTTTATTTTTTCATTCTCTAAGAAGCGCTTGTTGAAAGATTCTAATTTTTTATTGATATCCTGCCAGAGCCAGCCGTAGTAAGCTAATTGGTCGGTTCGCAGGTTTTGTTCTATCTCACCGCGGTGCTTTAATTTTTCAACTTGTCTGGTCAAGCTCTTCAAGCGGGGCTTGATTTCAGTCAGAAGCATGTCGACCTGCTGGAGATTTTCGTAACTGCCCTCTAATTTATTCAAAGCGGCGTCGCGCTTAATCTGAAATTGCTTGACGCCGGTCGCTTCGTCGAAAAAATCTTTGCGTTCAGCCGCGGAGGTGCTTAAAAAATTCTCGACCATGCCTTGGCCGATAACGCTATAGGTTTTTTGGCCGAAATTAGCCTTAGCTAGGAGCATTTGAATATCGGATAGACGGACACGATTGTTATTCAGTAAATATTCGCTTTCGCCACTACGGTATAAGCGGCGGGTAATGATAATTTCCGGGCAGCTTAGGATTACCTGGTCAAGGTCGCTTTCTTTTTCAATCGTTTCCGGTCGAGCGGCTCGGTTCTTAACCGCCTCGGCATTGTTTAAATACAAAGACACCTCGGCTAATCCGAGTTGGTTTTTACGGTCTGAACCGGAAAAAATTACATCCTCGCTTTTTTTGCCGCGCAGGGTTTTTAAACTTTGTTCTCCTAAGGCCCAACGGATAGCATCCGCTACGTTGGATTTGCCGGAACCGTTCGGACCGACGATGGCCGTTAAACCTCTTTTTTGGCCGTCTACCAGACCGGAGAAGATCAGTTTATTTTTATTGGCGAAAGATTTAAAACCCTGTACTTCTAGTTTCTCTAGATACATATAATGAGTCGTTTTGGCATTTGTACTATTTAAGATATAATAATATTATAATAAACTGTTATCAATAAAAAGACAACTGCGATATGATCATATCTTTGACGGGGGCGATCGGTTCGGGAAAAAGCACTATTGCCCAGATGTTGGCTGATAAGTTTGGTTGGCCGCGTTATTATATCGGCGGCCTGCGCCGTGAGGCGGCGCAAAAGAGAGGTCTGACTTTAGCGGAATATAATTATCTGGGAGAAACCGATATTAGCACCGATCAAGAAGTCGATTTATATCAGAAAAAGATGGGGGAAACGCAAGATAACTTCGTTATCGAGGGCCGGACTTCCTGGTATTTTATTCCTCATTCTTTTAAGATTTATCTTGATGTCGATCCGGTCGAAGGGGCGAGGCGCGTTTTTGGTAGCCTGCAGAAGAAAAATGACCGCAACGAGGATAAAGACTTAAAAACTGTCCAAGACGTCCAAGATAGCATCCAGAAACGGGTAGCCAGTGATCGCTTACGTTATGGTAAATATTATAATATTGACGTCAATGATCTAATTCATTATGATTTTTACTTAAATACAACTAATTTAAGCCCCGAGCAGGTTTTTGAAGTAGTTTATAAAAAGATCGAATCAGAGCTTGACAATAAGAAAAAATAGTTATAACATTAGACAAGATTTGCCTTATTAAATAAGTATGAAAACGAGACTTTGCTAGTCTCGTTTATATGATTTTTAACCATATGGTTGAGACTAAATTAGAATTAAAACCCGGAATGACCGTCAGGGTTTATCAGAAAATCAAAGAGCTGAATTCCAAAGGAGAAGAAAAAGAAAGAATCCAGTATTTTGAAGGAATGATTATTGCCCGTAAGCATAACAAAGAGACGGGGGCAACGATTACTGTTCGGAAAATTTCCGAAGGTGTCGGCGTGGAAAAGATTTTTCCTCTTAATTTGCCGACTATCACTAAAATTGAAATCAAAAAGCAGGCCGAAGTTAGACGGGCCAAACTTTATTATCTCCGATCCGGGTATAAGAAAAAATTAAAAGAAAAAGTCGTTAAGTAATTAACGATTTTTCTTGTTTGGGCGAATGGTGAAATTGGTAGACACGCAAGCTTGAGGGGCTTGTGGCCGCAAGGCTGTGGAGGTTCGAGTCCTCTTTCGCCCACCATTTGCGTTTAGGGCGCATAGCTCAGCTGGTTAGAGCACTTCGTTTACACCGAAGGGGTCCAGGGTTCGAATCCTTGTGCGCCCACATCGATTGCCTCCGTGTTAATTAATAACTACAAAAAATTTATCGTCTTTTATTTAATGTCCGGTATTTTTTATTTGGGCTTATTTTTAGTTGAGCCGGCCAGAAAGATAATAAATGATTCAGGGATGACTCTTAGAGATAATAATTTATTTTATTTTGTTATTATTTCTCTGTTGATTAACTTGTTGATCTATTTATATTTTTTCCGGCGGGGTAACTGGCAAGATCTATCTTTTAAAAAAATTTTTGTCTGTTATTTGGGGTTGAATATTGTCCTATCTATTATGTGGCCGATAAGTTCTACTGATGTTTTTTCTTATATTTATCAGGGTCGCATTTTTTCTATTTATCATAGTAATCCGTATCTAGCGACTTATCATCAATTCCAGTCGGATGCCTTTTATCATCTAGTCGCTAATGTGTGGAAATCTAAAGCGGCGCCTTATGGTCCGCTTTTTATTGTTATTTTCGGACTTTTGACTTGGCTGGGCAAGATAAATTTATTTCTTTCCCTTTATTTATTTAAAGCTGTCTTCGTGGGAGCAAATCTCTTAACGGCTTACTTAGTTTATAAAATCAGTAATCTTAAGACTTTTTATCTTTACGCCTTTAATCCCTTGGTTATTTTTGAATTTGTGGTCAATGGCCATAATGATGTTTTAGTGCTCCTAGGCTGTGTTTTAAGTATTTATTTTTTGTCTAAAAAACAGACATTAAAAAATTATATTCTAGCGGTTTTTTTCTTAGTCTTATCGACTCTAATTAAATTAACGACTATTATTTTGTGGCCGGTTCTGATTTTATTTATTTTTAAAAATATTAAAGATAAGATGACATGTTGGATTTTTGCAACGACAACATTTTTTGTTATAGTGTTAACCCTACTTATTATTTACGCTCCCTTTTTGGATGCGTGGTCGGCGCTGTATCTGCCGATAATGAGCCAGGTTCAATTAAGCGGCTTTTACTCCTTGGGCGTATATTTTGTTAAGATATTTTTTCCTCTTAGTGGTTTTGCTCCAGATCTCGGCTCAAGCGCTATAATTAATAAAATAATATTTTTTATCTTTTATCTGATAATACTGGTTAAGATTCTGTTGGCTCATAAATTTATACTTAAAGATTCTGTCTTAAAATATCAAGCGCTAATTTTAGTGATTTTATTTTTGACATCTTTTACTTGGCTGATGCCCTGGTATTTCACTTTGCTGATTTTTGTCGGAAGCCTGGCCTATAATTTAGAGCAGAAGCGAATATACTTTAATCTCATTTCGTTATTTACTTTTTACGGTATAATCTATTATTTGTTTTTGCGGTGATATAAGTAATTTATAATTGAGTCATGTCGGAATATAAAAAAGACTCATCCACAGATGAGCCTTTGTTTTTACGAAAGTTAATTGATAATTCTTAAGCGTTTGACGCTAGAGAGATAGCCAACCAAACTTCCCACGGCCAGAGGTATTGAGCACGAGAATAAAAAATCAGCTATTTTGATAAATACTGGATAAAATGGACATAGAAACAGAAATCCGGCAGCTACTAGTTCAAACACGGTTTTGGCTTTTCCCCAGTAGTTGGCTCGACTGGCTATGCTGAAGGGTAGCTTGTGGGCCATCATTTTTAGAATCGCAATGATTAAGAGGAATAATTCTTGTCTGACAATTGACCAGTATATCACGTCGGATAAAAAAATTACTCCGAGAGTAAAGAGGGGCGCCGCCAAGATCGCCTTATCGGCTAAAGGGTCAATAATCTGTCCTAGCCTGCTTATTTCGTCCAAAGCTCTGGCCATAGCACCATCGAGGAAATCCGATGTGCTAGCTACGATGAAGCAAAATAGGGCAGTTAGGATTATAATCGTTTCTCCTCCAGTCAAATAAATAATGACCAGCAGTGCGACTATCACGGCCAACAGTGTCCGAAGCATAGATATCAAATTGGCAATCGTCCCCGTATATCTTTTTAAGCGCAATATGGGGGCCAAAATTCTTTCTGCTCGATTAAGATCGTGAGGGGACCGCTTTTTAATATCTTGAGCCCGAGCTCTGATTTTTGATTCAAATAAGCTGAGTTTTATCTCCTCTTTTTTTTCATTGTAACCCACTCTTTTTTTTATTTTTTCCGTGAAAAGGAGATAATGTCTGTTCTTTTTCAACAGAACCCAGACGACTATTACCGCGATCCAGATTCCGTTGTTTAATAACCAATAGCTCATAACACCTCCTTTGGCTTGAGCGTTTGTGAATGTACGATTAATTAAAATTAACTTATAAAATTAACTTATTTTTTTATTTTTGTCAATTTTTCTTTATTTTTCTAATATAATCCTCTAGACTAGAAGTATGACTAAAATAATTACTAATTCTGATCAAGAGACTTTTGCTTTTGGTTTAAAACTCGGCCGTCTTTGTCGCGGCGGCGAGATTTTTGCTTTATGCGGCGATTTAGGGGCAGGAAAAACCAAATTGGTTCAAGGTTTAGCTCAAGGGCTAAGTATTAAAAGTCGAATTACTAGTCCGACCTTCAATATTTTAAGAGTTTATAAAGTGTCTAAAAGAAAATTTAGTTTTTATCATATTGATGCTTATCGTCTACGCTCAGAAAAAGATTTAGTCGCTCTCGGCGTCCAGGAATTTTTTAGCTTGCCGGATGCGATAATAGCAATTGAATGGGCAGATAGAGTAAAAAAAATCTGGCCGAAGAGCACCAGGGTAATCAAGATAAGACCGCTATCAGAGGTCAGACGAGAAATTATCTATTCCTGATATTTTTAAAAATTAGAATTAGCGCGCCGCCGCTAATCATCACGTCGGCCAGATTAAAAATCGTGAAATTTTTTAAATACAGGTAGTCGACTACATATCCGTAAATTAGACGGTCTAAGATATTACTAATCGCGCCGAATAGAATAAACGACAGAAGAGTTATTTCTAGTTTATACTGCTTGCCGGAAAAAGCTAAAAAAGCAATAACGGCAATCAAGCTGATAATTAGTAATAGGATTATGATATTAAGAGGTAAACCGCTAAAGGGAAGCGAGAAGGCCATATAGTAATTGGCCGTAAAATCAAAGGTAAAAATATCGCCGACTAATTTTATAGGCGGTAGCGTTCCTGAATTGACCGCTAATATTTTTAGGATACGGTCGACTATAAAAAATATAGCTATCGCTAAAGCGATGGCTATATTTTTGATAGAAATTTTAGAGGTAAGTTTATTCATTTTCTTGTAATTCGGTTTTGCAACTGACGCAAGAGTTAGCGGTTGGTCTGGCTAGCAGCCGTTTCTTGGCTATCGGGTTACCACAATATTTACAAATACCATAAGTACCTTTTTTTATTCGGTTTAAAGCGCTTTCGACATCAGCTAAGCTTTTTTCCAAAACTCTTTCCGTTGCCAAATCAGTAGAATAATCGCTTATTTCCTGGGCATTTTCATCAGGCTTATCACCGTATTCCGGGAATTTAGCACTACGATCGTCTGCTTCGTGGTTATCCTTCCGGGATGAACCGGTTAAATCATGCAAAATTTGCTTCTTTTGGTCGAGCAGTTGTTTTTCTATTTCTTTAATTGTCTTCTGGTCTAATTTCTGATCCATATTAGTGTAAATTAAAAAAACTATATAATTGCTAGTTCTAGTATCTAGATTATAGCGCATAAAACGCCACTTAGCAAGGGTTACTCGCCGTTTTATTGGTCGTTTATTTGGTTATCTAGGTTTTGACAAGATTAAATCTCTTTGCTATGATTTTCCTGTGGCTGAAGGGGAAATAGCCATTTTTTAAGACCATTGGAGTGGTAGCTCAGTTGGTTAGAGCGTCTGCCTGTCACGCAGAAGGTCGCGGGTTCGAGCCCCGTCCATTCCGCCAATAAAAAAGAACTTGGCCGAGCTAAGTTCTTTTTTTATTTGTGCCTCCAGGGGGAATCGAACCCTCATCTTGAGTTCCGGAAACTCACGTTCTATCCATTGAACTATGGAGACGGTAGATCTTGTTACCTATTTTCTAAAATAGTGATGGTTTCTATTATCCAACCGCCTCGAAGATTATCTAGCATCTGCTTTATTTCGTCAAGCGTGAACCATTTAGCGTCTAAAATTTCATCTTCTGGAAATTTTAAATTTCCGCCTATTATTTTACTTGCAAATGCATGTTTTACGACATCTGTTGCCTTAGACCGTAAGCTTTGGGCTGTTTTTCTTGCAAGAGCAGATATTTACCATTTTGTTGGATAACGACACCAGCGACCACCTCTACTTTTATTGTTTCTTTTTGTTAGAGCATATAAATGAAGTTTTTATAATTTTTTTATTCCAGCTGAAACTCTTGCCGTATTTACGTTCCGTACAGTCATGGACTGATATATTTTACAACCGATGATCTTGTTTAAGTGGCTTTTATTGTAATCTGCGCGTTTGACGTTCCAAAATATAGCCCCCTTGGTATAACGGATATCAATAAATTCTTTTTGAATTGGTAGCTCATCAATAATTATATTTGGAAGGTCCCCATTTTCTTAGACACATTGTCCACGGGTCAATTGATATTGCCGGCTGTATAAAACAGGCGGCATTTTTAATTTAGTATGTATTCGGGTGTTATTATACTGATGAATGGTTCTATAGATATTATAGACCAATTCTCCTAAAGTATTAAATTTATCTGGATCGCCTAGATCTAGCTTGAACTGATTATAGAATGATTCCTGATAACCATTTTCCCAGGGGCAACCTGGCCTACTCATTGATTATCTAATCCCTAGACTACGACAAATACCAGAATAATCATAAGAGGCATATTCGCTGCCATGGTCGGAATGAAGTATTTTGGCTGGGTTATTGTTATGAGCGGCCGAGAACAAGGCATTTATTATTAACTCATTACTGTGGCTGGTGAGAACACTGTAGCCGACTATTTTTCTGGTATAAATATCTATAATCGTGGCCAGATATAACCATT
>Ga0172374_1001513_pt1 | contig 15448 bp, 18 predicted proteins | sample LakKiv3m_FD_114536 | JGI IMG/M metagenome (GOLD analysis project Ga0172374, IMG submission 114536) | Freshwater microbial communities from Kabuno Bay, South-Kivu, Congo - kab_092012_10.3m | ecosystem: Environmental > Aquatic > Freshwater > Lake | place: Democratic Republic of the Congo... | reverse complement strand
TTGAAAATCAACCAAATGAAAACGTGGGAATTAAAAATTTCTTATTCTAACGTATTAATTTCTCACAACTAGCAAAAAACACTGCCGACAGTTTCCAGCAACTCCTTATAAAAACTGCCTTTCATACAGCAAAATAATAATACACAACTTTCTGAAGCCTGTCAACATTAAAGCCGTTTTATAGTAAAGTTGTCTACAAAGTCATACTAAAAAACAAATTCAGCATAAAATTCAAAAAATTTCCAAGAGGCACAGCTAAAAAGAAAATTACAAATAAAAGGATCATAAAACCGAATTGTTCCAGTAAAATTATTGTTTCCGTTTTAAGCGGAATAATAGAAAAAACTAATTTCGATCCGTCCAGCGGAGGAATGGGAATAAGATTAAAGAAAGCCAAAATAACATTCCAAAATATTATCATCGCCAAAATAACAAAAAATATAGCCCCAACAGATCCAGAAATAACCTGAGCTAATCCCGACCAATCAGCCATTTTGACGGAAGCTATGATGCTAACTTTCAAAACAGCCGGCAAAGTTATCATTTTCCCCAAAAATACCGCCACAAGAGCGATTGTGATATTTGATCCGGGACCGCCAAAAGCAACCAATGCCGGACCCCACTTCTGATCTTTTAAATTATATGGGTTATACGGAACAGGCTTGGCCCAACCGAAAGCAAAACGAAAACCGGTCAAAAACAACATCAAAAAAGGAACTGCTATCGAACCCCAGGGATCGATATGTTTTATCGGATTAAGATTTAACCTTCCCGCATATTTGGCAGTTAGATCTCCCAAACGCAAAGCCACATATCCATGCGCGACTTCATGGATTATGATCGAATACAAAAGAATCACGAAGTATAATACAATGAGAACTATTTCATTTGCCATAATGTTCCGTGTTTCATATTACTTTTTCTCAACACATTACTTAACTCTCACGACTAATGGGTCTTGACCTGTCAGTCGCGACGAAGGGTCTTGCCAAAACTCACTTCTTATGATAGTATAAATCTTGTAATAAATCAACCGGATCATTCAAACATATTAGCATATTAACATATCAACAAGCCGCCAATAACGCTTGTTAAAATGTTACAATGTTAAAATGTTAAAATATCTTAAAGAATATGAGTAAAGTATGCGGCGTATGTGGCAGAGGAACAGCGACAGGAAATTCCAGAAGTCATTCCAATATAGCTTCTAAAAGAAAATTCAAAATAAATCTTCAAGCCAAAAAAATAAACGGCAAAAAAACGAAAGTTTGCACCAAATGCATAAAAACTGAATCGAAGTAAACGAAGATAATGGCAGAATCACAAAAAAGACCGCGAAAGCGGTCTTTTTTAAAATGGCAATTTTCATTTTTTGGCTAAATTTCCAAGCATAAACAACAAATATAAAGAAGCCAGTCCGACCAAGTCATAAACCATTCTGGATGCTAACGTCATTTCACCTAAAATATTCGCAACCAAATCAAAATTGAGAAATCCAACCAATCCCCAATTGATTCCGCCAACAACGACCAAAATCAAAGAAACCCAATCCAAAGCATTCAAATTTTTCATACTTTTACACCTCCTCGCCACATATGTTTTAACCTAAAGAAATATATCCTTACTGCAAAAACATACGCTATTTATATCAAGAATCCAGAAAAAATCATTTTTGTTTTCCTCCCTCTTGTATTTTCAACAACTTTGCGAGATACACGGAAATAAAAACCAATAGCAACGTTATCAAAAAAGCATAGGTGAATTTAGCGACAATTGTATTTCCATCTTGGGAAAAATATTTTTCTATAAAAGTTTTGATAGCGTCGTTCCAAGCAAGACCGGCGACCAATCCGAAACCGGCAATGATGTATCCTGCCACTTTTTTCCTGACTTCTATATTAAGTTCACTGCCATTTTTGATTATCGATTTTATTTTTTCGTTCATAGTTTCAAGCCCACGAATATGCACATCTTTTACAAATATACGAATTGATTTTTGGAATTATTTGTAAATTTGTAGCTTTATTTGTATATTTGCGGGTATTTAGAATAAAGTCGGTTGATTTTGAAATGTCATTTTTTTATACACTTCACGGGTCGTATCCACGTCTCTTTTGCAATATTCCAAAATTTCTTTTATTTTTCCGTTCTTATAAAATTCATAAACCTGCGATCCGTCGATTCCCTCGCCTTTCGGTGACGGGATATCCAACGCGAATGCCAACGCCTCCAGACCGACATTACCCATCGACCATTTCGTCCATTCCCGCATCGTGTCGAAAATCGGAAAATTTCGATATCGGGCAAAATTGAGATCCACGGAAGGTTTCACTCCCAAAACGATCGAGCGCTGATAAATGAAACGCAAATCGAAATCCATCACATTGTGTCCCACAAAAAGTCCGCAAGTCCTAGCCAAATCCCAAAATTGATTCAGTGTTTCTTTTTCATTATTTTCATTATAAAAAACATCCGCCGACTGGTCGTCAACAGCGTAACCGATGCATAAAATTCTTCCAAATGTCCCATCAAAAGAAGTTTTGGATACAAATTCATCGAGCGACTCCCCTTCCTTGCCTTTTTTTTCATAGAGAATTTTCAATTTTTCCAAACTTTCTTCTCCTGCCGGAATAGTTTCGATGTCCAAAAATAATTTTCTTGCCATTTTTTTTATTTTCAATTATTACTTATCCATCTTAACACATTTTCGCGCTATGTTTTTATTAACGCATTATATCTCGCCGCCTTTTCATTATAAGATTTAACTTTTTTGTTATATATTTTTATCAAATCCTCATATTCGGAAAGCGCATCGTTATATATCTCAGCCCGTTCGTTATATTTTTTTATATCCCATTCTTTCAGATATTTTTCCAAAGAAGATTTTTTATCGGCAAGATAAGCTTCTGCTTTTCCTATATCGGATTTGAGTTTGAACAGTTCATCTGACAAAACTTCCAATTCTTTTTTTAATAACTCAATTTCTTTATTTGTTTTTATTGTTTGGATTATTCCCTTATATTCATTTCCTTCCGTCGCTTGAAAAATTTTCACGTCAGTAAGCTTGGTTACGGAAGATTGATTTTTGATGCGATTTTCTTCAAAGAAAGCCACCTGTTCGCTTCCGACCGCACTTCCCACGTTGGATTTGAGCTCCGGAATGATACCGATTTTATTTCCAATACTTGTCGTTTCCACAAAACAATACCCGCTATCATAATTCGAATATTCTTTTGGGCATCTGACTCCCACCGCCATATGGTTTTCGTTTTCAAAAACAAACAAAGCTGTTCCGTATCCCAATTTGCGCAAAAGCACCGTCGCTAAAAAACTCTTGTCAGAACAAACCCCGCTATTTTCGAAAAGAACTTCGTATGGATAATCCATCGTTTCATTGCCGACACGCGCCAAAATATTAGCAGCTTTTTGGTCATCATAGGGAATCGACTGCACGAAAGCAACAATCAGTTCCGCCAATTGATCGTCAGATAATCCATTTTTCTTTCCTTGAATGATTATCTGCTCCAAAAGATCAACGATTGATCTATCGCTTGGATTTTCCGCAATAAACATTCCGTAATATTCTTCTTCCCAATTTTTCGGCAACTCATTGAAATAAGTGTAAGTTTTTGGTTGTGACTTATAAAACTCATAAACGGAAGAATATAGGGTGTGCGAAACGACATACATCTTATTTTGATATTGCCATTGATACGTCCTTGAAACCGGCTCTTGCGCTTGGGGGAATTCATTGGCGATATTTTCCTTGGCTTCCTGGATTTGTCTGCCAATATCCGTTGTCGCGTTTCTAGCTTGATCGAAAAAATCCACAACTTCGGAATTTCTAAAATAAATAACGGCCAAAATAACCGCCGCCAAAGCTGCCAGCTTAAAAAATATCCCTACTGCTTTAACTATTTTTCCATTATCCATAAATATCATACTTTGAATTCCTTAATTCGCTTGCATTTTTGTTAATCTATTATATATCCAAGTAAAAATAACTCCAAAAAATTTCAAAAGGGATCGGCAATTAACCAATCCCTTTTCTTGTGCATACGACGATGCGTCGGACACTAATCGAGACCCCTCAACACACAAGGGGAATAACTCAATGAAAAAACATTATCCCCTTGATCTGAATCAGTCGGTACATCAGCCGGTGCGATTCCCCCATTGCAATGATCACAGATATTGGGATTGACACATCCGCAACCGAAAGAGTCATCTCCTTTCACTTCTCCGCCCGTCCCCTGTTCCTTTTCCATTCCATTCTCCCTTGTGCTTTGGACATTGCAAATCGCAATGCCTTTTGTGATGATGTGCCGCCAATTTTATTGGCAACTCCCCTTTTGTGAGACTATTGTGCCATATTCATTCGAAATTAGCAAGACCAGTCAGTCGCGACTAACGTTTCAAGACGCAAAAAAAACCGGCTCTTGTAGCCGGCTTTTATGTATCCAAAAGATAGCTCCTAAAAACTATTCCAAGATTCCGTCCAGGTTAACATCATAAAGCATCGCTTCCTGAATTGAACGATATTTGATAATCTCACTTTCATCAAACCAAATTTTTATTTCCCTAGCCGCTTCTTCCGATTTATCCGAGCAATGAATAAGATTTCTCACGGCTCTCCCGTCAAGTCCTGCCAATTCATATGAATCCAGAGTAAGATCTCCTCGAATCGTTCCAACATCTGAAGTTAATGGCTCTGTCCCTCCAACAAGTTTAGTCACGACTCCAACTGCTTGATTTCCTTCAACAACCATCGCCAACACAGGACCGGATGTCATAAAAGCAACCAACTGACCAATAATATCTCTACCATATTCAATCGGTTCTTTTTCCAGTTTTTCTCCACGTTCCTCAATCTGCTTGGCTATCTTAGTTCCTTTTTCCAAAAACCATTTTTCATCCTTGTTGTAGTGCGTCCAGCATTGCTCAGCTTTCGGTACCAAAAATTTCATCGCCGTAATTTTAAGCCCGGTTCTTTCGATGCGACTGATTATTTCTCCGATCATAGACCTTTGTACTCCATCAGGTTTTACAATCACAAATGTTCTTTCTTTTTTTGGATGCTTGTCCATATTTTTTTCCTTTTTTTATAAATTAAAAACGGATCTTCCCGTTTGATTCTTTTGTCATTCTAACAAAAAAATAAAAAAAATCAATACTCTCTTGACAACTTCTTCAATTATCCCATTTATTATTGCACATTAAAACCTTACTTTGGATTCTAAAGAGAAAAATTTAAAAATACTTCCGAGGGACAGTGATTTTATCAAAAAATGCGCGTACTTTATCAAAACAAAATACGTATGTAAACGAAAATTAAGTATTTTTTGCCAGAAAATCACGCCCGAGTAGGATTTTTTAATTTTTTTCTTTAGAATTCAAACGAATCACAAACGATTCAATTTGCGATTCGTTGGCATCCGTCGATACTTGATTTGCATTCATACACAATGTCGCCAGCTTCGTCCGTCCGTAAAATTTTCGCTCCTATGTTTTTTATTTTTCCCAAAACTTCAGGCGCCGGATGGCCATAGGAATTTTTCCCCACCGAAATAACCGCTTCGCGCGGAAAAACTTTTTGCAGAAATTCTTCACCGGTGGAATATTTGGAACCATGATGCCCCACCTTCAAAAAATCAGCGGAAATATCGATTCTTTTTTGCAAAATCTCATCTTCCTTTTCGGAAGTCAAATCGCCAGTGAATAAAAATTTTGACTCCCCTACTTTCAAAAGCGAAACGATGCTGAAGCCGTTAGCATCTTTCGCATTTTCAATAACCGAGTCAAATGGGTAAACTATTTCCATTTCTTGCTGATTGGGAAAAACGATTTTCACTCCGCTTTTTGCTTCAACAACTTCGGGGTTCTCTCTGATTATGCTTTCCTCCAGAGCGCCAAATGTTTGCGAATCACTTTTGGCATTCGTCTTAATAACCGTAGCAACTTCATAACTTTCAAAAATGTCAGCAAACCCTCCGATATGATCTTGATCAGGATGTGTCATAATCAACGCTTCGATTTTGCGATCCCAAAACGGAACATATCTACCGAGTTTTTCCAAAATTATCTGCCCGCTTTTTCCACTATCAATCAATATTTGATTGTTCCCCTGGGAAATCAAAATGGCATCGCCTTGTCCGACATCAAAAAATACCACTTTCAAATTTTGCGTTTTGGAAAGATGAATAACAACGCCCAAAATCAAAAATAAGACAACAAGTGCAAATAAAAATCCATAAATTATTTTTTTGTTTCGCATATTGATTTTTAGTCTCTAGAAACAGAGGCTATTAGCGGTAGGATTGGTAATTAGTCATTGGTCATAAGTCCCTTATCCAATGGCTTGCGCCCAAAAACCAGGCCTACCGCCAACACCCTAAGTTCCTTATATCTTTTCAGAATATATATAAAACATATTAAAAACACATAATAAACAACGACCGCCATCGTTCCAAAACCCTCAACCGTTCTGCTCGCCCAAGAAAAATTTGAAAGATGTTTTATTGTTTCTATTTCATAGTATAACGGAAGATATGCCAGCCAAGCAAAAACATTGAGAGCGGGAGGAATAAAAATTCCAAAAATCGCCGCCAAAAATGAAAGCATCATTGAAAAAGGAATAATCGGCAAAACTAATAAATTAGCCAAAAGCGAAACCAAAGAAATCGTGTGGAAATTATATATAATCACCGGTAACACGAAGATCTGCGCGCAAATTGAAAGAAAAATAATTTCCGAAATCCCCATTGGGTTATGTTTTCTGAGCGAAATCCTTTCCGCTAGCGGAGAAAGTGAAACGATTCCCAATGTCGCCAAAAATGAAAGTTGAAAACCGACATCCCAACGCAACAACATCGGATTAAACAAGAGCATCACCGCCCCGGTAAAAATTATGGCATTAAATGAATCGGAAAGCCGGCCGTTTTTTATCGCCCAAATCAAAACAGCTCCCATCATTCCCGCCCGCACCGCTGAAGACGGAAAACCAATCATAGCAACGAAAAGAAAGATTCCAAAAATCGCCACCCATAACGCCTGATTTCTCCAAAGTCCCAGAAAAATTCCAAAAAGTACCAAATATTCCGCGATGATCGTCACATTATATCCGGAAACAGCCACGATATGCGTCATTCCCGTCCGGGAAAAAGATTCTTGCACGGACTGCGACATCGATCCGGTTCCTCCGAAAAGCATCCCGTTTGCCAACGCCGCCTCCGGTTGCGGAATAGATTTAAGCACGCTCCCCTCCAATTTGTTTTTTATTTTCAAAATAAAGGCATACACGCTTCCATTTTTTCCATTTTCAATTTTTTCCAGTTTCGCTTTATCGCAAATATATTTTATTCCGTCTTTTGCCAAATACATTTTGTAATCAAAAGCTTCGTTCTTATTTTCAGGAACCTTAAGCGCACAACTTATTTCCACTTTTTCGCCAAAAGAATATTCCGGATATGAAGATGCGTTGACCAATACTTTTTCTCTTTCTTTCTCCAAATTGACAATAATTTTTTGATAACCGTCTTTCTTTTCCGGCGCTTTGATTATTTCCGCCCTGCCCTGAAAATTTTTTCCAGCCAAAGTAACGTTTTTTATTTTTTCCAATTCCTTGTCTAAAATCTCAACTCCGGAAATAAAAGTGAAAACAAAAAGAATGACGATGAGTGCGATTTTATTTTTCCAAAAAACAACAAAGGTGATAACCGCTATCACCAAGCCCAACAACACGACGGTTTCTGAAATTTCAAAAAAAGACCGAACACCGACACCGGAAATGAAAAATATCAATAACCAAAAAAATATCTTTGACCTGCTCATATTCCAAGTATATCAAAAAGCCGAGGAATTTTCCCCGGCTTCACTTCCAACGGAAGTTGCAAAAAAATCATTACCCTTTCTCGTGATGACCACTATTTATCTTGTTGATATAATCGACTATTTTTTGGATCTCCAAAACCGCTTTTGCTGCATTCACGCTATTTCCGTGAACTCCGCGAAAATCCAGCGTGACCGTTTTTGGTATCTCATCGCCACCGACAATGGTAATAGACACCCTGCTAATTTCACCGCATATCCCGTTGGCCATCCTCATCCTCCTTATCCAATATCGATTATTTTCGTCTTAGCGGATTTTCCGCCGACGATCCTCAAGGAACTTTTTGAAACATCAAAGTGCTTCGCTAATACTTTTATTAACATATCGTTGGCTTGACCGTCAACCGGTGGCGCCGTTAATTTGACTTTATATTCCCCGTCGGAAATTTTTATCACCTCGTTTTTCGAAGACCGCGGAGAAACTCGGACATAAATTCTCATTGGATTTGCGTATTATCAAATTTTCGAGCGGCGATTTTTCTTTTAATAGCCATACTTAACCGATAACCTAAATTCAAAACAAACAAAAATGCCAATACCAAGTTGCTCCAAACAAAAATGTCCCTTCCAAATCCTTGGTTTTTCAAATCGGTTCCCGAATTCAATGCGTGGATAATCACCATAACATAAAGGAAGATATTAAGAAAATGCGAGATCCTCCAAAGCCTATGAGACATCAGGTGGCGAAAATATGAAGTTAAGATAATCAGTATCATTATGTAAAAGCTTATGACTCCCATTGCGACAAAATTTCCATCTTCAGGATGGGCAAAGGGAACGAAAACTTCCATCCAAGTAAAATTAAAGAACTTGTCGAACATAAGCGCGACGCCATGAGCGGATGCAAAAACCAACGACTGCACCGAAAGCCAGGCGTGAACCTTGAGCGAGGTCAAGGGAGAAAAAATACGATTGAGAAATGGCAAGCGCACCGTAAGCCCCAAAAAGATCACGATATATAGAAGAAGAAAAGCGATAAGTGCCGTCGCCCTGGTAACATACCAAGCCCAGGAAGGATTCGTATCGATATCAATAGCCTCTTCCGGATTGATAAAGGAATTTGCGTCCAATGGATCTGTTCCATTGGCGACCTCCACACCGTCATAATATCCGTCGCCGTCCGTATCCTGTTTGTCAGGATCAGTGTTGTAGGTGTTCATCTCTTCGTCATTCGTAAGACCGTCCAAATCACGATCAGCCTCATAATCAGCCGGGTATTCGAAAGTTTTCCGTTCTTGGGCGGAAGAGACCGTCGTCGTTAAAAACAAAAACGTCAAAAAAATAAAAAACGTCAATACTTTTTTCATTTTATTTCTTGAAAAAAATTACACTCTGCAATCAAGAAGTTCCGAAGAAATCCAAACATTTCCTTTATAATCCAATAACAAACTTTTTATATTATTTCCTTTTGAATATGCAATTGCCCTTTCTTTTCCCATCAGAAATAGAGTTTTCGCCCAGACATCCGCCTCTTCAACAGAATCAGCTACAACCGTCACGGAACGCAAATCAAAAGAAAATTTATCCGGTCTTTTCGGATTTATCAAATGATGTACCCTTTTTCCGCCAATCTCCCATTTTCTCTTTCCAATTCCAGAAGTCGCTATTCCCGCCTTTGAGAAAGCAAATGCCAATCTACCGGAAGAAAAACCTTCAACGTCGACAGTCCACTTTTGCAAATTCCTATCGATTCCGGAAAAATACATATCCCCTCCCGAATCTATTAAAAAATTTTTCCAACCGCGAGAAAGAAGGAATTTCGCAATTTTATCCGTAACCCAACCTTTAACGATACCGGAAAAATCCATCCTTCTTGCGAAAAAAATTTTACCATTTTCAACCTTCAAATCTTGTTGCAATTCAATATCAATATTTTCCAAAAAATAACCCTTTTTAAATCCATCTTTTCCAATCATCGGAAAGTCCTTATCATATCCCAATAATTCAAGCAGGTCGATTATCCTCGGATCGAAAAGTCCTTTCGTATTTTTGTTATACCACAAACATTTTTCCGCTACCTCCAAAATATCATTCGAAGCATTCTGAAAAACTTTTAATCTCAGATTCAACCCAGACAATTCACTCCCGACGTCGAACCGGCTGAAAATCTTGTCATACTTCCCATATAATGCCTGGCATTTTTTCAAGTCATCCTCGGCCTTTTCAACGTCGACATCGACGCCGACCACTATCCGCATATTGATATCGGTTCCGAACTTCTTAAAACTGATACTTGAAATTTCCGACACTTTGTTTTATGTCATTAGTAATCCATCCCTAACTGCATCTGCAAGTAGCGCTTGTCCCGCCATTTTCCCCATTACAAGTCCAATTCCAACCAACCTTATACTTGTTAGGTTTATGAACAACGGCGGAAGCGATTCCGGCCGAACACAAACCGTTCTTAGGAGCTTTTCCGTCACATTTCGGATTGCTTCTTTTTTTAGAACTATCCGCAATACCGCAATCACCGTTTATCTTTTCCGAAATAACAGGAACGAGAACTTCCTCTTTTTCCATAGCAGCCGCCGCGATGGCATCAGCTTCTTTTTGGGCTTCCAATTCCGCCAATTTCTTGGCAATAATTTCCTCCTTATTAATCCTTTCAACCTCCGCCGCTTCCTGAAGTTGCCGAGCCTCCTCCCTTGCGATTTTCTCATTATAAACTTCTTCTTCGCGAATCTGGACTTCTTTCTTTTTTTGATCTTGATTTTTAAAATAAAAAACCCCTCCCGCCATCAAAGCGAGATTGACGATAAAAATCGTCACTTTCACTAAATTTTCTTTTATTTTTCCAATTTCCATATTTTTTTATTTTTTGAAAAATAAACCAGCATTTATCTTTTTGTTTTCATCACTCGCTTATGGATATTATACTCCCATACAGAATTGTTTCAAGTTTGCCGATAAAAAATTTATCACTTTCTCACTCCCATAAATTCAAAATTTTTTTCTATCTTATCTTTTATTTTTTCCAAATCTATCGATTTTGCGTTTTTTTTGTTTTTAAGCGTCGGGTCGATGATTTTTATGCTACGAAATTCTTGCAAATAATACGCTTTTGCTCCTTTAATCCACTCGGCTATTTCATCAAAATTTTTTTCCGTATGAATGCCGGGAACAACCGTCGTGCGAAATTCATAATCAATACCGCTGTTCATTATCATTTCAACACTTAGCCTTATTTTTTCCATATCGGCTTTGGTTCCGACTGTTTTCGAATATTCCCCGGGACTGTTTTTAATATCCATAGAAATAAAATCTACTAGCTTTTCCTTAATGACTTGCATTAAAACATCCGGCCGAGTTCCATTAGAATCCAGTTTAACCAAAAAACCCATCTTTTTGATTTTCTTGATGAAATCCACTATATCCGGCTGGATCGTCGGCTCACCGCCGGTAATACACACGCCCTCTAATTTGCCTTTTCTATTTTCCAAGAAATCAAAAAATTCCTCTTCCATATTGTTCGGCGCTGGAAATTGGGCCGACAAAACCAACTCTGGATTATGGCAGAAAGGGCAACGGAAAGAACAACCGACCGTGAAAACAGTGGCGGCGATTTTCCCCGGATAATCTATTAAAGTCAATTTTTGATAACCACCGATTCGCATAGGCATAATTTTCAATTAGCAATTTACAATTTTCAATGAAAATTTTTATTGGAAATTTAATGTAAATTGAACATTGTAAATTGATAATTTAAGAAAAAGAGCGAGGGCATCGCCTCTTTCAAGAAAATGCCCCTTTCTCTATCTCTATTTGCAAATTTAGCAACTAGCGCAGCCTGGTTGTTCAACGACAAATTCAACTCTGTCTCCGAATTCAGTTCTTTTTCCCTTATTCCATTGCTTAACCGGACGAATATATCCCACGACGCGCGAATAAACTTCAGTGGCGCGAAAATTTCGAAGAATCGGATCTGCCTGGTGACAAGCTTTGCATTTCACATAAACTTCCGCCCCCACTTTATACGGCATATATTCTTCATTTTTTTCCAATATTTTTCCACAATCGTGGCATTTGTATTGCTCCATGTGTTTCTCTACGAACTACGAATCTATACGAAACTACGAATAAACCCGCAATACGAATGTTTTTTAATTTTTATTTTATATAAACAATGTCATCTTGAGCGAAACGTAGTGAAGCCGAAAGATCTGGGCCCAGATTCCTCGATTACGCTTTGCTTCACTCGGAATGACAAGCATTTATTTTTTCTTTGAAACAACTTTCGTTTTTTCTTCGCAAACCACATATTCCTTTCTGTCTCCAAATTCAGTCCTTTTTCCTTTATTCCATTGTTCAACCGGGCGGATATATCCAACCACGCGAGAATAAACTTCGGTTTTCTGCTCAATCACGCATTTTGGACAAGAGTGAAATTCTCCGGCGATATATCCGTGAACAGGGCAAATACTGAAAGTCGGCGTGAGAGTAAAATATGGCAAAGCATAATTTTCCGCAATTTTTCTGACCAAATTTTTTACGCCTTCAATATTCCACAACCTCTCACCCAAAAATCCGTGAAGCACCGTTCCTCCGGTATACTTGGTCTGCAAACCATCCTGCAAATCCAACGCGTCAAAAATATCTTCCGTAAACGACACCGGCAATTGAGAGGAATTAGTGTAATATGGATCGGCGTTTTGATTTTTTACGGATTCATCATTGGCAAAAATAATATCGCCATATCTTTCCTGATCCATTTTAGCCAATCGATAAGCGGTTCCTTCCGCTGGTGTAGCTTCCAAATTATAGAGATTGCCTGTTTCTTTTTGATATCCGGTAATTCTTTCCCTCATATGCACAAGCACTTCTTGCGCAAATTTTTGACCTTCATCCGTTGTGATATCCTTTCCAGTTAAATTCAAAAGCGATTCATTTAACCCAACCAATCCGATTGTTGAGAAATGGTTTGCCCAATACTGACCTCTTCTCATTTTGATCGCATCCAAATAGAATTTCGTGTATGGATACAATCCTTTTTCAGTCAATCCCTCCACTAACTTTCTTTTGGTTTCCAGGCTGTCTTTGGCAAGATCCATCAAATAATCCAATTCCTTATAGAATTCTTTCTTGTTTTTCGTCCTATATCCTAAGCGCGGCATATTAATCGTCACCACTCCGACCGATCCGGTCAGCGGATTGGCGCCAAAAAGACCTCCTCCTCTTTTATGCAACTCACGGTTATCCAAACGAAGGCGGCAACACATACTGCGCGCGTCATTCGGATCCATATCAGAATTAATAAAATTAGCGAAATATGGAATTCCGTATTTGGCAGTCATCTCCCAAATCGGATCGAATTTCTTGTCATTCCAATCGAAATTTTTTCCAATATTATACGTAGGGATCGGAAAAGTGAAAATTCTTCCATTGGAATCCCCTTCCGACATCACTTCGGCAAAAGCTTTGTTGATCATATTCATTTCCTCTTGGAACTCACCGTATTTTTCTTTTTGCAATTCCCCTCCTTTAACCACCGCTTCATTGGCAAGATTTTTCGGACACACCACATCCATCGTGATATTAGAAAACGGAGTCTGAAATCCCACGCGCGTGGAAACGTTCATATTGAAAACAAAAGATTGAATTTCCTGTTTTACTTGAGCATAGGTCAATTTATCATAACGAACGAGCGGAGCCAACAATGTATCAAAATTGGAAAACGCCTGCGCTCCAGCCACTTCCCCTTGAAGCGTATAGATAAAATTCACCATTTGTCCCAAGGCGGAACCAAAATGTTTAGCCGGTTTGCAAGAAACTTTTCCGGCGACACCTGTAAATCCGCGACGAAGCAAATCCTGCAAATCCCATCCGCAACAATAAGCGGCAACCAATTGAAGATCGTGAATGTGAAAATCTCCTCCTTCGTGCGCTTCTCGTATTTCTTTGGTATAAACCCTATTCATCCAATATTTGGAACTGACAATAGAAGAAATATAATTATTAAGCCCCTGCAAAGAATAAGCCATATTGGCATTTTCTTTCACTTTCCAGTCTATTTCTTGGATATATTTATCCACCAAGCTTACCGCTTCATCCAAAGATTTTTCCGTTTCCCTTATTTTTCTATGTTGCTCGCGATAAAGAATGTATGCCTTAGCTGTTTCCTCGAAATCCAAAACCATCAAAACCCTTTCCACCGCGTCTTGTATTTCCTCTATTGTCGGGATGTATCCTTTTTCTTTTCCTTTTGAAAGCAATTGAGACACTTTCAATGCGACTAGTTTAGCATCTTTATCAGAACCTTCTTCTGTCACAGAAAATGCTTTGGAAATAGCGACTTCTATTTTCTTTTGATTAAACGGAACCACTCGTCCGCTTCTTTTTACAACTTTTTTGATAAGATTAACGGATTTTTTTACAGCCTTAACGATTTTCTTGGGTGTGCTTTTTTTGGTTGCAACTTTTTTTACCCCTGCTTTTTTAGATTTAACAGCTTTTGTTTTAACCGTTTTAACTTTTTTTACATTTTTCGGTTTTACGGCTTTTACTTTCTTTTTCCCCTTTGTTTGTTTTTTCATATCTTTGCGCCCCCCGGCGTTAGGTTATTTGAATAATTTGTTTTTTATGAATACGACTTTTTTTCTTACACCTTTTCCAATTCCAGATTCTCCATTTCTTTTTTGAAACTTTCCACATTCTTGAATGACTTGTACACGCTGGCAAATCGGATATACGCCACTTCGTCCAACTCTTTCAATTTTTCCAAAATCATTTTCCCGATTTCCTTGCTCTTGATCTCATCCGACTCCCTGGCCTGGATTTCATATTCGATATCCCCCACCGCTTTTTGGATCCGTTCTTCGCTCACCGGACGTTTTTCCAGCGCCTTCCGAATTCCGATCGCGATTTTTTTCTTGTCATATTCCTGCTTCGTTCCGTCGCGCTTGAGCACGGTCAATTTCATTATTTCCATTTCCTCATAGGTACTAAATCGCGATTGGCATTTTTCGCATTCCCTCCTGCGGCGGATCGCCCTGCCGTCATTGGTATCGCGCGAATCGACCACTTTCGTGTCGAGATGCCCGCAAAATGGACAAACCATAAATTAGCTTTTAGGATTTAGCTTCATTAGCTTTTTAGGAAAATGCAGCCATTCCGATCTTTAATGTTCTTATCTTTAAAAAACTTGACAACTTTCCGACTTCCGTACTCTTTATTTTTATGCTTTAGTATGTTTTTTTGTACTTTTACACTATATCTAGTGTATCGTTAGTCCATTATACCACAAGTCAAATATCTGCCAAGCATCCTTGTTTGAGCCATTTTTTGAAGTTATCCACACCCGCCCGCAACGCTTCGTCCACCCGAAACGCTTCGAGTATCGATGCGGACGGGCGTAGCGATGCGGGCGGGGCGTAAAATAACATCTTAAAATTCAACGGCTCACCCGCATGAGCCGTTGAAATCCAGTCAAAAAACCCCCGGAATCTCTCCCGAGGGTTTTTGTATTTTATAAAGATTTTCCTTTTACCGATTACTGGTTACGGATTACCAGTTGCTGTTTTTTTACGGTATTACTTCCTGCCAGGTTCCCGAAGTAACGGTCGGG
>Ga0172374_1001512_pt1 | contig 15450 bp, 14 predicted proteins | sample LakKiv3m_FD_114536 | JGI IMG/M metagenome (GOLD analysis project Ga0172374, IMG submission 114536) | Freshwater microbial communities from Kabuno Bay, South-Kivu, Congo - kab_092012_10.3m | ecosystem: Environmental > Aquatic > Freshwater > Lake | place: Democratic Republic of the Congo... | reverse complement strand
CGTCCGAGGCCGCGATGGCCCTCGTCGGCGCCGCGCATCGGCTCGGTGTCGCGGCGAAGGCCCGCGAGGTGCGCGGCATGCCGCGCGTCGTCGTCCGCGAAGGCGAGGCGATCCGCACGATCCTCAACGAGATGGGCGCGCAGAAGACGGCGATCGCGTGGGAGGAACTCCGGCAGCGTCGTGAGGTCCGCGCCGGCGTCAACCGCCTCGTCAACTTCGACGACGCCAATCTGCGTCGCTCCGCGCAGGCGGCGGTGGCGGCGTGCGCCCGTGTCGAGCGCGCACTCGAGATCCTGGCCGACGAGGTTCCCGATCATCTGAAGGTCGCCGGCGAGCTGCGGCTCGCGCACCGCGATGCGAGCCTCGACGAGCTCGGTCACCACGCCGACCCGCCCCTGACCAAGGATGCCGTCGCCGGTCGCATCCGGCGTCTCCTCGCCATGGCCGACAAGCGCGCCCAGCAGGAGGGCATCCCCGGCACCGAGGCTGCTGTGCCCGTCGGCCTCGACGTCTGACGTCTCTCGCGTGACGAAGACCCGCTCCCCGAAGAATCGGGTGGCGGGTCTTCGTCATCTGGCGGAAGGTTCAGGGGCGCGGCCGCGTTGTCGTCAGTAGGATGAGAGACGTCCGCTCTACGCCGCACATCGGCGGCGCGGAGGATCGGCAAGCGCCGCGGCGCGGCGCGGATTGGATGAAAGCGATATGGCGACCTACACGCTCCCCGACCTTCCCTACGACTTCGCAGCCCTGGAGCCGCACATCAGCGGCAAGATCATGGAGCTGCACCACGACAAGCACCACGCGACCTACGTCGCCGGCGCGAACACCGCCCTCGAGCAGCTCGCCGAGGCCCGTGAGAGCGGCAACCTCGCGAACGTCAACAAGCTCGAGAAGGACCTCGCGTTCAACCTCGGCGGCCACGTCAACCACTCGATCTTCTGGACCAACCTGTCGCCGAACGGCGGAGGCCAGCCGGAGGGCGAGCTGAAGGCCGCGATCGACGAGTACTTCGGCTCGTTCGAGAAGTTCCAGGCCCACTTCACCGCCGCGGCGACCGGCATCCAGGGCTCCGGCTGGGCGGTCCTCAGCTGGGACTCGATCGGCTCGCGCCTCATCATCCAGCAGCTGTTCGACCAGCAGTCGAACACGGCGCAGGGCACGATCCCGCTGTTCCAGCTCGACATGTGGGAGCACGCCTTCTACCTCGACTACCTCAACGTGAAGGCCGACTACGTCAAGGCCGCGTGGAACATCGCGAACTGGGAGAACGTCGCCCAGCGCCTCGAGGTCGCCCGCAAGCAGACGAACGGCCTGCTGGTACTGTCGTAATCGGGTCGCGTCCCGACGGGCCACGGCTCGTCGGGACGCCCTCTCAGCCAAAAAATCCGCGTATGACGTCCGCTGGAAGGCGGCGCACAGCGCACGAGAAACAGGGAGACCTGAGTGTCTGTCAAGATCGGTATCAACGGCTTCGGCCGCATCGGACGCAACTACTTCCGCGCAGCTCTTGCGCAGGGAGCAGACCTTGAGATCGTCGCGGTCAACGACCTCACCGACAACAAGACCCTGGCGCACCTTCTGAAGTACGACTCGGTCGGCGGCGTCCTCGACGCCGAGATCAGCTACGACGACGAGAGCATCACCGTCAACGGCAAGGCGATCAAGGCCTTCGCCGAGCGCGACCCCGCCAACCTCCCGTGGGGCGAGCTGGGCGTCGACATCGTCATCGAGTCGACCGGCTTCTTCACCAAGGCCGAGCTCGCCAAGAAGCACATCGAGGCCGGCGCGAAGAAGGTCCTCATCTCGGCTCCCGGCACGGGCGTCGACGGCACGTTCGTCATGGGTGTGAACGAGGACACGTACAACCCGGAGACCGACCACATCATCTCCAACGCGTCGTGCACCACCAACTGCCTCGCGCCGCTGGCTCAGGTCTTCAACGACGCGTTCGGCATCGACCGCGGCTTCATGATGACGGCGCACGCGTACACCGCCGACCAGAACCTGCAGGACGGTCCGCACAGCGACCTCCGTCGTGCCCGTGCTGCCGCGATCAACATCACCCCGGCCTCGACCGGTGCGGCCAAGGCCATCGGCGAGGTGCTCCCGGAGCTCCAGGGCAAGCTGAGCGGCTCGTCGTACCGCGTCCCGGTTCCCACCGGCTCGATCGTCGACCTCACCCTCATCACCGACCGCGAGAACCTGACGGTCGACGAGGTCAACGAGGCCTACAAGAAGGCCGCTGCCGAGGGCCGCCTGGCCGGCTACCTGCAGTACAACGAGGACCCGATCGTCTCGAGCGACATCGTGCACAACCCGCACTCGTCGATCTTCGACTCGACGCTGACCAACGTCAGCGGCAACCTCATCAAGGTGTCCAGCTGGTACGACAACGAGTGGGGCTACTCCAACCGTCTCGTCGACCTGACCGAGTACGTGGCCGAGCGCCTCTAAGCTCAGACACATGACTCTGCGCACCCTGGACACCCTGGGGTCGCTCGAGGGCAAGCGCGTCATCGTCCGTTGTGATCTCAACGTCCCCCTGCGGGACGGGATCATCACGGACGATGGCCGTGTCCGCGCCTCGTTGCCGACCCTCAACGCACTCATCAACGCGGGCGCCCGTGTTGTCGTGTGCTCGCACCTCGGCCGACCCGACGGTGCGCCCGACCCGCAGTACAGCCTGGAGCCGGTGGCTCAGCGGCTGTCCGAACTCCTCGGCGCCCCGGTCGCGTTCGCGCGCGACACGGTCGGCGAGTCGGCGACGGAGGCCGTGGCCTCGCTCGAGGACGGCGGAGTCGTCGTGATCGAGAACCTCCGGTTCAACCCGGGGGAGACGTCGAAGGACGCCGCCGAGCGCGGCGCCTTCGCCGCGGAGCTCGCGAAGCTCGGCGACGTGCTCGTCTCCGACGGGTTCGGCGTGGTGCACCGCAAGCAGGCGAGCGTGTACGAACTCGCCGAGCTGCTCCCGTCGGCTGCCGGTCTGCTGATCGCGACCGAGCTCGACGTGCTCGACCGCCTCACCGAGAACCCGGAGCGCCCCTACGCGGTGGTGCTCGGCGGATCCAAGGTGAGCGACAAGCTGGGCGTGATCTCGCACCTGCTGCCGCGGGTCGACCGGATCCTCGTCGGTGGCGGAATGCTGTTCACGTTCCTGAAGGCGCAGGGTCACGCGGTCGCGTCGAGCCTTCTCGAAGAGGATCAGCTCGACACCGTCCGCGGGTACATCGCCGAAGCGGCTGAGCGCGGCGTGGAGCTCGTCCTCCCCACCGACGTGGTCGTCGCGGCATCCTTCTCGGCGGACGCGGACCATGAGGTCGCGGCCGCCGACGCGATCGAGCAGACGGCCTTCGGGGCGTCCGGCATTGGCCTCGACATCGGTCCGGAGACGGCTGCTCGCTTCGCCGATGTCATCCGCGGGTCGAAGACGGTGTTCTGGAACGGCCCGATGGGCGTGTTCGAGTTCCCGGCGTTCGCGGCGGGCACCAAGACCGTGGCGCAGGCGCTCACCGAGGTCGACGGCCTCAGTGTCGTCGGCGGTGGCGACTCCGCTGCGGCCGTGCGTCAGCTCGGATTCTCCGACGATCAGTTCGGTCACATCTCGACCGGCGGCGGCGCGAGCCTCGAATTCCTCGAGGGCAAGAAACTACCTGGGCTGGAGGTCCTCGGATGGGCGTGAGCTCTCGTACCCCGCTGATCGCGGGAAACTGGAAGATGAATCTCGACCACCTGCAGGCGGTCGCGTTCGTGCAGAAGCTGCACTGGACGCTGAAGGACGCGAAGCACGAGGACGGATCCGTCGAGGTGGCGGTCTTCCCGCCGTTCACCGACATCCGCAGCGTGCAGACGCTCATCGACGCGGACAAGATCCCGTTCGCCCTCGGCGCGCAGGACCTGTCGGCACACGACTCCGGTGCGTACACCGGTGAGGTGTCGGGAGCATTCCTGGCCAAGCTCGACGCGAAGTACGTCATCATCGGCCACTCGGAGCGTCGGGAGTACCACGCCGAGGGCGACGACGTCGTGGCGGCCAAGGTGCAGGCGGCGCTCAAGCACAGCCTCGTGCCGGTGATCTGCGTCGGCGAGACGGCCGGTGACCTGGAGAAGTTCGGCGCCAGCGCGGTGCCCGTGTCTCAGCTCGAGGCGGCGCTCCAGGGCGTCTCGCCGAAGGCGGACATCGTCGTCGCGTACGAGCCCGTGTGGGCGATCGGCTCCGGCCAGGCGGCGACACCGCAGCAGGCGCAGGATGTCTGCGCCGCGCTGCGGGCCGTGATCGCGAAGGTCCTCGGCGACGAGGCGGCCGCGCGCACGCGCATCCTCTACGGCGGCTCGGTGAAGGCGGCGAACATCGCCAGCTTCATGCGCGAGCCCGATGTGGACGGTGCGCTGGTCGGCGGAGCGAGCCTCGTCGTGGACGAGTTCGCCGCGATCATCCGCTTCGAGAAGCACGTCGGCGTGTGAGTGCAGCGGGGCTGCGGCCCCGCTGCACCGTATACTTGACCGTTACGGGGACGCTCCGGCCCCAGCGAAAGGCTCTTTCTCGTGGCAATTCTCGAGTTCGTCCTGCAGGTCGTGCTGGGCATCACCAGCGTCCTGCTGACCCTCCTCATCCTTCTGCACAAGGGCCGCGGTGGCGGTCTGTCCGACATGTTCGGCGGCGGCATGACGTCCGCTGTGGGCTCGTCCGGCCTTGCGGAGCGGAACCTGAACCGCTTCACCGTCGTCCTGGCTCTGACGTGGTTCGTCTCCATCGTCGCGCTGGGCCTCATCACGAAATTCGAGGTCATCTGATGGCTACCGGTGGAAACGCGATCCGCGGCACCCGCGTGGGCTCCGGCCCGATGGGGGAGCAGGACCACGGCTATCACGCCGACCGCATCGCGGTCTCTTACTGGGATGGGCTCGGCAACGAGACGGTGCGCTACTTCGCCGCCGGCCTGCCCGAGGAGGAGATCCCGGAGATCATCGACCACCCGCAGAGCGGTCTCCCCGCCGGGCGCGACAAGGAGAACCCTCCGGCGCTGGCGAAGGCGGAGCCGTACAAGACGCACCTGGCCTACGTGAAGGAGCGCCGCACCGACGAGGAAGCCGTCCAGCTCCTCGAGGACGCGCTCACGCAGCTGCGCGAGCGCCGGGGGCAGTGACCTCGGTCTGACATCGAAGAAGCTGCCACGAGAGATCGTGGCGGCTTCTTCCGTTCTCTGCGCTCAGCGGCAGCCGGCGGCCGCGTCGATGTAGTCCTGGGGTGGATAGCCGTACGCCCAGACGCCGTTCGCGTCGTCGGTGAAGCCCATGCTGATCGCCCAGGCGGTCGCCCACTTCTCGATGCTGTCCTGTGTGGACGCGTCGTACATGCCCTGGCACTTCACGCTGATGGCGTGGCCGACCTCGTGCGCGACGAGCGCCTTGCTCCGCTCGGCGGGCCACTGCTCCGCGACGGAGTTCGAAAGCTCGATCGTGGCTCGACCAGGGTCATCCCACCACCAGGTGGTGTATCCGCCCATGCTGCCGTCGAATCCGGCGCCGTTCACCTGGGGCGACCAGTCGAATTCGAGCAGGACCCCGGGGGCGAGCGATCGGGCGAACGCCTCGATCTCGATCCTCGCGGCGCGGAGCGGTCCCTCCTTCTCGGCGAGCTCCTCCGCCTCGGTCGCGACGACCTGTCCGGCGGCGGTCTGCAGGGCTGCGTACGCCGTCGCGGCGGAGTCGTCGACGGAGGCGACCGCCGCCGCATCGGCAGCGGCTCGGCGCAACGCGATCACAGCGTCGTTGCGCGCCGAGATGTGCGCGGCTTCGAACGGAGCCGCGGCGGCCGCTGCCGCTTTCAGCACGGCAGTACCGGTTTCGTCGACCCGTCGTGCGGTGTCCTGCGCATTCTGGGTCTGATCGTCGAGGTCGGCGACCAGACGATCGAGATCCTGCTGCTGGGCGCCCAGTTCCGCCGTCGCGCCGTAGAGCTCCCAGAACCACGTCGGCTTGTCCCCGGACGGCGGCAGCTCGGTGGCGACGACATCCTCGGCCGCGGCGCCGGCTCCCTCGCCGTCGTCGACGGCGGAGGCGAGAGCGGCCACAGCATCGTCGGGGACGACGATCGCGGGACTGCCGGTGTCGAGGATCACGTGCCCGGCGTCGGTCTTCTCGATCAGAGCCGCTGTCGCGTGCTCCGTCTGCGTCTGGTGCGCGCGCGCCGTCCGCAGCGCGTCGTCGAACCCCTCTGCGGCTTCGTCGTAGCCGACGTTGGCGGTCAGCTGCGCGATGGACAGCGTCGCGATGACCGCGACGCCGCCGAGCACACCGAACACGACACCACGGGGCACGTGACGGCGACGCGACGGCGGCGGTTCTGCGGAGAACGTCGCTGGGAGATCGTGCCCTCCGCTCGCGAAGAGAGCCTGCCGCGGGGCGGTGCGGGGCCGGGAGGGTTCGGTCACGACGTGCTCATTCGGTCAGGCTTTCCGGTCGGAGACTGCGCGGCAGTGCTGCCAGCGTATTCGACGAGGAGGGCGACACGCGGTCATGGATATGCGAATGAGGATGACCGACGGCGGGAGAAGAAGGAGAGGGGCTGACGAGAATCGAACTCGCGTCATCTGTTTGGAAGACAGAGGCTTTACCATTAAGCTACAGCCCCGAATCCCGCGGATTCCGGGGGATCGGTTCGGAGTGGGAACTCCGGCGTGATCGATCATACCGGACAGTCGGGTGTGCTCCTGTCCGTTAGACTCTGTGGGGCTGAATCTGCGCGCGGATTCCCCGGGGCGTAGCTCAGCTTGGTAGAGCGCCCGCTTTGGGAGCGGGAGGTCGCAGGTTCAACTCCTGTCGCCCCGACACGGCCCCCACGGACCTTACAGCCGCGATTCAGCGCGGAAATCACAAGGAGAACACACCAGCATGGCGAACAGCACCGTCGAGAAGCTGACCCCGACCCGGGTCAAGCTCACCATCACGGTCACCCCGGACGACCTCAAGCCCAGCATCGCTCACGCCTACGAGCACATCGCTCAGGACGTCCAGATCCCCGGCTTCCGCAAGGGCAAGGTCCCTGCTCCCATCATCGACCAGCGCATCGGACGCGGCGCCGTCATCGAGCACGCGGTGAACGAGGGCCTGGACAAGTTCTTCCGCGAAGCCACGACCGAGCACAAGCTCCGTGTCGTCGGACGCCCGTCGGCCGACATCACGCAGTGGCCGAGCGAGAAGGACTTCTCCGGCGACCTGGTCGTCGACGTCGAGGTGGACGTCCGCCCCGACATCGAGCTGCCCGACTACGAGGGCATCACCCTCACGGTCGACGCCGTCGAGGCCGACGAGGCCGCACTCGACGCCGAGCTGGAGAACATGCGCGCCCGCTTCGGCACGCTGATCCCGGTCGACCGTCCCGCCGCGAAGGGCGACTTCGTGGAGCTCGACCTCGTCGCCACCATCGACGGCGCCGAGATCGATCGCGCGGAGGGCGTCTCCTACGAGATCGGCTCCGGCGAGCTGCTCGAGGGCATCGACGACGCGATCGAGTCGCTCACCGCCGGTGAGGACACCACGTTCCGCTCGGCTCTCGTCGGCGGCGACCACGCCGGCAAGGAGGCCGAGGTCTCCGTGACCGTCAAGGCCGTGAAGGAGCGCGAGCTCCCCGAGGCCGACGACGACTTCGCGCAGATCGCGAGCGAGTTCGACACGATCGCCGAGCTGCGCGCGAGCCTCGCGGAGCGCGTCGCCCAGCAGGGTGTCTTCACGCAGGGCTCCGCCGCCCGCGACAAGCTCGTCGAGACCCTGCTCGACCAGATCGAGATCCCGGTTCCGCCGCAGCTCATCGAGGACGAGGTGCACAACCACCTCGAGGGCGAAGGCCGCCTCGAGGACGACGTGCACCGCGCCGAGGTCACCGAGGCGAGCGAGAAGCAGTTCCGCACGCAGGTGCTGCTCGACACGATCGCCGAGCAGGCCGACGTGCAGGTCTCGCAGGAGGAGCTCAGCCAGTACCTCATCCAGTCGGCTGCGCAGTACGGCATGGCTCCCCAGGAGTTCGTCGAGGCGCTGCAGTCCTCGAACCAGCTCCCCGCGCTCGTCGGCGAGGTCGCTCGCAACAAGGCCCTCGCGATCGCTCTCGGCAAGGTGAAGGTCGTCGACAGCAACGGCAAGCCCGTCGATCTGTCCGACTTCGTCGTCACGGACGACGAAGCGGACGAGGCCGCCGAGACCGAGGTCGAGGCTGACGAGAAGCCCGCGAAGAAGGCTCCTGCCAAGAAGCCCGCTGCCAAGAAGGCCCCGGCCAAGAAGGCGGACGCCGACGAGGCGGCTGCTGAGAAGGCGCCTGCCAAGAAGCCGGCCGCCAAGAAGGCGCCGGCCAAGAAGGCTGCCGACAAGGCCGAGTGATCGACACGATCCAGTGAAGAGGGCGGATGCTGCGGCATCCGCCCTCTTTTCCTCTCGAGGGGATGATGATGACCAAGACCTGGGACGAGCGCGTCGAAGACGTCTGGGCCGAGGCCTCCGGCGAGGAGGTCGGCGACGAGACGATCGCGCGGATCGACGCCCTGGCAGCGGAGCGCGGACCGGACGACGCCCGCGCCGAGTTCGAGCGCGCCGGTGCGCGCGACTCGGCGGGGAGGCCGGCAGAGGCCGTCGAGCTGTATCGACGTGCTCTGGACCTCGGCCTCGACGAGGAACACCGTCCGCAGTGCGTGATCCAGCTGGCGAGCTCGCTGCGGAACCTGGGGGAGTACGACGAGGCGCTCGCGGTGATCCGTGCGGAGGAGGAGCTGTCGGCCGACGGGCCGTACCGGGACGCGGTCGCGACGGTGCACGCGCTCATCCTCGCCAGTGCCGGCCGGCCCGCACAGGGACTCTCCGTCGCGCTGCTGGCGCTGGTCCCGCATCTTCCGCGGTACCACCGCTCGATGACCGCGTACGCGCACGAGATCGCGCGCGCCGACACCTGATATGCCGACGGCGAACACGGCCTGGGCGCTGCGTTGACGCCGGTAGATTCGAATCACTGAAACACGGAATCAGGAGCTGACATGGCTGCAGAACCCCTCCTCGCAACGAGCGTCTTCGACAGGTTGCTGAAGGACCGCATCATCTGGCTCGGCTCGGAGGTGCGAGACGAGAACGCGAACGAGATCTGCGCGAAGATCCTTCTTCTCGCCGCAGAGGACTCCGAGCGAGACATCTACCTCTACGTGAACTCGCCTGGCGGATCGATCACGGCGGGTATGGCGATCTACGACACGATGCAGTTCGTGCCGAACGACATCGTCACCGTCGGCATCGGAATGGCCGCCTCGATGGGCCAGCTGCTGCTGACCGCCGGCACCAAGGGCAAGCGGTACATCACGCCCAACGCGCGCGTGCTGCTCCACCAGCCGCACGGTGGCTTCGGCGGAACGTCGAGCGACATCCAGACCCAGGCGCAGCTCATCATGTCGATGAAGAACCGCCTCGCGGAGATCACGGCCGCACAGACCGGCAAGTCCGTCGAGCAGATCAACGCCGACGGTGACCGCGACCGCTGGTTCACCGCCGAGGAAGCGCTCGAGTACGGCTTCGTCGACCACATCCGCGAATCGGCCTCCGACGTCATCGGCGGCGGCGGCACCGATCAGGACACCGAGTAACGGAAAGCGAAAGGACGCTCATGTACACACCCACCTTCCGCTCCGCCGGTGACCTGCCCTCCAGCCGCTACGTGCTCCCGCAGTTCGAGGAGCGCACCGCTTACGGCTTCAAGCGTCAGGACCCGTACAACAAGCTGTTCGAAGACCGCGTGATCTTCCTCGGCGTGCAGGTCGACGACGCGTCGGCCGACGACGTGATGGCGCAGCTCCTCGTCCTGGAGAGCCAGGACTCCGAGCGCGACATCACGATGTACATCAACTCGCCCGGCGGCTCGTTCACCGCGATGACGGCCATCTACGACACGATGCAGTACGTCGCGCCGCAGATCCAGACCGTGGTGCTCGGCCAGGCGGCGTCCGCTGCCGCCGTGCTGCTCGCGGCAGGTGCCCCCGGCAAGCGCCTCGCGCTTCCGAACGCGCGCGTGCTGATCCACCAGCCCGCCATGGGGGAGGCCGGCCACGGTCAGGCCTCCGACATCGAGATCCAGGCCGCGGAGATCCTCCGCATGCGGACCTGGCTCGAGGAGACGCTGGCGGCACACACCAACCGCACCCCGGAGCAGGTGAACCGCGACATCGATCGCGACAACATCCTCTCCGCGGAGCAGGCCCTGGAGTACGGCATCGTCGACCAGGTACTCACCACGCGCAAGCGCGTCTGAGCTGTTCGACACGAACGGGCGCCCGTCGGCATGACTGGCGCCCGTTCTGCGTCTCCGCGGATGTGCGGACCGACGAGCGTCCTCTGCGCATATGAGCATTCAGGTGCGCGAACGCGGATTCCGGCCTACCCTGGAGGAGGAAGGAGGAACCCGTGGAAGAAGACCTGCTCATGGTGCGTGTCGCCGAGCTGTACTACGACGAGGACAAGACGCAGGACGAGATCGGCGGGCTCCTCAAGATCTCCCGCTGGAAGGTCGGTCGGCTGCTGACGCAAGCGCGCGAGCGCGGCATCGTCCGCATCGAGATCGTGCACCCGCGCGCCCGCCGGCTCGGTCTCGAGCGCGAGCTGGTCGAGCGCTTCGGTCTCACGGACGCCGTGGTGGTCCCGGCGCCGGAAGGCGATGACGGGACGCTCGAACGCGTCGCCCAGGCCGCCGCGGATTTCCTGACCGCTCTGCGGCCCGTGCCCCGGACGCTAGGCGTCAGCTGGGGACGAACGCTGCGCGCGGTCGCAGAGGCCCTGCCCGACGGCTGGGCCAGCGGCGTCACGGTCGTGCAGCTCAACGGCGGCGTCAGCCTGAACCGCCGCTCCGGCGGGGCGGCCGGCCTCGCCGTGACGATCGCCCAGCGTGCCTCGGGGCAGGTCTCGCTGCTGCCGAGTCCGGCGATCCTGGAGCGCGTCGAGACGAAGCAGGCCATCGAGGCCGACCGCACCGTCGCGGCCGTCCTGGAAGAGGCGGCGGAGGCACAGGCCTTCCTCTTCACCGCGGGGCCCTGCGATGCCTCGTCCGCCCACGTGGAGAACGGCTACCTCCGTGCGGAGGAGGTGGAGGAGCTCGCGCGTCGTGGAGCGGTGGGCGACGTGCTCGGCCGCTATGTCGACGCCGAGGGCAACATCGTCGACTCGCAGCTCGACGCCCGGACGGTCGGCGTCTCGCTCGACCGCCTGCGCGGAGCGAAGCGGGCGATCTTCGTGACCGCCGGACCCGCCAAGCATGACATCGCCCGCACGGTCGTGACCAGCGGTCTGTGCGGCGTCCTGGTGACAGATGAGACCACAGCACGAGCATTGTTGGAGGAACAGTGACGACGAAAGAACTCAGCCGCAGGACGGCGGTGGACGTCCTCGGTGGTGAGCCGGACGACGCGACCCTCCGTCGCTTCCTGCACGGCCTCCCCGGCGTGGACGCCGTGGGCCTGGAGCAGCGCGCCGCCGGGCTCGGCACCCGCTCCATCAAGACGACATCGAAGGCCTGGGCCCTCGACAAGATCATCGAGCTGATCGACCTGACGACCCTGGAAGGCGCCGACACGCCCGGCAAGGTGCGGTCCCTGGTCGCCAAGGCCAAGACCCCGGACGCCTCCGATCCGTCGACGCCGCGCGTCGCCGCCGTCTGCGTGTACGGCGACATGGTGGGGGACGCGGTCGCGGCCCTCGGTGGTCTGCACGGCGACCCGGACGACGGTCTGATCTCGGTCGCGGCCGTCGCCACGGCCTTCCCGAGCGGACGGGCGTCACTCGCGATCAAGCTCGCCGACACCGCCGAGGCCGTCGCCGCCGGGGCCGACGAGATCGACATGGTGATCGACCGCGGTGCATTCCTCTCCGGTCGCTACGGTCTCGTCTTCGATCAGATCGCTCAGGTCAAGGAGGCGTGCCGCCGTGAGGACGGCTCGTACGCCTCGCTCAAGGTGATCCTCGAGACGGGCGAGCTCAACACCTACGACAACATCAAGCGGGCGTCCTGGCTCGGTATCCTCGCCGGCGGCGACTTCATCAAGACGTCGACCGGGAAGGTCCAGCCCGCCGCGACCCTGCCGACCACTCTTCTCATGCTCGAGACGGTCCGCGACTGGTACCGGGGGACGGGCGAACGCATCGGCGTCAAGCCTGCCGGCGGCATCCGCTCCTCGAAGGACGCGGTGAAGTACCTCGTGACGGTCGCCGAGACCGTCGGAGAGGAGTGGCTTCAGCCGCACCTGTTCCGCTTCGGCGCTTCCAGCCTGCTCAACGACGTGCTCCTGCAGCGTCAGAAGCTCGGCTCCGGCCACTACTCGGGCCCCGACTACGTCACGATCGACTGATGCTTCGACAAGCTCAGCAACCCAAGGGATTGAAATGAACTTCCTGGAATACGCTCCGGCACCGGAATCCACCGCGGTCCTGAACCTCAAGGACAGCTACGGGCTGTTCATCGACGGCGAGTTCGTCGACGGCTCAGGCACCCCGTTCACCACCATCTCGCCGGCGACGGAGAAGCACATCGCCGAGATCGCCTCGGCCAGCGATGACGACGTCGACCGGGCGGTGGCCGCCGCGCGCCGCGCGTACGACAAGACCTGGTCGAAGATGAGCGGTCGCGACCGCGGCAAGTACCTGTTCCGCATCGCCCGTCTCGTGCAGGAGCGCGCCCGCGAGCTCGCCGTCGCGGAGAGCCTCGACAACGGCAAGCCCATCAAGGAGAGTCGCGACGTCGACGTCCCACTCGTCGCCTCCTGGTTCTTCTACTACGCCGGCTGGGCGGACAAGCTCGACCACGCGGGCCTCGGCGCGAACCCTCGCGCGCTCGGCGTCGCCGGGCAGATCATCCCGTGGAACTTTCCGCTGCTGATGCTCGCGTGGAAGATCGCGCCCGCCCTCGCCGCGGGCAACACGGTCGTGCTCAAGCCGGCGGAGACCACCCCGCTGACGGCGCTGATCTTCGCCGAGATCCTGCAGCAGGCCGACCTGCCGGCGGGTGTCGTCAACATCATCACGGGTGCCGGAGCCACGGGGTCGACGCTCGTGCGCCACCCCGACGTCGACAAGGTCGCCTTCACCGGGTCGACCGGCGTGGGGCGCGACATCGCTCGCGCCGTCGCCGGCACGAAGAAGAAGCTCACGCTCGAGCTGGGCGGCAAGGCCGCGAACATCGTGTTCGACGACGCGCCGATCGACCAGGCCGTGGAGGGCATCGTCAACGGCATCTTCTTCAACCAGGGCCACGTGTGCTGCGCCGGAAGCCGTCTGCTCGTGCAGGAGTCGATCCACGACGAGGTCGTCGACCGGCTCAAGACGCGCCTGTCGACGCTGCGACTGGGTGACCCGCTCGACAAGAACACCGACATCGGGGCCATCAACTCCGCCGCGCAGCTGGCCCGGATCCGCGAGCTCAGCGACATCGGCGAAGCCGAGGGTGCCGAGCGCTGGACCGCGGACTGCGCGATCCCGGAGCAGGGCTTCTGGTTCGCTCCGACGATCTTCACCGGGGTCGAGGCCTCGCACCGGATCGCGCGGGACGAGGTCTTCGGGCCCGTGCTGTCCGTGCTCACGTTCCGCACGCCCGCCGAGGCGATCGCGAAGGCGAACAACACGCCGTACGGCCTCTCCGCAGGTATCTGGTCCGACAAGGGGTCCCGCATCCTCGCGGTCGCCGATCGTCTGCGCGCGGGCGTGGTGTGGGCGAACACCTTCAACCGTTTCGATCCGTCGAGCCCGTTCGGCGGCTACAAGGAGTCCGGATACGGCCGCGAGGGCGGACGTCAGGGTCTCACCGCCTACCTCAAGGGAGCCGCAGCATGAGCAAGCGACTGACCGTTCCGAAGACCTACAAGCTCGCGATCGGCGGGGCCTTCCCTCGAAGCGAGTCCGGGCGCACGTACGAGGTCGTGACACGGAAGGGCGCCTTCCTCGCCAATGCCGCCAAGGCCTCCCGAAAGGATGCCCGCGACGCCGTCGTGGCCGCCCGTGCCGCCGTCAAGGGGTGGTCGGGGGCGACCGCCTACAACCGCGGGCAGGTGCTCTACCGCGTCGCCGAGGTGTTGGAAGGGCGCCGCGCGCAGTTCATCGATGAGATCGCGGAGCAGGAGGGGGTGTCCGCCTCCGCCGCGGCCGCGCAGGTCGACGAGGCCATCGACCTCTGGGTCTGGTACGCGGGCTGGTGCGACAAGTACGCGCAGGTCGCGGGCAACGCCAACCCGGTCTCGGGTCCGTACTTCAACATCTCTGTTCCGGAGCCGACCGGCGTGGTGGCGATCGTCGCCCCGCAGGATTCCGCGTTGCTGGGTCTGGTGTCCGTCGTGGCCCCCGCCCTGGTCGCGGGGAACACGGTGGTCGTGATCGCGAGCGAGCAGCATCCGCTCTCGGCCATCAGCCTCGCCGAGGTGCTCGCCACGAGCGACGTGCCCGGCGGAGTCGTGAACGTCCTGACGGGCTCGCCCGCGGAGATCGCTCCCTGGCTGGCTTCGCACCAGGACGTGAATGCCCTCGACCTGGCCGGCGCCGGCGACCTGGACTGGGTCGACATGCAGATCGCGGCGGCTGAGACGCTCAAGCGCGTGCTCACCCCCGGCGAGGTGATCGCCTCTCCGGAGCGGATCGGTGCCTTCACCGAGGTGAAGACCGTCTGGCACACGAAGAGCATGGTCTGACCGACCTGTCGGAAAGACGGAGGGCCCTGCCGCGCATCGCGCTGCCGGGCCCTTCCCATTCCTGCTCGGCGCAGCTGCGACCGAGCTCGCCGGTCTCCGGAACGCGATGTGTTCCAATGCGGCCCGGTGTCGCATGCAGCGGTTAGGCTCGAAGGACGATCTCTGATCCCCCATAGGAGGACGCGCATGGCCCGCATCGGTGAAAGCGCTGACCTGTTCAAATGCTCTTTCTGCGGAAAGAGTCAGAAGCAGGTCCAGCAGCTCATCGCCGGCCCCGGCGTATACATCTGCGATGAGTGCGTCGAGCTGTGCAACGAGATCATCGAGGAGCGGATGGCGGAGTCGTCCGCCGAAGGCGTCGCCGAGTTCGAGCTTCCGAAGCCGCGTGAGATCTTCTCCTTCCTCGAGGAGTACGTCGTCGGTCAGGAGCCCGCGAAGCGAGCGCTCTCGGTCGCCGTGTACAACCACTACAAGCGGATCCGCGCCCGCGGCACGCTGCAGCCGGCCGAGCAGAAGGCCGAAGAGGTCGAGATCGCCAAGAGCAACATCCTGCTCATCGGCCCCACCGGCTGCGGCAAGACGTATCTCGCGCAGACTCTGGCCAAGCGACTGAACGTGCCGTTCGCGGTCGCCGATGCCACGGCGCTCACCGAGGCGGGCTACGTCGGCGAAGACGTCGAGAACATCCTCCTGAAGCTCATCCAGGCCGCCGACTACGACGTCAAGCGCGCCGAGCAGGGCATCATCTACATCGACGAGGTCG
>Ga0172374_1001509_pt1 | contig 15456 bp, 9 predicted proteins | sample LakKiv3m_FD_114536 | JGI IMG/M metagenome (GOLD analysis project Ga0172374, IMG submission 114536) | Freshwater microbial communities from Kabuno Bay, South-Kivu, Congo - kab_092012_10.3m | ecosystem: Environmental > Aquatic > Freshwater > Lake | place: Democratic Republic of the Congo... | reverse complement strand
TGGAAACTCGACCGTCCAAGGAGGGCGCTTCCTCTTCAAACTCGGCTCGGAGGCACGGCTTTTCGCGGGCAGAAGGTCAGTCAGAGGAGAAAGCTGCCGCGCGAAGCGCGGGTTCGTTCAACAACTCGTCTACGGTTTTGACGCTGCGCATGACGATGAACCGGCGCCGGAGGCCCGAAATCTCCGTCGCTACCGTGCCCGACCGACCGCTCAGGCCGTTTGACGCGCGCTCAGGCCGTTTGACGCGACTGCCGGCTCGGGTATTGGTTCCCATTGGCGCATTCCAGGTTCGGAACGCACGCATGGAAGACACGAGCCGAGATGACATTTCTGGGCTGCCTTGAGGGAGGGTCTAATGAACAATCGCACCGACTCTAAGAATTCGTGGGGAAGCAATCGGTCGCCGCGCCTCGCCGCTGTCACTCCAGGCGCGACGCCCGGCAAGGATCTGCACAGGAAGCGAACGATGGCATCGAGCAGAACCACGGCACACAGACTGTCGACCATCGCCTTGGTACTCCTGGGCGTGATGGCGGCGGCGCGCACCAGTGCGGCCGCCAATTGGCCGTTGTGGCGCAGCGACGCCGCGAACTCCGGCAGTTCCTCCGAAACCATCGTGCTGCCACTGACGCTGCGCTGGCACTCGACTGCCCCGGATGTCGAAGAGAACGGCGTCGTCGTGGCCAATGGCGTTGCGTACATGTCGACCGAAGACGGCTACCTGCACGCGTTCTCGGTAACTACCGGCTTCGAGGTTGCGGGATTCCCGGTGCAAACCTTGGCTTCGTACGGTACCCCGGCGGTAGATACGGCAAATGCCAAAATCTACGTCCTCGCCGGCAGCACCCTGTTCGCGCGCAACCTGGACGGGACCGAGGCGTGGACCACGGCAGTCGGTGGCACCGGCTACAACTACTCCGAAGGACCCGTCGTCGACGAGGGTTTCGTCTACATCAACGCCGGCGGCAGCATCTCCAAGTACAACGCAGCCGGAGTCCTGCAGTGGACATCGTCGCCGGCGGGTACCCTGAGCACCAACACCCAGCCTTCGATCATGGACGGCTACGTGTACGCCAACAGTGAAAGCGGTGTGATCCGCAAGTACGACAAGGCCACAGGAGTCGAGGTCGTCGGCGGCGGGTTCCCGATCGCGACCGCGGCCGACGTGGCCGGCATCACGACAGTCAACGGCGCCATCTACTACAAAGCCGACGTTGTGTACGCCTACAGCGCGACGAACGGGCAATTGCTGTGGTCGGCGCCGGCCGGCGGCAACAGCCTCTACTCGGGTTCGCCGGCAGTCTCGAACGGCGTCGTCTACGTCTACGGGTGGGACGGAAGACTCTACGCCTTCGACGCAAGCACGGGTGTCCCGGCGTCGGGCTTCCCGTCCACAGAGTTGAACGCGCCGGGCGACAGGAATTACAGCTCGCCGGCGGTCGCGGGCGACAAAGTCTTCGTCAGCGCCGGTACCACCCAGAGGCTCAAGGTGGTCGGCGCCGCCGGCACCGGCAACGCAGGACTAGTCCTGGACAACTACCTGACGTTTTCGGCGGACCCGCAGGGATTCGACCTCTGCTCGCCGGCAATCTCCGACGGTTGGGTGTTCGCAATGCTCGACGGCGGCGGGCTGTACGCGTTCCAGGGCGTCATCGGTGCCCCGAGCGGCGTCGTCCAGATCAATGCCGGCTCATCGTGCACCGAGTCTCAATCGGCGACGTTGACGCTCGACAACGGCGGCAACGCTTCCATCACCCAGATGATCATCTCGGAAGATCCCTACTTCACCGGAGCTGCGTATGAACCGTTCGCTTCGCCCAAGGACTGGGAACTGTCGGCGGGCTTCGGCAAGAAGACGGTCTACGTCAAGCTGAAGGACTCCGAAGGACTCGAGTCCAACGTCTTCAGCGATTCGATCGACTATCTCGCAACCTGCCGGAACATCACGTTGACACCGGCGCAAGCCACCAATCCGGTCAACACCCCCCACACCGTGACGGCGACGGTCGAGGACAGCGGCCAGCTCGCGCAAAGCGGAGTGGAAGTGACGTTCGAGGTCGTCTCGGGCCCGAACCTCGGAGCCTCCGGTGTGTGCAGCGCCAGCACCGAGTGTCTGACCGACGCCAACGGCGAGGTCAGTTTCACCTATACGGGCAGCGGCGGCACCGGCACCGACCTCATCCGCGGCTGCTTCGCTAACGAAGGAGAAGGCCAGACCTGCTCCGAGCCCGTGTCCAAGGAATGGGTCATCGGCCAGTGCCCCAACGCGTGCGGCGACCCGGCCGAGGCGCACCCGCTGATCACCGCGGTCGACGCCGGCTACATCCTGAGAACCTCGGTTCAACTGACGACCTGCCCGCTTTGCGTCTGCGATCTCGACAACTCGGGATTCATCCTGTCGAGTGACGCGCTGGCCGATCTGAGGTACGCGGTGGGCTTGCCGCAGGTTCTCGAATGCCCGGCGGTCGAACCGCCGACCGGTGCCTGCTGTGACGTCGGCGAGTGCTCGGTGTTGACGGAGTTCCAGTGCGCGGACATTGGCGGCGCCGGCTACCAGGGCAACGGCACTTCTTGCGATTCGGTGGACATCTGCTCCACCTGCGGCAATGAAGTGATCGAGCCGGGTGAGCAGTGCGACGACGGCAATACCCTCGGCGGCGACGGCTGCAGCGCCGACTGCCAGAACGAAGCCGCGACGACCACGACATCGTCGACTACGTCGTTGCCGCCGGTGACCTCGACGACGCTGGATTAACCTCCGAGCGTCGCCGCCGCATTACGGCTACCCGATCACGCCCGCAACGGCCCGTGCGAACCGACGCACGGGCCGTTGCTTTTCTTGCCGCCGCGCCGTGAGGAAACAGCCGAGCAGATTAAAGACACCTGCGAACTCTACCACCTCGACGAAGACTTCTCGCAGGCCGACGACCTGTCGGCGAAACAACCGCAGAAGTAGCCTGGCTCTTCCAGCCCGGCGATCCGGCCTAGTCCCAATGCCAGTCACTCGAGGCGATCGTGGTGCCGACGGAGAATGCGCCGGTGGCGAAATTGTTGAAGAATCTTGACTCGGCGCAAGACTCCTGCCCGTGCCGAGCCTCTCGAGTTGCTGGCATTGGGTCTAGTTCGCACGCGGGGCTTCGAATTGAGGCGCGTGCCGCTTGACCCGGACTATTCATGAAACCCTCTGCTACAACCGCCAAATGCACGCCATCTCGGGCCGTGCTCGCTCTTCGCTCCTCGACGTACTGCAAGTACGCCTGCGTCGCTCATCGCTGCGCGCGGCCCGAGCTGGCCCGCCTTTGGCGGCCTCGCGACGAGCGTTCATGAATAGTCCGGGTTAGACTACGACGTGCCCGCCGGTCAGCGCCCGCTGCGAAGGATTCTGCTGCCGCTGTTGCCGGCGGTGCTCGCCGCTGCCTGCACCGTGGGGCCCGACTATCGCCGCCCCAACCTCGACGTACCTGCGGCCTGGAGCCGGCCGGCATCAGCGGATTCGCCGGCAAGTCCGGCAGCAACTGCGGCTACGGCTGAGGCCGCCGAGACCGCGCAACAGGATCTCTCGCGCTGGTGGACGAGGTTCTCCGACCCGACGCTGAGCTCGCTGATCGAACGGTCCGTCAAGGCCAACGTCGACCTGCAAGTAGCCGAAGCCCGCGTGCAACAGGCCCGGGGCTCGCGGCAAGTCGCGGCTTCCGAGTTGTGGCCGAGCCTCAATACTGCCGCCGCGACCACGGTCGGTACCGGTCCGGACAACAGCGCGCTGGTTGCCGGCGCGGCTTACCTGGTCGACATGTTCGGCGGCGTGCGACGCAGCGTCGAAGCCGCCGAGGCCGACGTCGAAGCCTCGATCGAAGAACGTCACGCGGTGCTGCTGGCACTGCTCGGGGAGGTCGCGTCCACTTACGTCGAGATGCGCGGCGCGCAGGCCGCGATCACCACGCTGCGAGTCAATCTCGCCACCCAGCAGGAGACCTGGAATCTGACCAAGGCGCGGCGCGCGGTAGGACTCGCCAGCGATCTCGACGTCGAACGCGCCAGAGCACAGGTCGCCGGCACCTCGGCCGCGCTCTCTCCGCTCGAAAGCGCGCGCGAGCAGAGCGTGCACCGCCTGGGCGTGTTGCTCGGAACGCAACCGACGACACTCGCCGCCGAACTTCGTACCGATGCGCCGATCCCGACGGCGCCTTCGCAGATCCTGGTCGGAGTGCCGGCCGATCTGCTCAGGCGCCGACCCGACCTTCGCCGCGCAGAACGGCAGTTGGCCGCGGCCACCGCGCGCGTCGGTGCCGCCACCGCCGACCTCTATCCGAAGTTCACACTCACGGGTTCGGTGGGTCTGCGCAGCGCCGACCTGGTCGACCTCTTCAAAGGCGCCAGCAGGTTCGCCAACATCGGCCCGAGCATCGACTGGCCGGTCTTCGCCGGCGGGGCAATTCGCGGCGCGATCAAGGTGCGCGACGCCCAGCAAGACGAAGCGCTGGCGCGCTACGAAGCCACCCTGCTGACCGCACTCGAAGAGGTCGAAAACGCGTTCGTGCGCCACACCCGCGAGCAGATGCGGCGGCGTGATCTGGAGGAAGCCGTCGATGCCAACCGCGAAGCGGCCGAGCTCGCCCACCGTCTGTACGCCAACGGACTGGTCGCGTTCCTCGACGTGCTGGTCGCCGAACGCTCGCTGGTTGAATCCGAGAGTCGCCTGGTGGACAGCCAGACCGCAGTCTCGACGACACTGGTCGCGATCTACGTCGCCCTGGGAGGCGGCTGGAAAGAAGCCGAGGAGGTCCGTCTCCAATGAGCCGACGACGCCTGGTCACGGCGCTCGTTGCAATAGCCGTAGCGATCGCTTGCACGCGCGCCATCAAGAGTTGCTCTTCCTCACCGGCAGGGTCGGGTTCTGCGGCTGTCAAGCCGCCGCAAGACACCGCCTTGCAGGCCGAGACCTACGCCGTCGTCGCCACGCCGATCCACGACAGCGTCGCCACGGTCGGCACGCTGGCGGCCAACGAGGCGATCAGCGTGGTATCGGAACTTTCGCGCCGCCTGGTCTCGATCGCGGTGGCCGAAGGAACCGACGTCGAAAAAGGCGATCTGTTGTTCAAGCTCGACGACGCCGACCTCGAGGCCAAGCTCGCCGAACTCGAAGTACAACGCCAACTCTCCGCGCGCACCGAAGAACGGCAAAGGTCGCTGCTCGCGTACGACAAGAAAGCGCTGAGCCAGCAGGCCTACGACCAGGCGCTGGCCGAACTGCACGGCCTCGAAGCCCAGATGGATTCGTTGCGCGTGACGCTCGCCAAGACCGAGATCCGTGCTCCGTTCCGCGCCCGCGTCGGTCTTCGCCGGGTCAGCGAAGGCGCGTGGATCACACCCGACATCGTTATGACGACGCTGCAAGACACCAGCCGCATCAAGGTGGACTTCTCGATCCCTGAGCGTCACGCCGGTGCGGTCGCGATCGGCACCCGCTTCACTTTCAGGGTGGCGAGCCGCGGCGAAGACTTCGAGGGCCGCGTGATCGCGATCGAACCGGTAATTGACGCGCCCACGCGCAGCCTGACGGTGCGTGGCCTGGCCGACAACGCCAAAGGAGCGTTGATTCCCGGAGCGTTCGCGTCGGTAACGGTGCCGATCGAAAGACCGCTAGCCGGCATCCTGGTACCGGCCCAGGCCATAGTTCCCTCGGTCGCCGGCTACAGCGTCTACGCGCTGCGCGACGGCCGCGCCGCTCTCCAGGAAGTCGAGACCGGGCTGCGCACGCGCGATTCGGTCGAGATCGTGCGCGGCTTGAGCGTCGGTGACACCGTGATCACCTCGAACCTGCTGCGACTGAGGCCCGGCGTGTGCGTTGAGCCCGTGGCAGCACGCTGAAGCCGTCGACCGATGAACCTATCCGCCATCAGCATCTCGCGACCGGTCCTGGCCACCGTCTGCTCGATGGTGCTGGTGCTGTTCGGGGTGGTCGGATTCTTCCTGCTCGGAGTGCGCGAGTACCCCGCCGTCGATCCGCCGATCATCACCGTGACGGCCAACTACGCCGGGGCCAGCCCGGCGGTGATCGCCTCGCAGATAACCGAACCGCTCGAGCAGCAGATCAACGGCATCGACGGCATCCGCGTGCTGTCGTCGATATCGAGCGAAGAACGCAGCCAGATCCGCGTCGAGTTCGAGGTCGGTGCCGACCTCGAAGCGGCGGCCAACGACGTGCGCGACCGCGTTTCGCGCGCGGTGCGCCTGCTGCCCAAGGACGCCGATCCGCCGGTGGTGGAAAAGTCCGACGCCGACTCCGACCCGATCATCTTTCTGGGCGTGCAGAGCCCGACGCGCAGCATCCTGGAGGTCAACGACTTCGCCGACCGCGTCGTGCGCGAGCGCCTGCAGACCATCGCCGGGGTCAGCAGCGTGCGTCTGTACGGCGAGAAGAAGTTCGCGATGCGCCTGTGGCTCGACCCGATGCGGCTGGCCGCTTACGGCCTGACTCCGCTCGACGTGGAAAGAGCGCTGGCCGCGCAGAACGTCGATCTGCCGAGCGGTCGCCTCGAAGGCAACACCGTCGAACTGAGCCTGCGCACGCGCGGGCGCCTGACCACCGCCGACGAATTCGATTCGATGATCCTGCGCGAAGAGAACGGCCGCCAGGTCCAGCTGCGCGACGTCGGGCGCGCCGAACTCGGCCCCGAAAATCTGCGCAGCGGGGTCGCGCGCGACCTCGTCCCGATCATCCTGATCGCGGTGCTTCCACAACCCAACACCAACGCGATCGCGATCGCCGACGAACTCTACCAGCGACTGGAAGGTATCCGGCGTGACGCCCCCGACGACTACGAGATCGACATCGGCTACGACTTCACGACCTTCGTGCGACGCTCGGTAAACGAAGTGGAAGAAACGGTGCTGATCGCTTTCGCGCTGGTGACGCTGATCATCTACCTGTTCCTGCGCGACTGGCGCTCGACGTTGATTCCGGTGCTGGCGATCCCGGTCAGTATTATCTCGACCTTTTTCCTGATGTACCTGGCCGGCTTCACCATCAACGTGCTGACTCTGGTCGGGATCGTGCTGGCTATCGGCCTGGTCTGCGACGACGCGATCGTGGTGCTCGAGAACGTCTATTCGAAGGTCGAGCGCGGTGCCACGCCGCTCGAGGCCGCGCTCGAGGGATCCAGCGAAATCTACTTCGCGGTGCTGTCGACCACTGTGACACTGGCCGCGGTGTTCGTGCCGGTGATCTTCTTGCAGGGACTGACCGGCCGGTTGTTTCGCGAATTCGGCGCGGTAGTGGTCGGCGCGGTGCTGGTGTCGGCGTTCGTCGCGCTGACACTGTCACCGATGATGTGCCGCTTCATACTGCGCCGCGGAGCTCACCACAGCGCGTTCCACAGGGCTACCGAAGGGTTCTTCGTAGCGCTCGTCGGCGGCTACCGCAGTTCACTCGCAGCCTTCCTGCGGGTGCGCTGGATGGCGTTCCCGCTGCTGCTGGCCAGTGCGCTGCTGATCGTCGCGATCGGCAGAACGCTGCCCAGCGAGCTGGCGCCGATGGAGGATCGCTCCAACATCCGCGTAGCCATGCGCACCCCCGAAGGTTCCTCGTTCGAGTTCACGCGCGACCAGCTCGACCGCATGGCGATCTACGTCGCCGACAACCTGCCGGAAGTGTCGCGGGCTTTCGCGATCGCCGGGATGGGCGGAAGCGGCGCCAACACCGGCGTTCTGAGCCTCTACCTGAAGAACCCCGACGAGCGCCGACGCAGCCAGGAACAGGTCTTCAGGCAGATCTCGGGCGACCTCGACCGTTTCACCAACGTGCGTGCCTTCCCGGCTCAGCCTCCGACCATCGGCGACCGTCGCGCCGGACAGCCGGTGCAGTACGTCTTGCAGGCCTCTACACTCGACGAACTTGTCAAGGTGTTGCCCGGGTTCCTCGACGCCGCCGGCGCCGACCCCACGCTCAAGTTCGTCGACGTCGATCTCAAGCTCAATCGCCCCGAGGGCTCGATTCGCATCGACCGCGCGCGCGCCGCCGAACTCGGAGTCTCGGTCGAGGACATCGCGCGTACGCTGCAACTGGCCTACGGCGGGCAACGCTTCGGCTACTTCCTGCTCAACGACCGCCAGTACCAGGTGATCGGACAGGTCAACCGCTCAGACCGCAACGACCCCGGTGATCTCGCCAAGCTCTTCGTACGCGGCCGCGACGGCGACATGATCTCGCTCGACAACTTGGTGTTCTTCGACGAGACCGTCGGTGCCGCCTCGATCTACCACTTCAACCGTTTCACTTCGGCCACCATTTCGGCGGGACTGGCACCCGGCAAGACCATAGGCGACGGCATCGCGGCGCTCGACGCGATCGGCAAGCGCGTGCTGCCGCCCGGAATCCGCACCAGCCTAGCCGGCCAGTCGCGCGACTTCGCCGACGCCGCCTCGAGTCTGGTGTTCGCGTTCGTGCTGGCGCTGGTGCTGATCTACCTGATGCTGGCCGCGCAGTTCGAGAGCTTCCGCGACCCGGTCATCATCCTGGTCACGGTGCCGCTGTCGATCGCCGGTGCGCTGGCAACGCTGATGATCACCGGCAAGACGCTCAACGTGTTCAGCGAAATCGGCTTGATCATGTTGATCGGTCTGGTGACCAAGAACGGCATCCTGATCGTCGAGTTCGCCAACCAGCGAAAGCACGCGGGACTGCCGCTGCTGGAGGCCGTGGTCAACGCGGCGGCCTCGCGGCTGCGGCCGATCCTGATGACGACACTGGCGACGATTCTCGGCATCCTGCCGATCGCGCTGTCGCTAGGCGGCGCGGCCGGCAGCCGCCAGTCGCTCGGCATCGCGGTGGTTGGCGGTTTGCTGTTCTCGACCTTGCTGACGCTCTACGTTGTGCCGGCGATGTATTCGTACATCTCGCGAGGGCAGCCGCGGGCGCAGACGCCGACCAGGATCGCGTGAACGCAACGTTGAGCAAGCGGTCCATTGATCCGCGCGACGCTGGTCGTCGCGCTCGACGAGGGGCACCATGAACCCGACACCGAACAAACCTTCCGCGGCCCACGCAGCGGCCGTGCCGCCAACGGCCAAACTGCGCGCCAACCTGCAAACCGAGATCGACAGCGAGTTTCTCTACGAAACGCTGGCCGCGCTCGACGATCGCCCCGAGATAGTCGAGGTCTACCGGCAACTGGCCGCGTCCGAAAAGCAACACGCCGCACACTGGCGCCGCTTGCTCGCCAAGAGTGGGGACAACGCTGCCGACGTAGTGGCTTCCAGACGCGCGCGAGCGCTGGCGTGGCTGGCACGCCGCTTCGGCCCCGGCTTGATCGTTTCGACCCTGGCGGAAGCCGAGCGCGCGATGAGCCAGGCCGCGGCCACCGCCAAGCTCGCTCAGGGCACTCCGCTGAGCGGCCTCGAAAACACGCACGGCGCACTGCTACGCAGCATCGAGAAAGCCTCCGAGCGCGGCATGGCCGGCGGCGCGATCGCACGCTTCGAGGGCCGCCACCGCGCGATGGGCGGCAACGCGCTGCGCGCCGCGGTGCTCGGTGCCAACGACGGGCTGGTCTCCAACATGAGTCTGGTCATGGGCGTGGCCGGCGCATCGACGTCGAACGGACCGATCCTGGTAGCGGGACTGGCCGGCCTGCTGGCCGGAGCGATCTCGATGGCACTGGGTGAGTGGCTGTCGGTGCAGAGCGCCAGAGAGTTGTACGCGCGGCAGATCGAAATCGAAGCCGAGGAACTCGAGTTGGCCCCGGAAGAGGAGACCCAGGAACTCGCGCTGATCTACCAGTCCAAAGGGCTTGCGAAAGACGAAGCGTTCGCACTGGCGAGCAAGCTGCTGAGCGACCCCGCCACCGCTCTCACTACACTGGCGGCCGAAGAACTCGGCATCAACCCCGAAGAACTGGCGGGCTCGGCGTGGGAAGCCGCATTCACGTCGTTCCTGTTGTTCGCGGTCGGCGCGATCATTCCGATCGTGCCGTTCCTGTGCTTCTCCAGCAGCGAAGTCGCGATCCCGGTCAGCCTCGGCGCCAGCGCGGTCGGCCTGTTCGCAATCGGCGCCGCAATCACGCTGATGACCGGGCGCGGGGCGCTGTTCTCGGGTACCCGCCAGACCCTGTTCGGACTCACAGCTGCGGCGATCACCTACGGCATCGGGCTGGCGGTCGGCGGCAATCTGCCGGGATGAACGAGCGGACACCGCGATGCCTGCAAGAGCTGCGAGGGATGCGAGAAATGCGAACGGTCGAGGTTTTGCCGCAGTGTCGGAACACGCGAAGCCCGCGACGACGAACGACAACCGGCATTGCCTAATTTGCGGCGACGCTGGCAGTGCAAGGGCGAAAGCGACATATCCACCAAGACCATGAACGAGACGATCCCATTCGACGCAATCTTGATCCTGTCGTTCGGCGGCCCCGAGGGACCCGACGACGTGGTGCCGTTCCTCGAAAACGTAACGCGCGGGCGCGGCATTCCTCGCCAGCGCCTGACGGCGGTGGGTCAGCACTACTTCGCGTTCGGCGGCGTCAGCCCGATCAACGAAGAGTGCCGCAAGCTGATTCGCGAACTCGAAACGCAACTGATCGCACACGGCCCGCGCGTTCCGGTCTATTGGGGCAACCGCAACTGGCACCCGATGCTCGAAGACACTTTGTCGCGCATGGCCGACGACGGCGTACACCGCGCGGTTGCGGTGGCAACCTCGGCTTTCAGTTCCTACAGCGCCTGCCGCCAGTACCAGGAAGACCTCGACCGCGCGCGTGCTGCGGTAGGTACGCGCGCGCCGTTGGTCGAGAAGATCGCGCCGTACTGGAACCACCCGGGATTCATCGAAACGATGGCCGTCAATACGCGCGCGGCGCTCGGCGAACTCGGCGGCGACCGTGGGAGTGGCGCAATCGCCAAGACGAAGGGAAGCGACAACGCTGACTCAGACTCGCGGCGCGGCGCGGCTGCGCACGTGCACGACGGCGAGGATTCGAGCGCGCAGGTCCGGCTGGTGTTCACCGCGCACTCGATCCCGTTGGCGATGGCGGCCACCTGCGATTACGAAGCCGAACTGCGCGAAGCCTGCGCGCTGGTGGCGGAGCGTAGTGCGCCCGAACTCGCGTGGGATCTGGTCTATCAAAGCCGCAGCGGACCGCCGACCCAGCCGTGGCTCGAACCCGACGTTCGCGACCACCTGCGCGTGCTGGCCGCCGACGGCGCGCGGCAAGTAGTGCTGATCCCGATCGGCTTCGTCGCCGACCACATGGAAGTGAAGTACGACCTCGACACCGAAGCCCGCGCGTTGGCCGAAGAGCTCGGGCTGCGCGTGACGCGCACCGCGACGGTAGGTGCGGCACCGAGCTTCGTCGCCGGCCTGCGCGATCTGATCGCCGCCCACGTCGAGGGACGCAGCGCGGCTGCGCTCGGAACCCGCGGCGCCAGACCGTATCCTTGCCGCCCCGACTGCTGCCTCTACGCGCCGCCGTCGAGACCGGGCAGCGAGCAACCTGGGGGAACGCCGTCGGCGGCCGGACAACCTTCTTCGGGACGACCGGCCGCGGGGCCGCCGACGACGGTGATCTCGCGACCGCGCAGTTGAAGCCGCGCGACCCCGATTCGCGCGGCCGTTCGTCAGCCGCGGGCGCGGTAGACAAGAGGGAAGTTCTCGGGATGCCGAATCAATTCGACCGTCAGGTCGATGTCGAGGTCCGGCCAGTGCAGATGATCCGCAGACGTCCGTTCGACGTTCGTCACCGCCGCGACCGATGCATCGCGAAACCACGGAAACTGCTCGAACGGCACGAACAGCTCTTCGCAGTCGAGCAGCAGCCAGAGGCCTTGCCTCGACACGTTGGTGACTTCAGCTCGCGAAATGCCTGCCCCACGCGTCGCGGATTTCATGTACGTACACCTCAGTCAAAGTACGGATCGAGCGTAACCGCCGATCGCTGAGACCCGAATTTTGCGCTACTTCGATCACCGGCTCGAGCCAAAATTTGGCCTCGCCATCTGGGCACTGGACGTGAACGTGCAGTCGGGGTTCCTCCCGGGAGAAGAAGAAGAACCGATAGGCGCCCGCTCGAAAGATCGTCGGGCTCACGACTGAAGCCTCCAGCGCCTGAAGGCGCCTAAAGGGCCTCGCCGCGTGATGCAGGCCTACCGTCATTCCGTAACCTTGAACCGCTCGTCCTGCACCGGGGTCGAGCGGGGTCGAGGATCCCACGAGCGGCGCCGCTACGGTCCGAGCCGCAGCCGACGTCGATACCACGCCGGCGCCTCCGCGCTCACGCCGCCGACGGCACCGTTTCGACGCGCTCGATCTCGACCGGAGTGTGGCGCGGGACGTGGACCGGTCCGCTCTCGAAAACCCGGTACTTCAGATGCCCGTAGTCGCCGACCAGGTGCACGGGTTTGAGCGGCGCCGTGATGACCGTCATCTCGCTGCGCCAGTCGGCAAACTGGTACGGCTCCCACGCGTGGTAGAGGATCGCCATCCCCGGCGGCAGCGAATTGGCCACGCGGGCGTGCACGCGGAACGAGCCGCGGTCGTTGCGCACCAACACCTGGTCGTTGTCCGCGATGCGGCGCGCGGCCGCGTCCTCGGCCGACATCCACATCGACGGCCCTCCGCGCTGCAAGCGCAGCAGCAGCGGCGCAATGCGCCAGATCGAATGGATGCTCCAGCGCGTGTGGCCCCCCGACAGCAGAATCGGAAACTGCTCACCCTTGGTCAGCACCGGCTTGAACGTCGGCAGCACTTCGTCGGCTTCCTCGAACCACTGGTGGTCGAGGTAGAATTGCTGGCGGCCGGTCAGTGTCGGCCACGCGTGCTTCTGCTCGACGTGAATGCGCGACGGCGACATGCTGCCGTGCTCTTCGAAGTTGCTGCCGACGCCGCTGGTGATGCCCCAACCTCCCGCCGAACGGGCTTTCATCGAACCTTTAGTGCGGAGTTCTTCCCAGCTCGACCCGGCGGTCGACGACGATCCGCGCACGATGCTGTCGACCACCGCTTCGTCGTTGTCCGGCCCGTACTTGCCGTTCTCGGTGAAGCGGTCGCCGATCGTAGCGAGGTCGCCTTTGACGCCCTTCTCGCCTGCACGCTGCTGAATCCTCAGCGCGAGCCGCGCCATGATCTCCCACTCCGGCTTCGATTCTCCGAGCGGATCCACCGCACGATCGCCCGCGACTATGTAAGGCGAGAGCGTCACCGCGTACTTGAGTCCGCGTTTCTCGTAGAAACTTGCCGCCGGCAGCACGATGTCGGCCTTGGCCGCAGTCGTCGAGAACTTCGGATCGATCACCACGATCAGCGACAACTTGGGCCACAGCACGCGCTCGACCACGTTGGGGACCGGCCAGCGTCGCAGCTGGTTGACGCCCGAGCTGATCATCACGCGCGGCGGCTTGTCCTTGGCCGGCCGCACCGGCAGCCACTGCTTCTCGATCGCTTCCTTCAGATACTCCATCGGTTCGCGCGGCAGCTTCGGGTCGCGCAGGCCGTTTTCCCACGCTTCCCCGAGTCCTCCGTGAACGTAAAGGAACGAGTGCGACGGCGTGTACGAGAGGTTGGGCGACGCGCCCTGGATCGCTTTCTCCATGTCGCGCGGCGGCGGCGTGTAGACCTTGAGCACCTGCTTCTGAACCCAGTTGGGTTGTCCCGCCGGTAGCAGCGCGTCGGCGCCTTCGAACGGCAGCCACGCCGCAAAACGCACGCCCGAGCCGGTGCGTCCGTGCTGACCGCGCAGCGCCGAAAGCAGGATCTGCGCGCGCTGCATCAGGTCGCTGTGGTGGGTCTTGCACGATCCCCAGCTCGCGTAGATCAGGATGCGCGGCGACTTGGCGAACAAGTCCGCGAGGTGCGCCAGCGTCTGCGGCCCGACGCCCGTCACCTGTGCAACGTACTCCGGCGTGAACTGGGCGAGTCTCTCGCGCAGCCTGTCCATCACCGGCCGCACCGTGACTTTGCCGGACTTCGTTTGGGCGGTGAACTTTCCCGTCAGTGCCGGAACCAGGCTGCCGAGGTCGAGCGAATCGCTCCAAGTGCCGTGCGTTGCCGGAGCTTCGACGATGCCTGCGGTCTGGTCCGCCATGTAGAATACGTCTTCCGCGCCGCCTTCTTTCATGTCGGACTGACGCAGGAACTTGCCGTTGTCGTCGCGCACCAGGAAAGGCAGATCGGTCTGCTCGCGGACGTACGCTTCATCGACCGCGCCGCGCTCGATCAGCTCGCGCGCGATGCCGAGTGCCAGCGCGGCGTCGGTGCCGACGTGCGGGTGGATCCACAGCGAGGCGTGGATCGAGCTGGGCGAATAGTCAGGCGCGATGTTGATGACGGTGGCGCCGCGGTAGCGCGACTCGCTCAGGTAGTGCGCGTCTGGAATGCGCGTGGCCAGCGGGTTGCAGTGCCAGAAGATCAGCGTGTCGGCGCGGAACCAGTCGTCCGAGGTGCCGTCTACGAACGAGGTTCCCCAGGTCTGGCGCGCGCCCATCGCCAGATCGCCGGTGCCAGCGAAGCCGTCGAGCATGGTCGCGCCGATCATCTGGAAGAAGCGCATTTCACCGACCGAACTCGGCCCCCAGTCCACGTTGGAAGTGCCGTTGTCGTAAACGACCGTCTCGGGGCCTGCCTGCGCGTTGGCGTCGAGGATCGCATCGGCGATCTTGCCCAGCGCCTCGTCCCACGAAATACGCTTCCACTTGCCCGAGCCTCGCGGCCCGACTCGCTCCATCGGATAGCGCGTGCGCCCCGGCGCGATTGCGGTGGCGCTGTAGCAGCAGCCTTTCTGGCAGCCGCGCGGGCCGAAGTCCGGCATTCCTGTCGCTTCGCGTTCGTAAGCGTCAGCCTGCTCTTCACGCCAGACCACGCCGTCCTTGACGAAGAGATCCCAGGCGCAGGCGCTGAAGCAGTTGGCGCGCAGGTGGGTGCCGCGCACGACCTTGTCCCAGGTCCACTGCGCGCGGTAGAGGTCTTCCCAGCTGCGATAGTCGGGCGTGGCTGCGGAATCGCCGACGGCCCCCGCTTCGGCGACGCCCAGCGACGATCCGTTTGCCGAAGGTGCCAGCGCGCGAAGCGACAGCACCAGCGTTGCGGCGGCGCCGCCGATCAGGAACTGGCGCCTGGTCAAAGTGTTCATCGCTCTCCCACCTCTGAGGCGCCCGCAGTGTTCTTCGCGCGCGCTTTACGCCTTCGCCACTTCGACCGTCGCCCCGCGCGGCCCGTGGCTCGGAGCCGCGAAATACATCCGGTAGCGTATGTGTCCGTAACCGCCCGCGACGTGCGTCGGTTTCCACGGTGACGGCACCGCGACCTGGCTCTGCATCCAGTCACGGAACTGGTAGTTCTCCCACGCGTGGTAGACGATCACCTGTCCCGGGCTTACCGCCGGCGACGGCCGCACGTGAATGAAGAACGAGCCGACGTCGTTGTGGACCCGCACTTCGTCGTGGTCCTTGAGGCCGCGCGCAGCGGCGTCG
>Ga0172374_1001507_pt1 | contig 15460 bp, 10 predicted proteins | sample LakKiv3m_FD_114536 | JGI IMG/M metagenome (GOLD analysis project Ga0172374, IMG submission 114536) | Freshwater microbial communities from Kabuno Bay, South-Kivu, Congo - kab_092012_10.3m | ecosystem: Environmental > Aquatic > Freshwater > Lake | place: Democratic Republic of the Congo... | reverse complement strand
TCAACGAGGTTGGAGCGGGAGACGCCCAGCGTGTCAGCAACGGTCTTCATCGGGAACCGTCCATCGGCAACAAAGTCGGCCGCGATATCCGTTTTTTGAGTCCGCTTTGGACAGGGCTTCATGGAGGATTTCGACCTCCATGGTCTTGCGGCCGAGCATGCGCTCCAACTCGCGGACGCGATCCTCCAGCTTCCTCACTTCCGAATTGCCGACAACCGGCTCGTCAAAATCCACGGCTGCAGCACCTCTCTCGCTCAGAAGCCTACGCCACCGGTAAAGCAGATTGGGCGCAACGCCATAGCGGCGAGCGGTGGACGATACCGTCTCGCCTGGTTCGAAACTCTGCTGAATGATCGTCAGAGTTTGCTCGGTTGTCCACCGCCTGCGGCGAACATCACCCGTCAGCAATTCGCGTGTCGATACTCGTTAGACATAAGCCTGTCCTCAAGCCTGTGCTTGAGCCTTTCTGCCTATGCCGACTGTCCGGTCGAAATGGGGGCAGTTCACGGGGCGGCTCAAATTGTCTCAACGGCGGCTCGTATTGCATAGCCGAAATTCTTATGCTCCACCCAACCAGACATCGTTTGCCCACGTTGCGAGGTTGGGCCAAGTCTCGGTCGTTGGACCGTTGTGGTCCCAGAAATGTATTTGCCATCGGGCGCGATGCAGTAGTAGTCGCCGTTGTCTTCACATATTGGAAGCCAATCGTGGGGTAGGCCAGCGCTGCGGCCTTGTTCAATAGCAGATCTCAATTCCCCATAAACGCCACCCATCTCTTCATTTAGAGTAAGTGGCGACAGGTAACCGATGAAAGCGTTAGATATGCTCTTGAGAAATTTTTTATAGTCTTCCGAGAATTCGAAACCCGTGGCGGCTTCGTATCTCGCTATTAGAGCATCATCCAGAAGCGGAATCTTACGTTTTCGCGGATCATCTAGTCGATTTACTTCACTAATAATCGCGTCAATATGTTCAGTCACCATATACACCTCCTAGAAATCGCTTGCTCGGTTATCCAATACGTCCGCCACCAGGAATTAAATTGGGCACGGTTGGCGCCAGATGGAATTTCATTGGTATTGACATGAATAACTGTTGATTTCCGCTGAGAAGTGACCCGGGATACTGGAATTTTTCCATTGAGATTTGGCTCTGACTCAGTTTTGCTGCGTGAATAGCCCCGAGTTTCGTAGACACCCTCGGGTTAGATTTTCTGCTGTTCCGTACTGACTGAAATTTGCCGTCGAATCGACATCAGATTTTACCGACGCATAAAAAGACCAAATATCCTCCGGCCAATCAATTTGGTATCAGGTCAGTTCAATTTGTCGGGCTCACGACGCATAAAGACAATGACTTCTGTTTCTGAGAATTCAATCCTCTGAGGCGGATCAATCCGACGGCATTCCACACTCCACACTGGCGTCAACATCCGGGAAATGTGATAAAATTTCGCTTTGTACTTCGCTCATAATTTCAAGTTCGCTATCGTCAATCGGCCCATCGTAGTGAACCCTGACAAGTATTTGTTTTGCATTCCAACGGCATGAAATCGCCTGAATTTGATGGCCGATCATTCCAATAAATGCTGTCTGCGTAGCAAGCAAAACACGGCATCTGAACTCAACTATTTCATCCATTGTTAAGGCCTCGACGGGACGATATGAACACCCTTCGCTCCATAGTGAATGATACCTTTGGCTGTTTCAGTTTTTATACGGATCGTTTTTTCGTTGTAAGTCCCAATACGATTGATTTGCCAATACCACCTTTAGTAGAGTTAACCTTTTCTCCAACGCGCCCATTGCGCTACACGCGGGTTATGAGCACGCTCTGTAACCCGCATAGCAATCGTATTTCTGAATATTAAGCTTTATTCCAATATAAGAATACAGGATTTCATTTATATTTTCATCGATCTTGTAAGAATTATACATTAGAGGATCATCTTCTCCGACCGAAAAAATGCGCCTAATGGTTTGAATATCAACATCACTTACCTCAATTTGACTAGCAACGTATTTACTGTCCTTCTCGGAAAGTTCGATAATAAGATTAATTGCCATAATTATCCTTTCTTCGTGGTTCGCCCAGGTTTTCCTGGTTTATTTTGCTCTCCGGTTTTCGGATCGAACTCGCCAAGGTGTTTCTTGCCTGTTTTATCAAATTTTTCTAATGCCCCATGCTGAAAGTCCCATTCATAAATGTTGCCTTTTTCATCGTACCATCGGGGCCGTCCCGCAACAGCTACTCCCTTTTTTAAGCCAGGGATTCCAACGATTTGTTCCGGTTTTTTTGGTGCAGGAAAATATTTCTGATCACTACCCTTCTCATTGTACACGACCTGCAGATCGCCGGACGAGAGGGCTCTAGCCATATCTGCGAGCATGGAGGAAGACATCTGCGCACCCAACACGGAGCCAGATTTAAGGTCGTATCCGCCGAAACCGTCGCTAGTGAGAATAAGGACAGTTTGCTGTCCGTTTGGCAACGTTACCAGTATCTGTCGGTTTAGTTCATCGTGCTGGCCCGTGACATGGATTAAAGTGCCATCGGCAAGTTTCCTCGTTTCGTTGATAGCTGCCCCAGCCGTCGACGGATCGAAAGCAAACGAGAGTGCCAACAAAATCGGAGATGCCGCAGAGCGCGCAACCGATGTTGCCGTATTTGCAAATTGTTCAAAAGTAACGAGGCAGGTCAGCGCTCCTTGAGGCGTGATGGTAAAGGTTTTCCCACCCGCAGAAATCACGCAAGCAGCCGGATTGGCATGAGCTGGTGTAATCAGCCAGTCGAAAAGGCCAAAACCTGCATCACCTCGCTGCTGGCCGCAGCTTGCCAACTGGGCAGCAACGTCCGGGTCGTCCCGATAGGCCAAAAGTCCTCTAACCGCCTGTGAATCCGCTCCCGATAGCTTGCCATCGCCGACCATGCGATCGAGCACTTCGCCAACGGCATCGATAAGCGTCTTTCCCGCTTCGGCCGCCGCCTTTAGGCTATTTGTAGACAGGTAGATATCAAGCTCGACATGCCTATCTTTGGTGATCTCGTATGCCTTGTCGGGATCGCGATTGAGCTCGTCAAGCGGCCGCGTCGAACTGTTATCCCGCTCGAGAGCAGCCTGCTGCTCCTGGTCACGAATGACAATATCGCCTGGCCCGACGGTGGCACGTACCGTCTGGCGAGTGTCATCGAGTTGGTAGGAGCCTTCCAACGTATGGTTGGTGGTGGAGTTACCGGCCGCGTCCTTTCCACTGGAAAGATCAATACCAAGATCAACGCTGAAACCTTCGTAACCCTTCTGGCCCTCAAAGTTGTCGTGGGTCAATGTGCCCGTATCGAGTATGAGGTCACCGGTTGCAGAGATGATCTTTCCGGCACCCAGATGGGTATTGCCGCCGACGGTGACGTCCATCGCTCCATTCGAAACGAGGCCGGCCTGCTCGGTGATCCAGTTCGTTTTTCCAGAACCGCTGCCACCGCCAACTTGCACGCCGGACAGAAGCTGGCCTCCGCCGAGGCTGAAGGCGGCCGAGGCGGAGTGGCTAGAGTTTGTACCGGTATCTGGCACGGACAGGATCGTGAGATCACCACCGACATTGGCAGTGACCGTGTCCCCGGAGACCACCGCGCCCGCGAGACGCGTATCGTTTCCTGACTCCAGAGTTATGTCACCGGTTCCGCTGACATGACTATTGACTTGAGTTGTCCCATCGGCGTTGGACTTGCCGGCCGACGCATTGGCCCCGCCCGTCAGTCCGGCGCTGACACCGTTGATGCCGACGCCAGCGGAAACACCGAAATTTGCACCGCCTGACATACTGCTCGTCCATGAGCTGTTGGTCACCTGGGCACTTTCGAGAATGATATCCTTGCCAGCCTTGAGCGTAATATCACCGGCTTTTTCATTGTCGGAGATAACAATCTGTCCATCTGAACCGTAACCTGCAGCGATTTGTGCGCCATGGCTCGTCAAATCCCCGGAGACGGCCTCAATCGTTACCGACTGCCCTGCGCGTATCTCGGTCAGAACCGGGACAGAGGATTGCGCGGTTTCCCTTTCTTTCTGGTAGCTGAACCCCATGGTCAGCGACGCAGAGGCAAGGTTGCCGCCCTTGGCAATCTTATCAAGCGCATCATAGGCTTTCAGCGAGGCAAAGGCAGCATTGGCGGCAGAATAGCCATCATTGATGGTCGTGAGCTTCTGTGCTGCACCGCTTACGCTGGTAGCCGCGTTCACCACAGAGGTCGCCACCGATAGACTTACGCCCGCGAAAAACTCCTCATGCAGGCTTTCGTAGTTGGACTTGTCCTGCGCGGAAAGCAGATTGACGTTGCGCTCCGCAAGGATGGCGACATCGCGGTCTGCCGACACTTGAGCCGCCTGCAGGTTGGCGTCACGGCCCGCTGATATCGTGAGGTCACGACCGGCAAACAGGATGGATTTGGCGTTCGTCTCTGATGACTGGCTGGCCTGATCGACCGACTTGCCGTAACCGATACCGATGGATGCGCTGCCATTGCCGGACTTCACTTGAATACCGAAGCCCGAGCGTTTTTCTTTCTCCTGCGATGAAACACTTTCTGCCCCTGGCGTGATATTGACATCACGCGCAGCCTCCAACGCAATGTCACGGTCAGCCATGATGGAAGAGCCGATGACATTCACGTCGCTCTCGCGCGCCGTAAGCGTTACATCGGTTCCAGCGGTAAGCGCGGAGCCAATGTTGAGGGTAGACGACTGGCTCTTTTCTTTCTGTTCCTTGCCCCATAGCGAGAGGAAGCCGCCGCCGGAACCGGCGAACAGGCCGGACTTTTTGCTGCTGCTCTCCAGCGCATGCTGTTCCCCGGCCCCGATGATGGCGACGCTGTCGCCCGTGACGCTGATCGCATCCCCGCCCGTTATGGTTGAGCCCGCTATGACGGTGGTGCCAGCAGAATCCAGCTTGACGTTACCGGACGCGGAAAGCTCGGAGCCGACTGTGGCTTCATCATAGTTGTATTGCGTCGAGCTTTTTTTCGACAGGAAACCCTTGGCTGAGGAACTCTGTTCGAACTCCGCCGTATTCTTGCCCGAAGCGATCAGCAGATCGCCGCCCGCGCTGACGTTGATATCCGCTTTGTTGGTCTCATCGCCAGCCATCACATTCGAGGCGGAGACGACGGTATCGCCACCCGAGGTAATGGACACACCCTTCCCACCGCTAACCGATGATCCGACGGCAGTCTCGGTTTCCGTGTGGCTCGTCGTCTGTTTCTTGCCGCCGAACAGGCCACCCTTTTTCTTGTAGGTGTAATCGATCGTGGTGGTGTCGACAGCTTCGGCAATTGTCACGTCACCGGTCGCTTTCAGACCCACAGTCCCATCGGCGGCAATCGTGCTGCCGATGACGTTGAGGTTGCCACCCGCATTGACTGAGACCGATCCGCCCGCGGTGATCTCGGAACCCTGACTTGTGGTTCGCACAACCGTCGTCGTGCTGCGCTTGTCACGCAAGGTGCTGGTTGTTGACCTTTCGGTAACGGAGATATTGATGTCTCCATTCGAAGTCAGGCCGAGATTGCCGCCGGCCGTCAACTTTGCGTTGGCGAGCAGAATGCCCTCGTCGCCCTTGATTGAAGCATTACCGCCTGCGCTGAAGGCGCCGCCGATTGCCACAATCGATGAACCGGAAGCGGTAAGATCGCCAGTCGATGCAATCATCCCTGATGTTGCAAGCAGGCCGGTATCGATCGTCACCTGATTGCCCGCGATCAGCGCGCCCGCAGAATTCAATCTTTCCCTGTCATTGGCGGCGAGATGCAGTACCGGCGCAAGAACGGTCGTACCGTTCACCGTCTGCCACTCATAAACGACGACGGATTCGGTGAGGCTGGCGATCTCCTCAGCCGTCAAAGGTTGGCCGAGCGGGCGCCGCTGCGCTCCCAGATAGGCGGCTCCATTGTCGAGAAGCTGCTTTATTTGGGTAATTGAATCCTGCCCGGTAAAACCTGAGCCCGTGGCCAGTCTGATCTGTTGCTCAATATACTGGTTCTCGAAATAGGCGTCGCCAAGGAACTGGATCTGGCGATCCGGCTGGTAGCCGATGCGACCAAGGAAATAGCTGGAGCCATAGAATTTCGAGACATCGAGGAAGGCGGCGCGGGTTTCATAAAGGAAGCTCTGGCCTGGGACGGTGCCGCCAAAACCGCCGGACTGTGCGGTTGCAATGGCACCAAGCGTAAAGAGCGCACCGCTTGCCGTCATACTGGACAGTAATACGGTCGGATTGTTCGAAGGCGCAGGCGCCGCCACGGCAACACGGTCGGCGATCGATCCGGCAATCGCGGTGTTATTGACGGCGGCAAAGCCGCTAATTCCAAGTACTCCGCCTGAGCGGATTGTCGCAGGAACGCCGCCGATCGCCTCGACGCTTTCTACGGTCCGTCCGGGGCCGATATCCTTCGACGCATCCCGTGTTCCAAACGGGTTAGCTGCCACGACACGGACGGTCCTGATGACGTCGCTACTTTCGCCACCGCGAGAAGACGTTTCCTGCCACTGGTAAACAGCATTCGGATAGTATTGGCAGCCCGTACTTTCATTGCAGGTGAGTGAGGAGGTGCGCTGCAATTGCAGACCGACGTTCGTCAGCGTGCCGGAACCATTCAACGCCATGCCAGCACCTGCCTCAATGGCGCTATAGGCGTTGGTGAGATCAATGGTGTCTATGGAAAGCGTATTGCCAGCTTTGATCTGCGCGGCGGGGCTTCCCGACGATGTCAAACGATCTTCTACCACCTCGCGGAAGACATGGTGACTCGGATTGTAGAGGATGAATGACCTGCCATTGTACTCGACGGCTTCGCTCGACGAGCAATTCTCACAGAGTGTCCCAGTGTAGGTATCGTACTCGGAACTTAAAGTGTTCGAAACGAGCTGGTTTGCGTAAGTGGGAGCAACTGTTCTTTCGTTACGCAGGTTTGCGGTGACGATCGTCATGTTCCGGCCTGACGAAATCAGGCCGGAACTGTTGACAACGGCTCCGTTTCGCGCGCCAGAAGCACTTCCAGCAATTGTGAGGTCACGACCTGCGACAATCGCCCCCTGATCATTTGCAAGCACGCCGCCCACTAAAAGTGTGGCGTCGTTACCGGCATAGATCAGCCCCGTGGCGGTATTGGTCAGGTTGCCCGTGACATTGAGGGTAAGATCATTGCCAGCAGCCAGCTGACCGGAGTTGGCAAGTTGCGACAGCGACAGCGTCAAATCATGAGCAGCCAGAATATTGGTAGCGCCATTCGCAGCAAGGCTACCCGCTTGGATCGCGATGTCACCTGACCCCTGAACGGAACGAGCTGTGCTGCTCGCGGCGACAGCATTGAGCCGCGCACCCGTCAGATCTGTCGTTCCAGATGAGGTGAGATCAATGCCACCTGACGTTAGCGTGCTGTTGGTGAGATTAATATTATTGGCATCGATGTAGAGCGTGCCGGATGTGGCAAGTCTGCTACTGTTATTGGAAAGGTCGGCATTTTGCTGCCTGATCCTGATGTCGCCCCCGGCGGCCGTGCGTTTATCGAAGCTGATGACACCATTTGTCGAAGACAGCAAAACGTCTCCGTTTGCCTCCAGACTGTCATAGCGGATGTCGCTGCCAGCCGAAGCCTGCAAATTCCCTTCTGCAAGCACGAGCCCGGAAATCCCGAGATGAAGGCCGGAAAGCAGCGCCAAATCGCCTTTCGAAAGCAGCGAGCCCGCTGTGATCGCGCCTGAGGCCGCCGTAAGCGACATCGCCGCGCCAGACTGGGCCGTGCCGCTGATGGCAATGGAGCCAGCCCCGGACCACAGCGAAACGGGTCCGGTAGCCGACGCGTCGGCCAACGCAATACGCCCATCTGCCAGAAGGTTGACTGCACCACTGGCCCCGAGAGTACCGGCGACATCGATGAAGCCGGCCCCACCATTGATCAGAATATCCTCTTCAGCACCGATCGAAGCGACCTTGGTGTCCTTGCCCGCCTTGACCGACACCGATTTTTTCGAGGTCAGACGACCAGTTGAAACACTTCCCTTCGAGGAAATGTTCACGCCGTTATTGCCAGAGGCATTGCCGATCGAGATTTTGCCGTCGGCCGACAGCGAGAGCTCCCCGGCATTGGCCGCCATGTCGCCGCGCATGCGAACGCCAGCGCCCTTTTCCGTGACGACCATCTTGATGCGGCCGGCCTGCATGGCCCCGAGTGCTGAACCGTCGATTGCGTATTCAGGTGTTCCGGAGGTCGCATCAAGTGGAGTTGCATCCCCCGTGGCATAATCGAACTTGCTCTTGCCGGCCGTCAGGCGCAAATCCTCGCCATAAATCGTGCCGTCAATATGGATGGTGCGGGATACGATATCGAACAGATCGACTCTCCCGTCCCCTGTCGCAAAATTCGCTCCCTTGGGACCAAACGTAACGTCTCCGCTATTGACCGTGAAGCCATTGAGACGTCCATCAGCGCCGATGTCAGGCACACCCGTCGTCAGCGTGGCGCGTGGCGTGTTGATGAAACCGCAGCCGTCGCAGGTGATCCCGTTCGGATTGGCGATAATGACGTCGGCGCGGCCGCCGAACACTTCGGTCGGCCCGACGAGAGAACTGCGATTTTGCGACGTCACCTCATTGAGGATGACCGTGGCAGCACCCCTGCCTTGAAGGTTTGGATTGCCAGGTGTCGCGCCACCCAGCTTCGACGTACCGATCTCACCGTTGTAGTTGTTGAGAATAACGCCCGGCGTGCCGACGTTGAAATTGTTGTATTTGTTGTGCGACAGACCTTGGCTGTTGGGTCCGACGATATCAATGAGCGGCACGCCGTTCGGAGCAGCCCCTATCCCGGGGCGATTTGCAAAAGATCCTCCAACTTCCGGCGATATGTCCTGTGCGTGAAGAAGCACTGGCTGAAGCACGAGCGTAAGACTGACAACGGTGGCAATGATTTTTTGAGCCAGCGTCCCGACATTGGCGAACAACGCGAGGTCGGTTGTTTTGCGTGGAAGACGCTTAAACTGTGATGTCATTGTTGTTCGCCTCTCGTGGCAGACGGAATTTGGGGCTTAGCGGTCTTTTCTGCTCGTGTCGGCCGGGGAAGGCTTGCTATCGAGTTTCTTGTAGACATCGGCCAGCTTCGATTGTGGAGCTGGGCATTTTTTGCTTTTGGCAATTTCGCCAAGAACCTGATTGCGGTTACGCAATGCGTCGATTTCCAGCTTCTCTGGCGATTTGGGATCCATGAAGAAAAGCGCGGGGAAGAATAGAAGAACGCCTGTCGCGCCGAGGACGACGTTCTTACCCTGCGCATCGGCTCGTTCTTTCACCGTCGCCAGCACCTGCCGCTCGTTAGCTTCGAATTCGCGCTTGATGCCCACGCAATCGAAAGCGCTGTCGGTCGGGTTGGTCGAAGAAACCGGATGCGCTGCCCGGCCGCCGCAACCGGAAACGACAATCGCGGCCGCCACCAGCGCGAATACGACAGACAATTTGGGGGTGTGAAAAGAAGATCTGATCATAATATTCTCTTTTGAAGCCTACCAGCGCGCCGTCACGCTGGCGAAAATGAGATTGCCGCGTCCGTGATTGACGCTGCTGGAAAATGTTTGGGAGTAGCCGAAATCGGCACTGATGTTGCCGCCCACGAGTTTCGCGCCAACGGTCCAACTCGCTAGATGGCCGTCCGGAATATCGAAGCGATGCTGCGAGAACACACGGCCGTAATCGAGACCAAGATAGGGTCGCAATTCGCCTATTACGGGCGCCAGACTTGTGCCCTCCCATGGCATTGTCCGCCACGTCAGTTCGTTACGGCTGAAAAATCCGTTGTTACCGAATATGACGCTTTCCCTCAGGCCGCGTACATTGCTGGAGCCACCAAGCCCGATCTGTTCTGCGCCAAACATGTTATCGGGCGAATATTGGGCATTGAGGAGCGTCGTTAATTCGAACCGCTGGCCAGCCGCCTCGAACGGCCGCGTCGCGCTGACGGTAGTGTTGAATTTCAAAAACCGGGGATCCGCCGTGCCCGCCCCCGGCTCTCCGGCCTCCACGGCGTCAAAGAGATCAAGACCCTTATCAAGGGCAAAATCGAGAGCGATGACGCCACCCAGAATTCTCTGTGAACGCGACCAGCCCAGACTGCCAATCGTGTATCGACGGCTTCCCACCTCAATTCGATTGCCGAGAAGAAAGTTGTCGGTCTGCTTGTAGGTGAGACCGCCTCTAAGGGTCGTGATGGAATCCTTGTCGCGCAGAATGACGCGGTCGATACCAAATCCAACCTGACCGGAATTGCCTGAGGTTTCGATCGGCCCGAAGTTGCCGGGAATGGTGCTGTCATACTCATACCAGGAACCATTCGACGAAAAAGTCCAGTAGCCATAAGGGACACTTGTATTGACCGAATAGCTGTTGCTGCGCCCGCGACCATCATCGTCCCAAGGGTAGTCCGGGCCGCTGCGACCATAGGAGAACCCCAACTGATCATTGATGCCCAGCAGGTCATCGAAGCCGACGGAAACATTGGTCTGGGAGTAACCGGTACTCTCTTGACCGAGGTTGTTGTTGGAAATGCTCGCGTACCAGCGCTTGGCGGGTTTGTTCTCGACGTTGAGGATAGACGTTCCATCTTCCTTGCCCGGCAACATCGAGGTTTTCGCGTCGTTCGATGACAGCCGGTTGATCTGGTCCAGCCCCTGTTCAATATCGCGAATATTGGCGACCTCACCCTTCACGCCGGGAAAAGCCGTCGCGAATGCGCCGTTTCTCGCGACCGGGTGGCCATTAAGGTAGATATCCGAGATCGTGCCTTCGACTACCACCAGCCGCAGCAATCTTGTTCCGGCAATATCCTGTGGGGGAACATAAGCGCGCGAAGTCACAAATCCCTTGTCTAGATAGAGGTCGGTAATGGCCTTGAGCAAGGCGGTAATATCCGCAACACCGATGCAGCGATTATCGTAACGCTCGGTCACTTTTCCGACCGCAGCGCCAGACAGCCTTGTCGCACCTTCGATCTCTACACGTGAAATATCGAAGCAAGGACCAGCGGATTTCGCGTCGCCTCCCGGCGCCCGGCTCTCACGACCAGCGACGCCATCAGGAGTTATCTGTTTCAGGTTTTCAAGCCTCTGCAACTGCTGTTGCTGGTCCTGCCGGCGGGAAAAATCATCGGCGGGCGACTGTGCAGTTGCCTGCCCTGACGCGAGCAGGTTTGCAAAAATCGCAATGGCAAAGGTTCGCTTGAAACCATTCGCCGCGCTCCTCGGGGAATTGGCTGAGATTTGAGCGGCCGGGACAATTGCGAGACAAAAGTCAGGAGGGACTAGCCGTCGGAAACCAGGAATGAAAGCAGCAAGTGGCATATTTCGGAGGCCTGCATTTGAAATGAAGTTTGTCGCGGCAATGCCGCCCATGCTTCACTCTGCAGCTGTCCTTGCTGTCGATCCCCTACCGGGTGCATAGATCAGTTCATCTGACCCAAGAAGCGTTAAAGTAGTAACTTTCTTTACGAGACGATAGCCTCTAGTCATCTGCTCAAAGAACCGTACACATTAAAAATTCGCGTAATAATCAATCCTGCCAACACCATGGCATGGATATTATTTTTCATCCTTGAATTTTAAGCACGGTCCGCCAATTTCAAGCTCTTCGGTTCTTCGAGTCAAGCAACAACTAGAAGTTATTGCAACACGCGTTTGTCTGCAAGACCGCATGAAAACCAAAGTTAAGGGGAAACTAAAATTGTTTCTCAGATGGGATATGAAAGGTGGCGAGACAACGTGATGTCAATGACTAGAACCGGTAGGTCAACCCGACAACCGGTCCACTCAGCCGGGAATCAAAAACATACCCATCGTGTGAGTAATCCACATCGAGCACCTTGTAGCCCGCCGAGACCGACAATGTGTCGGTAAAGATGTAGTTGACCGTTGCGAGCGCTGACCAGGTAATATCTGATCCCGCTCCAAAACCACCGATATCCACCTGTCCCTGAACGGACAGCTTGTCCGTCAGGCTGAAAAAGGCCCGCGCGCCGATGACCGGATCCACCCATCCGAAACTCTCCCTATGGCTGGCGGAAGCGCTGCCGATCAGGAGATGGCTGGCGGTGACCGCAACGTCATTGGAAATGTGCCAGAAGCGCGCGCCGGCAAGCGCGTCGAGGGAGAATCCGTCAGCATCGATGACTCGGTAACCCGCCTGAAGGGTCGCCATGAATTCCTGTGTGTCCACATTTGCATCGATGGCGGCACCAGCCGGCAGGGTTGGTAAACCCGGAATTTGCAGCGCCGGCAACGGACCGGTCGCCTTACTGTCGGTGGTATCGACGTACATCAAATCGCCGGAAAGGACGAAACGGTCGTAACGCCCCCAGATGTTGAGAAACCCACCGAAATTGAGATCATCCATGACATCTGAAAAGGATTTTTCCACATGGAGCGTCGGTGCACGCCGGAACGGCGATACGTTGCCATTCAAACCAGTCGCCCAGAGATAACCCGTGGCCTGAAACGCCCAATCGGTGCCGCCATCACCCTTCGCAGGCGCGGCCACAACGTCGTCTGCAGCTGCGGCTGAGGTTGCAGAAAAAGCCATAACGGCCGCAAAAACTGATAATTTTAGCAATTCCTTCCCCCAACTAACGCCCGTAGCTAAGCCTATTTGACTCTCGCCAACAAGTCCGATTCTCTATCATACGCTGTATCTTGCGCCGCGAGCACCGGAGGCTTTTCCATGCGCCTGAAGACCTTGCCGATTTTTTCCGCCTGCACTGCCGCGATATTGTCTGTCGCGACACTGACCACATCGGTTGCCGAAGCCTGTACGCGATTCGTTTATCTCGGCGAAAATGATCAAGTGATGACGGCCCGGTCGATGGATTGGAAAACGGATGTGGGAGCCAATATCTGGGTCTTCCCCCGCGGCATGGAGCGCTCCGGCGAGGCCGGCCCGAATTCGGTCAAATGGACCTCGAAATATGGCAGCGTCATCGCGTCGGGCTATGATATTTCCACGACAGATGGCATGAATGAAGCCGGACTTGCTGCAAACGTCCTCTGGCTGGTCGAGTCGAGTTACCCCGCTTATGACGGAAAAACTCCGGGCCTGTCGATCGCCGCTTGGGCGCAATATGTGCTCGATAATTTCGCGACCGTCGAAGAGGCGGTCAGCGCACTCGAGAAGAACCCCTTCACCATCGTGACCGACAATGTGCCGGGCGAAGAACGCCTGGCGACCTTGCACCTTTCCCTTTCGGATGCGAGCGGCGATAGCGCAATCGTTGAATACATCGATGGCAAGCAGGTCATCCATCACGGCCGTCAGTATCAGGTGATGACCAATTCGCCGACCTTCGACCACCAGCTGGCGCTCAACGAATATTGGAAGCAGATCGGCGGTACTGTCATGCTGCCGGGCACCAACCGCGCATCGGACCGGTTTGCCCGCGCCTCTTTCTACGCCAATGCCATTCCCAAGAGCGAGAACCCTGTCGAAGCCATCGCGAGCGTCTTCAGCGTCATCCGCAACGTCTCCGTTCCCTACGGCATCACCACGCCGGACCAGCCGAATATTTCCTCGACCCGCTGGCGCACGGTGATAGATCACAAACGCAAGCTCTATTTCTTCGAATCCGCGCTGACGCCGAATATTTTCTGGATCGACCTGACGAAGCTCGATCTTTCCAAAGAGACCGGTGCAGTGAAGAAACTCGACCTCGGCCCCAATCAGATTCACATCTATTCCGGGATGGCGAATGACAGCCTGAAGGAGACTCAGCCATTCAAGTTTCTGGGACTTTGAGTCCATCACCCTGACCTCTGCTGGTCCATGGCCGGCGGAGCGTCATGAAAAGCGGTAATGCAATCTCACACAGCCCTTGTCGATTGCTGTTGCACTGATCAGCGTCGGGCTTGCCCGGTAACCGGTCAGAGGAAAGAGAGGCTGGCCGGAGCCGAGTATATCCGGGATCACATATATTTCGATCTCATCCAGCGCCCCGCGCTCCATGAAGGCCATCTGCAGCCGGCCTCCGCCCAGCATCCAGACATCGCCGTCATCAAGAGCACGCAATTCCTCGATCAGCGAATCCATGTTGGAGCGCACTTCCAGGGCGCCTTTCGGCTGCTCGATCGGCCTTGACGTGACGACGATGACACGGTGGCCGTCATAGGCCCACGGACTCTGTTCGCCGGCAATGAAATCATAGGTCGCCCGCCCCATGACCACCGTCCTTATCCCCTTCAGGAACAGGCGATAATCGTGCTCGCCGAGGTCCATGTCGTCATACTTATAGAGCCAGTCAAGAGACCCGTCTCCCGATACAATCAAACCGTCCAGGCTGGCAGCGATATATCCACGAATGACCGCCATTTCATCCTCCTTGATTTATAAATGAATATACGTTTATAAATTTCCTCATGCCAAGACACAAGCTTGTTTCCGATGAGGAGGTGCTTGACGCCCTGCTGCCGCTGATGTTGCAGACAGGACCTGATGGCCTGACCTTTGCTGCTGCGGCCAAAGCCAGCGGCCTCTCTGCCGCTACGCTGGTACAGCGCTACGGCAACCGCGAAGACCTGGTGGAATCTGTGCTTATGCGGGCATGGGACAACCTGCTGGCGCAGACGCAGACGGCTGACGAGGAAGAGCCGTTGACGCCACAGGGCGCGATAGCCCTGCTGATGCGGCTTATGCCGGGCGATGCTGCAGAACAGAACGCCTGTGACGGGCTTCTGCTGCTCAGGGAGGATATCCGCAATCCGAAACTCAGAGCGAAAGGTGCCCTCTGGGGCAAGATTCTCGCACAATCGCTAGGACGCCGGCTCTCGAAAGATGAAGAAACCGTAGCCAGCCTCGGCTGGCAGATGGCCGCCGTCTGGCAGGGCGCACACACGTGGTGGGCGTTCACCCGCGGTGAAGATGCGGAATCGGCAATTCGAAGAGGGCTTCAGGATTGGGTGGACATGGTGAAACGGGCTGGGCGATGAGCAGACATCCTTATCGTTGCACCGACTTTTTCGTTTTCAGATGGCGCAGAAACGACACGCTGTCGGTAAATATCAAGAAGCACCCGTGATTTATTCACGCAGAGGTTGACTCTCACCTCCAATCGTCTCTAGCAAAGTCCCGCATATTCGCACATTCTAATGCTGGGGGGCATATGGGCAACGGGCGTAGTTGGTGGAGTGACGTTGCCCGTGGTGCGGCGTCGAGTTTTCACGCGATCCTGACAGCGGGTTCGCTGGGTCTGGCGCTCGTCACTGTTTCGGCAACGGCAAGCCTGGCCCAGGCTGTATCGGTTTCGGCCTCGCCAGCGACATTTAACGCCGAAGGGGACGTGATCCGTTTTGATTACGTTATCGACCCCGGTTCTTACACTATTACGAGCATTAATCCCACCTCAACCTCGATCAAGGGTGCAAGTGTGTCCTGTCCGAGCCTTG
>Ga0172374_1001504_pt1 | contig 15477 bp, 9 predicted proteins | sample LakKiv3m_FD_114536 | JGI IMG/M metagenome (GOLD analysis project Ga0172374, IMG submission 114536) | Freshwater microbial communities from Kabuno Bay, South-Kivu, Congo - kab_092012_10.3m | ecosystem: Environmental > Aquatic > Freshwater > Lake | place: Democratic Republic of the Congo... | reverse complement strand
CTGAAGACGGGCAAGAACGACCCGGAGTCGGACTCCGGCGTCCTCGAGCACGCGCAGCTGGCCGCCTACCAGATCGCGGTGCAGCAGGGACTGGTCGGGGGCGCTCCTCCGGACTCCCTGGCCGGGGCGCGGCTCGTGATCGTCTCCAAGACCCTCGCCAAGAGCGACTACCGCATCGCGCACCAGCACACCCTGGATGACGAGGCGCGTGCGGCCTTCCTGCGTCGCGTCTCCGATGCCGCCAGGGGCATGTCCGCGTCGAGCTTCACGGCGCAGGTCGAATCGCACTGCGCGGACACCCAGCGTCGTGTGCACCCGTGCCGCGTGCACACGGTTCCGGCGGTGAGTTCGTGACGGCATGGGAGGGCAGTCTGGGAATCTCGGCGACCGACATCGCCGCCGCGCTCGGCCAACCCCCGCCGACAGCGGCTCAGCAACGGGTCATCGAGGCTCCGCCCGCACCAGCGCTCGTGGTGGCGGGCGCCGGATCGGGTAAGACCGAGACCATGTCGGGACGGGTCGTGTGGCTCGTCGCCAACGGGCACGTGAACCGGGACGAGATCCTCGGCCTCACCTTCACGCGGAAGGCCGCGGGCGAACTGGCCGAGCGGATCAGCCATCGCCTGGCCGTCATCGACGAGTACGGCCGGCGGGGCCTGCTGCCGCACCTGCCGGCGATCGTGCGCGACGGCGATCTGCGTCGCGTGGACGAGGCGGCCCCGGGGCGCCAGCGTGAGCTGGTGCGTGCGAGGGTGCTCGATGAGCTCGCCGCTCGCCACAGCACCGGATGGGACGCGGCGGCCCCGCGTGCGGCAGAGGACCTCATGATCCGGCCCCGCGTGTCGACCTACAACGCCTTCGCCGACGGCATCGTCCGGGAGCACGCCGCGCGCATCGGCCGCGACCCCGACGTGGCGATGCTCAGCCAGGCGGCCTCCTGGATGCTGGCACGCGAGGTGGTGCTGCGCAGCGATCTGCCCGAGCTCGAGCAGATCGACTTCGCGCTGGCCACGATCATCGACGCCGTCCAGCGCCTCGCCGGGGAGGCCCTCGACCACCGCGTCGACCTGACCGTCGCGGAACGTCTCGCCCGGGAGCAGGCCCTCGCGTTCGAGCCCTACCGCGGCAACGGCGACGTCGAGAAGGCGGCGCTCAACCTCCTCAGCCTCCCGACGCTCGCGCACCTCGTCCGGGACTACATCGCCGAGAAGGAGCGCCGCGGCGTGCTGGACTTCGCCGACCAGGTCAGCGGGGCGTACGACATCGTCGAGTCCGCGCCCGATGTGCGCGCAGAGCTCCGAGAGCAGCACCGCGTGGTGCTTCTGGACGAGTACCAGGACACCTCGGTCATCCAGACCCGCTTCCTCGCGGAGCTCTTCCGCGATTCCGCCGTGATGGCGGTCGGCGACCCGCACCAATCGATCTACGGCTGGCGCGGGGCGAGCGCCGACAACCTCTACGCCTTCTCCGGCACCTTCGCCAGTGGCGGCACCGCCCAGACCTACAGCCTCATGACCAGCTGGCGCAACGACCGGCGCATCCTGGACATCGCGAATCGAGTGCTGGAACCTCTGCAGCGCCCGGGACTGGACGTGCCTCCGCTCGAACCGCGGCCGGGAGCAGGGGAGGGCGACGTCACCGTGGAGTTCCCGTTCACGGTCGACGACGAGGCCGCAGCGGTCGCCGAGTGGTTCGCGGAGCGTCGGGCCGCTCACGACGCGGCCGGCGTCGCAGAGGGCACGAGGAAGCCGCACACCGGCGCCATCCTGTTCCGATCGAAGCGGCACATGCAGACGTTCGCCGCCGCGCTCGCCGCCCGCGGCATCCCGCATCGCATCCTGGGCCTCGGTGGGCTCCTCGCGACACCGGAGGTGGTCGACGTCGTCTCCACACTGCGGGTCGTGCACGACCCGACTGCGGGGTCGGCGTTGATCCGCCTCCTCACCGGTCCGCGATTCGGGGTCGGCGTCGCCGACATGGCCGCGCTCTACGATCTGGGCCGCACCCTGTCGGAACGAGACACCGCGATGATGCCCCTCCCCGAGGAGGTGAGGGTTCGCCTGCGCTCCTCGCGGGGCGCCGACGAGGCGGTCTCCATCGTCGACGCGGTCGATGTGGTGCGAGCGGTGCGCGACGACTATCGGCTGCTCGAGGCGATCACGCCCGACGGCAGGGCGCGGATCCGCGCGGCCGGGGAGATGCTGGAGCGGCTCCGCCGTGCGTCGTCGCAGCCGATCCCGGAGCTGATCCGGCTCATCGAACTCGAACTGCGTCTGGACATCGAACTCGCGGCGAACGAGACCCGCGGGCCCGCGCGGGTCGCGGCGACGCAGCTGCGCGCCTTCTCGGACGAGGTCCGCGCGTTCCTCGCCGCCGACGAGCGGGGCAGCATCGGGAGTCTGCTCGCCTGGCTGGACAAGGCGGAGAGCACGGACGAACTGATGCCCCGGCCGGAGCCCCCGGAGCCGGGAGTCGTGCAACTGCTGACGATCCACGGCTCCAAGGGCCTGGAGTGGGACGCCGTCGCCGTGGTCAGGCTCGTGGCCGACGAGCTCCCCAGCCGGGTCTCCGACACCTCCGGCTGGTTCGGCTTCGGCGTGGTGCCCTTCGCGCTGCGTGGCGACCGCGCCGCCCTCCCGCGCTTCACCTGGGATCCGGTGGCGGCGATGGGCGAGGAGACCGACCCGGTCAAGCGTCAGCGGCTCGCTCAGGCCTCGCTGTCCGGTGGGGCGACCAAGGCGAACCCGGAGGGCGGCGCGCTCAAGCGGTTCAAGGACGCGTACCGCGCGTACCAGCAGCAGGAGGAGCGTCGCCTCGCGTACGTCGCCGTCACCAGAGCGCGCACCGATCTCCTGCTCAGCGGAGCCCATTGGGCGGGGCAGAAGGCTCCGCGCACGCCGAGCCCCTACCTGCTCGAGGCGATCGACGCCCAGGGAGGGGAGGCGATCGAAGCCGTCGATCCGGACGAGAACCCGTACGACGGCCCGGGGGCGACCCTCCACTGGCCGCTCGATCCGCTCGGCTCCCGCCGCCGGATCGTCTCGGCGGCGGCGGGCCTGGTCGAGGATGCGGTCGACGCCGGCACGGCCGAGCCGTCGGTCGAGCTCACGCGCCTGCTCGCGGAGCGTGCCGCGCGCCTGCGCGGAACCGATGCCCTGCCGCCGACGCGCGTGCCGGCGTCGCGGTTCAAGGACTACGTCACGGACTTCTCCGGCACCCTGTCGTCGATCGTGCGGCCGATGCCGGAGCGGCCGTACCGGCAGACCCGCCTCGGGACCCTCTTCCATGCCTGGGTCGAGCAGCGCTCGGAGCTGGTCGGTGTGGGCAGGAGGGTGGACGAGGCCCTGTGGGAGGTCGACGAGGATGAGCCGGCATCGGAGCCCTGGCACGACGCGACGGTCCCGGACGCTGCGGGGGCCGCGGCGGACGCGGCCGATCTGGCAGCCCTTCAGGCGACGTTCGAACGCAGCGAGTGGGGTGGCTTGAAACCCATCGCGGTCGAGATCGAGATCGACTTCGCCCTCGGCGCCGGATCGGGCGACCGCGACGGGCAGGCGCACATCGTGATCTGCAAGCTCGACGCCGTGTACCGTCGTGAGGATCGGGGCGACCGCATCGAGATCGTGGACTGGAAGACCGGTCGGGCCCCGCGCACGCCGCAGGAGCGCGAAGAGCGGATGCTGCAGCTCGCGCTCTACCGACTCGCCTACCACCGGCGCTTCGAGGTACCGCTGGAGGAGATCGACGTGGCGCTGTACTACGTGGCGGACGACCTGGTCATCCGCGGCGACAGGGTCTACTCCGAGGAGGAGCTCTTCCACCGCTGGAGCGCCGCCCGCGCGGCCCGCTGAGCCTCGTCGGTGTCGTCCTCGTCGTCCTCAGGGGCCGCCGCAGCGGGCCGGTGCGACGACGAAGGGTCGTCGCGCACGTCACGGCTGCCCGCGAACGCGTTCGTGACGCCGGAGAGATCCTCGGTCTCGATGTTCAGCATCTCGGCCCGCCGTGCATCCTCGGCATCGGCAGCGAACCCCGGGAGCGGCGTCGGCGCGTCCCCGGCTCGGGTGGTCTCCTCGTCGCTCGTCTCAGCGTCGCGCGCCCACAGCTCCTCGGGGTTGTAGGCATCCGTGTGCATCGAGGTGTCGACCTCGCTCGCCGTGTCCCTCGGCACACGATCCAGAGCATCCAGAGCCGAGTCGACGCCGGTGCCCCGTGGTTCGTCGATGTGGAGATCGTCGGAGTTCAGGCCCTCGGCGAGGGCGACGAGCAGGGCGGCGGCATCGTCGACGATGTCGGGTCGGCGCATCGAGTCGCCGTGCACCAGCCATCGTGCGAACTCCAGTTCCGCGAGCAGGCGGGCGCGCACCTCCAGGCCGCTGTCGGGCGCGCGGTCGATGGCCCGGGCGTAGGCGGCGTGCACGTCGTCGGCGGCGTCGGGGGCTGCAGACAGCCAGGAGAGGTCGAGCGCGGGGTCTCCGACCGACAGGCCGTGCCACCCCAGGAGGCCGATCACGGCGGGGCCGTCATCCGGGTCGTCTTCGAAGAGGAAGGACGTGGCCTGTACGCCGCCGAGCGTCACGGTGGACTCGAACCGCCAGAGGTCGTCGTCGGCCACGGCATCGCGCCAGCGCACCGTCAGCCGGGCGGGCACCCTGCCCGTCGCCGCGGCCGTGTCGACCAGCCGCTCGATCTCGGCGCGGCTCTCCTCGGCACTGCGGGTGGCGAGACCGGCGCTGCGCACGACGGACGTCGGCAGGCCGTGCACGGCCGCGATCGACGCTCCCATGGACTCTGCGGCGCCGCGTCCAGGGGGGACCATGGCGGCCTCGATCTGGAACCCCGGGAGGAGCTCGGTGACGAGCGCGCGCCCGTCGCCGATACGCGTCTCGCCGATGTAGGCCGGCGCGGCGAACGGGAGCATGGCGCGAGCGCCGTCGGTCAGAGCACGGAGCGCGATCGCCTCGGCCGCGAGCTCTCGCGCCGTCTCGTCGTCGTCGGCGACGCGGATCGCGAGCTCTCGTCCGTCGGCGAGCGAGGCGATCCCCGAGTCGAAGCGGCCGTCGCCACCGGCGCTGAGGCTCCGGGCACCCGTGACCTCCGCCCCGGGCAGTGCGGCGGTCACAGCCGCGGCTAGAGTGAAAGGAGAGCGTCCCATGCCCCCAGGGTAGGTCGGCTCAGGGGCGGTCCCGCCTCCGCCACGCCCGTGAGAGAGGGAGTCGATGACCATTCCGCGCCCGACCCTCGACCGTGCAGCCGAGCTCCGCGAGGAGCAGGGCGTGCTCGATCGTCTGCGCCACGATCTGGCGACCCGCGTGATCGTCGTGCGCGAGGGACGGGTCAGAGTCGTCGACTCCGCGCTCCTGCGGGTGCCGCCGACGGCGGTGGAGGAGGCCACCTGGGCACTCCTCGGACGCGACGCGGACGGCACCGCGCTGCTGCTCGCGGCCGCGCCGCCCGAGACCGACGCGCTGGACGCGGCGCCGGACGAGATCTGGCTCGGACTGCGCGACCTCGGCGGACGCATCGATGCGCGGGAGGCCGAACTGCTCACGGGAGCGATCGCGCTCGCGGGCTGGCTGCGCGACGCGCCGTTCTGCCCCACGTGCGGCGGCGGCACCGAACTGCGTCAGGCCGGATGGTCGCGACGCTGCCTCGTCTGCGGGCGGGAGCACTTCCCTCGTACGGATCCCGCGGTCATCGTGGCGGTCGAGAGCCGTGACGGCGAGCGCCTCCTGCTCGGCGCCAATGCGAACTGGGGCGGCCGGATGTACTCCTGCTTCGCCGGGTTCACCGAGGCCGGAGAGTCGCTGGAGGCGACCGTGCACCGCGAGATCGAGGAGGAGTCGGGCGTGCGCCTTTCCGCCCTGCGTTACATCTCCTCGCAGGCCTGGCCGTTCCCGCGCTCGCTCATGGTCGGCTTCCGTGCGGTCGTGGAGGACGAGTCCGCGGCGATCGCCGACGGCGAGGAGATCATCGACGTGCGCTGGTTCACCCGTGCCGAGATCGCCTCCGCGCTCGCCGGAGACGGTCCGGTCGGGCTACCGGGGCCCGCATCCATCGCGAGGGCGCTGATCGTCGACTGGTACGAGGGCAGCGCGTGAGCGCGCTGGATGGCCTCGACGAAACGCAGAGGGCGGCGGCATCGGTGCTGCGGGGACCGGTCGTGGTGCTCGCGGGAGCGGGCACGGGCAAGACCCGGGTCATCACCCACCGCATCGCCCACGGGGTCGACACCGGAGCGTACTCCCCGTCGCGCGTGATGGCGGTGACGTTCACGGCCAAGGCGGCGGGAGAACTGCGGGGCCGGCTGCGCGCGCTCGGGGTCGAGGGGGTGGCCGCCCGCACGTTCCACGCGACCGCCCTGGCCCAGCTGAACTTCTTCTGGCCGACGCTGGCAGGCTCGCCGGCACCCTCCCTCATCGACAACAAGGTGCGGATGCTGGGTCAGGCCGCCGACGCGATCCGGCTCCGGCCGAGCACCGCGACACTGCGTGACATCGCGTCGGAGATCGAGTGGCGCAAGGTCTCGATGCTCTCGATCGACCAGTATGCGGCGCTCGGTCGTCCCGTCAGCGGTGTCGACGCCGGGCAGCTCGTGGAACTGATGCGCGGGTATGAGGCGCTGAAGGACGACCGCCGCCAGCTCGACTTCGAGGACGTGCTCCTCGCCTGCGCGGGGATGCTCGAGGCGGAGCCCCGGGTGGCCGCGTCCGTGCACGAGCAGTATCGCCACTTCACCGTCGACGAGTTCCAGGACGTGTCGCCGCTCCAGAATCGGCTGCTCGAACTGTGGCTGGGGGATCGGCACGACATCTGCGTGGTGGGCGACGCCAGCCAGACGATCTATTCGTTCGCCGGGGCCGAGCAGCGCTATCTGCTCGAGTTCGAACGTCGCCATCCCGATGCGACCGTCGTCCGCCTGGAGACGAACTACCGCTCGCAGGCGCCGATCCTGACCGCGGCCAACGCGCTGATGCACGGGCGTCCCGGTGCGCTCGAGCTGGTCCCGGCACGCGAGCAGTTCACGGCGGATCCGCCGACGGTCACGGCCTACGATACGGAGAGCGAGGAGGCCGCGGGCATCGCAGCCGCGATCTCGGCGCAGATCGCGGCCGGTGCCGCGCCGTCCGAGATCGCCGTCCTCTACCGCGCCCATGCCCAGTCGGCCGTGCTGCAGCAGGCGCTCGCGGCGGAGGGCATCGCCACCTCGGTGCTCGGCGGCACCCGGTTCTTCGCGATGCCCGAGGTGCGTCAGGCGATCCTCGCGCTGCGCGCTGCGGCCGTGGCGCCCACCGAGCACGGGTTCCTCCCCGGCGTTCAGCGTGTCCTGCGTGAACTCGGACTCACCGATGAGCCCCCGGCGGCGGGCGGCGCCCAGCGCAGCGGATGGGAAGCGCGACGAGCCATCCTCACGCTCGCCGAGGAGGCCGGCCCCGATGCGGATCTCCGCACGTTCAGCGATGCGCTTATGGCGCGCGCGAAGGATCAGCACGAACCCACGATGCGGACCGTCACGCTGTCGACGCTGCATGCGGCGAAGGGCCTGGAGTGGCCGCACGTCCACCTCGCCGGCTGGGCCGAGGGCTCTCTGCCGATCTCCTATGCGACGACGTTCGAGGCGATCGACGAGGAACGACGCCTGGCCTACGTCGGCGTCACGCGGGCCGCGCGTACGCTGACGCTGTCCTGGGCACGCTCGGCGGGGCGAGGGGAGCGGGCGCCGTCGCGTTTCCTGGCCGAGATCGGGACCACGGCTCGCGGCACCGGCATTCTGCGTGAAACGTCACCGAACGCCAGACGAGGGAGCCGTCAGCGCTGACACGCACCATCGGGCTGGTGTCGTTCGCCGGTTCCGCGAGGATCAGGGCCGCGAGCCGCCCGGCCTCGGCCACCTGTGCGGCGCGCAACGGCCCGGGGTCCCTGCCGATCAGCTGCGCGTGCAGCAGGGGCCACGCGGGATCGCGATCCCGATCATGGCCGTCACGGCAGCTCAGGCACGGCGACCGTCCGGGGACGACGAGGGGGCCGACGGTGACGCGTCCGCGTTCGAACGACACGGGCAGATGCGAGACGTCCTCTCGCAGATGGCGCGCGAACTGCAGCGCAGCGGCGGCTCCGGGAACCAGCACGACCGCCACCGCCGCGGTGCCGCTGACCTCGACCAGGCGAACGCCCTCGTCTGCGAGGGCCTCCCGCATGCGGTATTCGCTGCGGGCGTCCGTGACACCGATGCTCTCCACCCACGCGGGCCGGGGCGAGGCCGTATCGTCGAGCAGCACCGGTTGTAGGCGGGCGAACAGCTCTCGGGCCGCCTCCCGTGGTGCGCCGGCCGCGTGTGCGAGCACATCGAACGAGCTGCGGCGGAAGCCCGAGCGCAGCCGGCTGAGCAGCAGCTCCACCCAGGGGGCGTCCGCAGCGATGCACAGGCCTCCGTCGTCGCCGAGCTGCAGCGTCTCCTCGTCGCGCCACAGCAGCGGCAGGCCCGGGTCGATTCGGGTGAGGGTCGGCGGTGTGAGCGGCATCCCTCCGATTCTGGAGGCCGCGCACAGGGGGCTGGACGCGGAGCGACGCTTCGGTGGACAACTTCGTCGGTGTCCCGATCAGGGGAGGAGGAGACAGCGCCCGCGGATCGACGCCGCGACCGCCGTCACGCTCAGACCGGCCGGTCGCCTTCGGGCGCCGCGGCGTCGCCGTCGGTCGACGGCTTCTCGTCCGAGAAGTCGTCGCCGTCGAGGAGGCGAGCGAGCGCCTCGTCGAACTCGTCGGCCGCTGGCTGCTCGCCGCGTTCCGCCGCCTGCAGCCGGGCGACCAGAGCACTCGGGTCGTCGATGTCCTCGGCCGTCGGCATGAGGTCAGGGTAGTCCCACAGCGCGTCGCGGGCGCCGATGCCGACGGCGTCGGTCACCGCCTGCCACATCGCCGACGCCTCGCGCATGCGACGCGGCCGCAGCTTCAACCCCACGAGAGCGCCCAGCGCGTCCTCAGCGGGGCCGCCGACGGCGCGGCGGCGGCGGGCCGCCTCGGCGATGCGGGCACCGTCGGGGAGGCGCGAGGTCGCCTCGGCGGTCACCACGTCCACCCAGCCGTCGATCGTCGCGATGAGATTCTCCAGCCGGGTCAGGGCCTCGCGCTGCGCCTCGCTCTGCACGGGCAGGAGCGCTCCGCCCTCGATCGCCGCCCGCAGCTCTTCGGGGTCGGACGGGTCGAGGCGACTGGCGACGTCCTCCAGCGCGTCGACGTCCACGGTGACCCCGCGGGCGAAGTCCGTGATCTGCGCCATGACGTGCAGGTGCAGCCACTTCGCGTGACGGTAGAGGCGCGCGTAGGCGAGCTCGCGCGTGGCGAGGTAGAGGGCGATCTGGTCCTCGGGGATCTCCAGGCCCTCGCCGAAGGCGGTCAGATTCTGCGGGATGATCGCCGCGGTCCCCGCCGGCAGCACCGGGATGCCGACATCTCCGCCCGAGACGACCTCGAGCGAGAGGTTGCCGAGCACCTGCCCGAACTGCGCGGCGAACACCGAGCCCCCGAGACCGCGCATGAGTCGGCCGGCGCCCTGGACGACCCCCCGCATATCCTCGGGAACCTGCGTGTCGAGCGCCGAGGTCAGCGCGTCGGCGATGCTGGTGGACACCGGATCGGCGATCTCCTTCCACACCGGAAGCGTCTTCTCGACCCATTCGCCGCGCGTCATCGCGGTGGGGGCCTCGGCGAGCTCCGAGATGGTCGTCGCCTCGCCCAGCCACAGGTCGGCGAGGGCGAAGGAGTCCGCGAGCGAACCGCGGGAGCCGTCGGTGATGCCCTGGCCGTCGCGGTTCGCGATGTGCAGGGCCTGACGCAGGGCGTTCTCCCACGGGTCGCCGCCGAACGCGCCCTGGAGCTGCGCCATGATCGTCTGCATCATCGCGGGATCGAGCTGGAATCCGTCCATGCCCTCGAACGCACCGCGCAGAGCCTCGGGGTCGATGTCCCCGCCGCCCTGGTTCGCGAGCATCCGTCGCAGGAACTCCTGGAAGTCCTCGGGTGTCGGGTCGTTGTCTGCCATGTCGATCGCCCTCTCAGCACATCTGTCGCCGTGGCATCTACGCTAGTCACAGCTTTCTGCGCGCGAACCCGTTGCGGGCAGATCGGTGTACGCCGCTCGCGAACGACGGAGGAATGCAGTGGATCGAACGCGGTCTGGGAAGCTCGGACTCGGAGTCTGGGCGCTCATCGTCGCCCTCATCGCGCTCGTCGTGCTGACCTTCCTCCCGTCGCCCTACGTGATCCAGCGACCGGGCCCGGTGTACGACACCCTCGGCACCGCGACCGACGAGGACGGCGAGGAGGTTCCGCTGATCAGCGTCGAGGGCGCCGAGACGTTCGAGACGGCGGGTACGCTCGACCTCACGACCGTGCAGGTCGTGGGCAACCGCGAGCGCACACCCAGCTGGTTCGAACTCGCCCTGGCGTGGATGGACTCCTCCCGCGCGGTCGTCCCGCTCGACTCCGTGTTCCCGGAGGGCGTCACGACCGAGCAGCGCGACGAGCGCAACGCGACGCTCATGGTCGACTCCCAGCATGAGGCGACCGCGGCCGCGCTGAACGAGCTGGGCTACGACACCGGAGCGCAGGTCGTCGTCGTCGATGCGGTCGAAGGCACTCCCGCCGACGGCATCCTCCAGGCGGACGACGTCATCACGGGCATCGGCGGCACTGCGGTCACCTCCGCGACCCAGTTGCGCGAGGCGATCCAGGAGTCCGACGGTCAGCCGGTGCAGCTCACGGTGCAGCGCGACGGCGAGGAGAAGACCGTCGAGGTCACGCCGGAGAAGAGCACCGAGGGCGGGACCACCACCTGGCTCATCGGCGTGACGCTGCGCACGGACTACGACTTCGAGATCGATGTGACGATCCAGCTCGACAACGTCGGCGGGCCGAGCGCCGGCATGATGTTCGCGCTCGGCATCATCGACACCCTCACGCCGGGGGAGCTCAACGGCGGGGAGAACGTCGCCGGCACGGGGACGATCGACGCGGAGGGCACCGTCGGCCCGATCGGCGGCATCCGACAGAAGCTCTACGGGGCGCGCGACGCGGGGGCCGAGTACTTCCTCGCTCCGGCATCGAACTGCGATGAGGTCGTCGGCCACGTGCCGGACGGACTGAAGGTGATCCGCACGGCCACGCTCGACGAGTCGCTCGACGCCCTCGAGGTGATCGCCGACGGGGGAGACGTGGACGCGCTGCCGACCTGCGAGCTCCCGGCGAGTTGATCCGACCACGGCACCGTGACCTCGCCGTGATCGCGATGACAGCCCGCGCACAGTGAGCGATGCCTAGGATGGAACGGTGACCTCGACCTCAGCTCAGAACCCGGCCACGCCTCGAACCTCCCGACGGATCCTCGGCATCTCCCTGGTGATCATCGCCGCGTTGATCGCGGTGTTCTTCGTGTTCGCCTCCCTCTACACCGAGTTCCTCTGGTTCGACCAGCTCGGCTTCACCGGCGTGCTGACCACGCAGTGGATCGCCACGGCGGTGATGTTCGTGGTGGGCTTCCTCGGTATGGCGGTGCCGCTGTTCGTCGTCATCCAGCTGGCGTACCGGCTGCGCCCGGTCTACGTGCGCCTCAGCTCGCAGCTCGACCGGTACCAGGAGGTCATCGAGCCCCTGCGCCGTCTGGCGATGTGGGGCATGCCGATCTTCTTCGGGCTGTTCGCCGGTTTCGCGGCGGCGGGTCAGTGGAAGACCGTCTGGCTCTGGGCCAACGGCGTGGCGACGTCGGAGGTCGACCCGCAGTTCGGTCTCGACACCGGGTTCTACATGTTCGCGATGCCGTTCTACACGATCCTGCTCGCGTTCGTCTCGGCCGTGCTCCTGCTCTCGCTCCTGGTCACCGCGCTCGTTTCTTACCTCTACGGTTCGGTGCGCATCGGCCAGGGTGAGCTGCGCATCTCGAAGCCGGCACGCATCCAGCTCGCTGTGATCGCCGGCCTCTACCTCCTCGTGCAGGCCGCGAGCCTGTGGCTCGACCAGTACAAGACCCTCGTCGAGCGCGACGATCGCATCACGGGTGCCGCGTACACCGGCGTCAACGCCACGATCCCTGGTCTCGCGATCCTCGCCATCATCGCCGCCGTCGTCGCGATCCTCTTCTTCGTCACGGCCGTCATCGGCCGCTGGCGCTTCCCGCTCGCCGCGACGGCCCTGCTCATCGTGGCCTCGCTCGTCGTCGGCATCGGCTACCCGTGGGTGGTCACGACCTTCCAGGTGAAGCCGAACCAGAACGCCTATCAGGCGGAGTACTACCAGCGGAACATCGACGGGACCAAGGAGGCGTACGGGGTCGCGAACCTCGAGACCACGCCGTTCGAGGCCGAGACCGACGCCGAGGCGGGGCAGCTGCGCGCCGACGCCGAGACGACCGCGTCCACCCGCATCATGGACCCGAAGGTCATCCCGCCGACGGTCCGCCAGCTCGAGCAGTACCGCGGGTACTACCAGTTCCAGAAGACGATGGACGTCGACCGGTACGAGATCGACGGGAAGATGCAGGACACCGTGGTGTCCGTGCGCGACCTCGACATGTCCGGCCTCGGCGACGGCGACAACTGGAACAACCGCGTCGCTGTGTACACCCACGGCTACGGCCTGGTCGCCGCCGCCGGCAATCAGCGCACGTCGGACGGCGAGCCGGTGTTCCTGGAGCGCGGCATCCCCACCTCCGGCTTCCTCTCCGACCGGGAAAACTTCGAACCGCGCGTGTACTTCGGTGAGAACTCGCCCGAGTACTCCATCGTGGGCGCTCCCGACGGCGCCGAACCCGCGGAGATCGACTACCCGCGCGGCAAGGACGGCTCGAGCGAGACGAAGACCACGTTCGAGGGGGACGGCGGTCCGAAGATCGGCGACACGTTCACCAAGCTGCTGTACGCGTTGAAGTTCCAGTCCGAGCAGATCCTCTTCTCGAACCTCGTGAACGACGAGTCGCAGATCCTGTACGACCGCGACCCCAAGACGCGCGTGCAGAAGGTCGCGCCGTACCTGGAGCTCGACAGCGATCCGTACCCGAGCGTCGTCGACGGGCGCATCGTCTGGATCGTCGACGGCTACACCACCAGCTCGACCTACCCGTACTCGACGAGCGTGAGCCTCTCGGACGCGATCGCGGACTCGAACATCCCGTCGCCGACGCTCGCGATCGACGACATCAACTACATCCGCAACTCGGTCAAGGCCACGGTGGACGCCTACGACGGCTCCGTGACGCTCTACGCCTGGGATGACGAGGATCCGGTGCTGAAGACCTGGCAGAAGGTCTACCCGTCGACCCTGAAGCCGATCAGCGAGATGTCCGGCGAGCTGATGAGCCACGTCCGCTATCCGACCGACCTCTTCAAGGTGCAGCGCGACATCCTCGGTGTCTACCACGTGGACAAGGCCGGCTCGTTCGCGCAGCAGGACAACCGCTGGCAGACGCCGAACGACCCGCGCAGCAACGACATGCTCCAGCCGCCGTACTACCTGACCATGCAGATGCCCGGCCAGGATTCCCCACGGTTCTCGATGTTCTCGACGTTCATCCCGAACTCGCAGGGCGCCGGCGGCAGCCGAGACGTGCTGATGGGCTACCTCGCGGTGGACTCGGACGCCGGATCGGAGAAGGGCGTCAAGGCGGAGGGCTACGGGCAGCTGCGCATGCTCGAGATCGACACCGACACCACGGTGCCCGGTCCCGGTCAGGTGCAGAACACCTACAACTCCGACACCGCGGTCGTCCCGCAGCTCAACCTGCTGCAGCAGGGAGAGTCCGAGGTCATCTACGGCAACCTGCTGACGCTGCCGGTCGGTGGTGGTCTGCTCTACGTGCAGCCGGTGTACGTGCAGTCGTCCGAGGGGACGCAGCTGCCGCGTCTGCAGAAGGTGCTCGTCGCCTTCGGTGACCGGGTCGCCTTCGAGAACACTCTGACCGAGGCGCTGGACACGCTGTTCGGAGGCGACTCCGGCGCGACGGGCGGTGACGACACGGTCGAGCCGGATCCCGACGCGGTGGATCCGGACACCGGCGAGACGCCGACGCAGCCGGCGCAGCCGACCGACGCCCAGGCCGACGCCCTCGCGGCGGCCCAGTCCGCGCTCGTCGACCGTGAGACGGCGCTGAAGGCGGGTGACCTCGCCAAGTTCGCCGAGGCGGATGAGCGGCTCACCGCGGCCGTGCAGAAGCTGATCGAGCTGGAGTCCACGGCCGGGGAGTGATCCTCCGCCTCTCGACGAATGGGCGCCCCCTCGGGGGCGCCCATTCGCGTCTTCACGCCGGCGCTGCGGCCGTGGGTGGCCGCGGATCACGCCGGAGGGCTCGCGCCGTGCGCTCCGCCGTGCGAGGGTGGGAGTCGAACAGGGAGGTCCTCGGTGGCTGAGCGGATCGTTGTGGGAGTGCTGGACACGTCGGCGGGTCGACGGGCTCTGGAATGGGCCACGGAGCGGGCGCGATCCCGAAAGGCCTCGCTGCTCCTGGTGAGTGTCGTCGGCGGAGCGGTCGGAGCAGTCGGCGAAGGTCCTGTCGTGGAGGCGGCGATCGCGTCGGCGAACGCCTTCCTCGAAGCGCACGCGCGCAACCTGGAGGCGGAAGGACTGGCCGTCGACGTGGTGGTGCTCCGTGGCGATCCGGTGCGACAGCTGGTGTCGGCCACGGCCGGGGCCACGCTCCTGGTGATCGGCAGCGACTACCGCAGCGATGACCGCGACACCCCTCGGCGCGGGGTCCATGGCCTGCGCATCGTCGCCGGAGCCGCCTGCCCGGTCGTCGTCATCCCCGATGTCGCCACCGAGGGACGACGGGGGATCGTCGTCGGCGTCGACGGATCGCCCACGTCAGAAGCCGCCGTCGCCTTCGCGGCTGCGGAAGCCGACCGTCTCGGAGAGCCTCTGATCCCGGTGATCGTCTGGACGCCCGTGGCCGTCCCGCGCGGACCGAAGGTGTATCCCGAGCAGTATCTGACGTCGATGCAGGCGCTCTCGGAGGAGGCGCTCGCCCTCGCGCTGGCCGGCCTGCGACAGACGTACCCCGACCTCGACCTGCAGTCCCGCGTGGAACGCGGATATCCGTCCGAGGTCATCAATCGGTTGGCTGCCACGGCGCGTCTGACCGTCGTCGGCTCGCACGGTCGCGGCGCCGTCGCGCGCTTCCTGCTCGGCTCGATCAGCCACGAGGTGCTCGCGGCGCTCGTCGCGCCGACCGCGGTCGTGCGCTGACTCGAGACGGAGAGTGCAAAGGAGAAGGGCCCTCTGACCTGGATTTCTCCGAGTCAGAGGGCCCTTCATTTGTTGCGGGGACAGGATTTGAACCTGCGACCTCCGGGCGCTAGGCGTACCTGGCCCATAGTTTGCGTTGGTTTGCGCAATCTTGAGCTGATCTGGTCTTTCCTCGAAGCCATCCCATTATCGCAAAGCACCACAAATCAGGTCCAGCGTCACATTTCTGTCGAGTGAATGTGTCGAGCT
>Ga0172374_1001503_pt1 | contig 15495 bp, 15 predicted proteins | sample LakKiv3m_FD_114536 | JGI IMG/M metagenome (GOLD analysis project Ga0172374, IMG submission 114536) | Freshwater microbial communities from Kabuno Bay, South-Kivu, Congo - kab_092012_10.3m | ecosystem: Environmental > Aquatic > Freshwater > Lake | place: Democratic Republic of the Congo... | reverse complement strand
TGGGCCGGAGTGTTCGCGGTGAGGCCGATCAGCGCGTCCGGCCCCAGGACCCGACGCGCCCGCAGCACCGATGCATCGCCCTGCCCGAGGTGCACCCCGTCGACCCTCGCACCGTGCGCGCGGGCGGCGACCGCGGCATCGAGCCGGTCGTTCACCACCAGGAGCGCGCGTCCGTCGATGACCTCCGACAGGGCGAGCAGCTGCTGCACGGTCTCCGCATCCGTCGCGTTCTTGTCCCGGAGCTGAACGAGACGCACGCCGCCGTCGACGGCCCGGCGAACCGTCTCGACGACGCCGCGGTCGCCGCACAGCTCGGGGTCGGTGACGAGGTAGAGCGAGAGGTCGGCGATCACAGGACGCCTGCCTCGATGCGCGCGGCCGCCCTGACGTCGTCGGCGCCGACGGCGGCGAGCGCATCCAGCAGGGCGACGGCGAAGCTCCCGGGCCCGCCGGCTTCCGCGGCGGCACGCTCGGCGGCGATCGTGTAGACGAGACTCGCGGCGGCCACGGCGGTGAGCTCATCATGATCGGTCGCCGTCGCCGCGCCGAGGAACGCGGCCATCACGGCTCCGAGGGCGCATCCTCCGCCCGTGACGCGCGTCAGGAGCTCGTGGCCGTTCGCCAGACGCAGCACGCGGTCTCCGTCCGTGACGAGGTCGACCGGCCCGGAGACCGCGACGACGCCGCTCGTGCGCCGGGCGAGGAGGACCGCTGCCTCGAAGGCGGCATCCGTGCTGTCGGTGGCATCCACACCGCGTCCGCCGGCACTGAGGCCGGCGAGGGCGAGGATCTCGGAGGCGTTGCCGCGGATCGCGGTCGGCCTGTGCGCGAGGAGCTCGTGCGCCAGGGCGGTGCGCACCGGCAGCACACCGATCGCGACGGGGTCGAGCACCCACGGGGTGCCGGACGCCGTGGCACCCGCGACCGCCTCGGCACCGGCGGCGCGCTGCTCCGGGGTGGGGGTTCCCAGGTTGATCAGCACACCGGAGGCGACGCCGGCGAACAGACCGGCCTCGTCGACGATGTCGACCATCGCCGGTGCGGCGCCGAGGGCCAGCAGCACGTTGGCGGTGAAGCCCGTGACGACGGCATTGGTGATGCAGTGGGTCAACGGAGGCGTCTCGCGGAGCACCTCCAGGAGGTCCGCAGCACTGCCTGCGAGGTCGAGGGCGGAATCAGGACGCAGAAGATCGCTCATCGCGACATCCCTTCGCTAGTACGAACTAGATCAGGTTCGACGGGTGTGATCTCAGCCGCGGATGCGGCACCCCGTGTCACTGCCTCGCAGTCTAGCGAGCGAAGACGTCGAGCAGTTCGCGCTCCTCGGTCCGCGTGAGTCCGGCCCGGCGCTCCCTGTCGACACCGCGCTCGCGTTCATCGGCCACGACGCGCTCCACCGTGTCGGCGAGGGGCGAGAGAGTGCCGCCGCTCTCCGTGTACCGTGCGTTCGAGCGGGTCATGAACCCGGCCATCTCCGGCGGCAGCCACAGCGGCAGGGAGCGCGGGCCGGCCCAGTACTGGACGCCTTCCGCGACGAGACGCTCCTCATCGCCGACGATCACCTGTCCGATGTGTCCCGTCGCCGCGCGCACGGTCCGGAGCACGTCCTCCAGATCGCGCACGTCCCCGATCGCGTTCACGGCGCCGGTGACGGTCGCGGCCACGACGAACGCGGCGACGTCGTCCACGTCGATGATCTGCGCATTCCGGCCGTGGAGCGGAGGGACGAGCACCGGCTCGTCGAGGGCACGGAGGAACGCCGCTGCCCAATACCCGAAGCGATCGCTCGGGTCGCCGTCTCCCACGATGAGGCCGGGACGCAGGAGGAGCGCCCTGTCGCCGAGAGCATCCTGCACCGCGTCCTCCGCCGCGACCTTCTGCGGACCGTAGTCGTACTCCTCGGCCTCCTGCGCCGCAGGGTGCCGCGGGGCCGATTCGTCCGTTCCGACGGTCTCGTCATCGCGATACACGGACATCGAGGACACGAACGTCCATCGGGCGGCGCGATCACCGAGCGCACGGACCGCCGCGGAGACGTGATCCGCGCGGGAGGAGATGTCGATGACATGATCCCAGTCCGTCCCGGAGACGACGTCGTAGGCGTCATCCTCGTCGCGGTCGGCGAGGACGAGGCTCGCCCCGGGCGGCGCCGGGCGAGCGCCGCGGGCCAGGCACGTCACGGTCGCCCCCGCACCCAGCGCGTGCGCCGCGATGCGCCCCGACAGCCATCCGGTCCCTCCGAGGATCAGCACATCCGTCATGTGCCCATGTCATCAGGAAGGACGGCCGCGGGGAAGAGCATCCGCTCAGAGCGGAGAGCTCGTCAGGCGATGATCGGTCACTCCCGGATGGCTGCGCCGAAGCGCTCGGCGGCCACCGCGACACCCGCGAGCTTGGCCTCGGAGGCTTCCGCCGCAGTGAGCGTACGGTCGTCGGCGCGGAAGCGCAGGGCGAACGTCAGGCTCTTCGAACCCTCCGCCACCCCCTCGCCGCGATAGTCGTCGACCAGACGCACCGATTCGAGCAGCGCCCCGGCGCCCTCTGCCAGCGCCGCACGGACATCCGCCGCGGGGACGTCGGCCGACAGCGTGAGCGAGACATCCTGCGTCGCTGCGGGGAACGTCGACAGCGAGGCCGCGACGACCCGTCCGCCCGCGAGCGTCAGGATCCGGTCGAGGTCGAGCTCGAACACGATCGCCCGTCCTGGCAGGTCCGCGTCCTCCGCCACGGCGGGGTGCAGCTCGCCGAGGTAGCCGACCGCCTCGCCCGCCACCAGGAGCGAACCTGTGCGCCCGGGGTGCAGTGCAGCGCGCTCCGTCTGGACCACATCGATGTCCACACCAGCCGCCGCGGCGATCACTCGCACCGCGTCCAACGCCTCGACGAGCCCCGCCGGCTCCGCGGGACGACCCGGCTGGCGGGGGGCGATGTGTCCGGTCAGCAGCCCCGCGACGTGGCGGTGCTGCGGCGGGATGGACGCGTCGAGCTCGGCGAGCGTCTCATCCGACGGGCGCGCGCCCAGCGGCGGGACCTCGTCGGTGCCGTACTCGACACCGGGCTCAGGGAGGAACACGACGCCGGTCTCGAAGATCGCGAGGTCGGTGAGGCCGCGCGAGATGTTGCGGTGCGCGGTCTGCAGCAGCCCGGGGATGAGCGAGCGCCGCAGGAACGGCATCTGTCCGTCGAGCGGGTTGGCCAGGCGGATGCTCGGCAGGTGCTCGCCGGACGCCGAGCCGTGCAGGTCGTTCTGCGCCTCGGCCGTGAATGGGAAGGCGGGGGTCTCGACGAAGCCTGCGGCCGCGAGAGCGTTCGCCACTCGGCGGCGCCCCTGCTGGTGCGCGGTGAGACCGCGCCCGGAGGGCGGGGTCGGCAGCACCGACGGGATGCGGTCGAGCCCGTGGATGCGGGCGACCTCCTCGGCGAGCGTCCACTTGTCGGTCAGGTCAGGGCGCCAGGTGGGCGGGATGACCGTCCACCCGCTCTCCCCCTGGGTCTCTGAGCTCTCCCCCTGGGTCCCTGAGCTCTCCCCCTGGGTCCCTGAGCTCTCCCCCTGGGTCCCTGAGCCTGTCGAAGGGCTGACCTCCGCGCCGATGGTCGTCAACGCCCCGGTGATCTCGTCGTCGGTGTAGTCGACGCCGATGAGCCCCTGCACGAAACCGCGCGGGAGCTCGATCTCCGCGACGAAGATCTCGGCGAAGAGAGCCCCGCCCTCCTCCGTGAGCGTGCCGCCGGCGAGCTCGACCATGAGGTCGGCCGCGCGGCGAGCGGCGACGAACGGGATCAGCGGATCCACGCCGCGCTCGAAGCGCTTGGACGCCTCGCTGGGCAGCTTGTGCCGACGCGCGGTGCGGGCGATGGTCGTCGGGTCGAAGATCGCCGCCTCGATGAGGACGTTCTTCGTCGTGTCGCCCATCTCGGTGGTGCCGCCGCCCATGACGCCGGCAAGACCGATCGGACCCGATTCATCGGTGATGAGCAGGTCTTCGACGTGCAGGTCACGCTCCACGCCGTCGAGCGTGGTCATCTTCTCCCCCGGCGTCGCACGGCGGACGGTGATCCCGCCCGTGAGCTTGTCGAGGTCGTAGCCGTGCAGCGGCTGTCCGAGTTCGAGCATCACGTAGTTCGTGATGTCGATGAGCACACCCAGCGAGCACATGCCCGCGAGACTCAGCCGCGCGATCATCCAGAGCGGTGTGGGCCGCGACGGATCGACATCGCGCACGACCCGGGTGACGAACTCGCTCGCACCGACGTTGCCGCGGACGGGCGCCTGGTCGTCGACGGCGGCCGTGTGCCCGGAGCCGGGCTGCAGCTCGGCGAAGTCGCGCTCCGCCGGGTCGTGGAACGCCGCGCCGGTGGCGTGTGCGTACTCGCGGGCGACTCCGCGGAGGGAGAACGCGTAGCCGCGGTCGGGCGTGACGTTGATCTCCACCGCCACGTCGTCGAGGCCGAGCAGCGCGATCGCATCGGCGCCGACGGGCGCGTCGATGCCGAGGTCCGACAGCACGAGGATGCCGTTGTGCTCGTCGCCCAGGCCCAGCTCGCGTGCCGAGGCGATCATGCCGTCGGAGACGTGACCGTAGGTCTTGCGGGCGGCGATCGGGAACGGACCGGGCAGCACGGCGCCCGGGAGCGTCACGATCACCTTGTCGCCGACGATGAAGTTGTGCGCACCGCAGACGATGCCGCGGACGCCACCGTGCTCGGAGCCGACGTCCACCTGGCACCAGTTGATGGTCTTGCCGTTCGACTGCGGCTCCGGCTCGATCGACAGGACCTGGCCGACGACCACGGGGCCGGAGATCTCGAAGCGGTGCACGTCCTCTTCTTCGAAGCCGACGGTCACCAGCGCCGCGAGGACATCCTCGGGCGTGGCGTCCGCTGCCAGTTCGACGTACTCACGCAACCACGAAAGCGGGACGCGCATCACACCACCATCCCGTACTGCTCGCTGAATCGGACGTCGCCCTCGGCCATGTCCCGCATGTCCTGAACATCGCTGCGGAACATCAGACCGCGTTCGATGCCCATGCCGAACGCGAAGCCGCTGTATTCCTCCGGATCGATCCCGGCCGCGCGCAGCACGTTGGGGTTGACCATTCCGCAGCCGCCCCACTCGATCCAGCGCGCGCCGCCCTTGAAGGTCGGGTGCCACAGGTCGAGCTCGGCGGACGGCTCGGTGAAGGGGAAGTAGTTGGTGCGGAAGCGCATCTTGGCCTCCGGGCCGAACAGCTGCCGCGCGAAGTGGTCGAGAGTGCCCTTGAGGTGCGCCATCGTGATGCCCTTGTCGATCACGAGGCCCTCGAACTGCGTGAAGACCGGGAGGTGCGTGGCGTCGAACTCGTCGGTGCGGTAGACACGGCCGGGGCACAGCACGTAGATCGGCACCTCGCGGTCGAGCATCGAGCGCACCTGCACCGGGCTCGTGTGCGTGCGCATCACGAGGTGGCGCGAGGTCGGGTCGACGTAGAAGGTGTCCTGCTCCTGGCGGGCCGGGTGATCGACGTCGAAGTTCAGGGCGTCGAAGTTGAACCACTCGTGCTCGAGCTCCGGCCCTTCCGCGATCTCCCATCCCATGCCGACGAAGATGTCGCAGACCTGGTCCTGGAGGAGCGTGAGCGGGTGCCGCGCCCCGACGTGCGTGCGCGAGGGAAGGGCGGTGATGTCGACCCGCTCCGCCTCCAGACGGGCGGCGACCTCCGCAGCGGCCAGTTCGGCCTCCTTGGCGGCGAGTGCCTGTGTCACCTGTCCTCGGCCCTGACCCACGATCTTGCCGAACGCGGCCTTGTTCTCGGGGGCGGCCTGGCGCATCGAGGCGTACAGGACCGCGAGCGGCGACCCTTCCGCGACGTGCGCGGCGCGGGCGGACTTCAGCTCCGCGGTGTCGGCTGCGGCAGCGATCGCCGCGAGGGCGTCGGCGACAGCGGCCTCGACCGCTTCCGGGGTGATTTCAGGAGACTCTGACACGAGAATCGAGTCTACCGGCGCGGGGCGACGCTCCCCGCCGCGGCGTCCCGGTCGGCATCAGCGCGGCAGGTCGGAACCGTCGCCCTGCAGCACGATGAGAGACGTGTTCGTCTCGCCTGCGTGCTGACGCGGGTCCGGCTCCGCCGGTCCCGCCTTCGCCGAGCGCTTCGCACGACGCTGCAGCCGGTACGCGATGTACGACAGCAGGAGGCAGACGGCGACGTACATCGAGCCGCCGACGATCGCCGCCGGGATCAGCGGGGAGCCGTAGGGCGCCTGGTTGCCGATCTGGTTGATCACGTACAGCAGCTCCTGGTACGTGATGATGAAGCCGAGCGCGGTGTCCTTGAGCGCGACGACGAGCTGGGCGATGATCACCGGCATCATGGCGCGGACCGCCTGCGGGATGAGGATGAAGTACATGACCCCCGTCTTGCGCAGGCCGATCGCGTACCCGGCCTCCTTCTGCCCGCGCGGCAGGGACTCGATCCCGGCGCGCAGCACCTCGGCGAGCACCGAACCGTTGTAGACGATCAGCGCGATGACGACCGCGAAGTACGGCGGCATCTTGATGCCGAGCACCGGGAGGCCGTAGTACAGCAGCATCATGAGGACGAGGACCGGGACGGCCCGCATGATCTCGATGATCCACCGGACCGGTTCCCGCACCCAGGCGTGCTCGGAGAGACGGCCGATGCCGAGGACGAAGCCGAGGACGATCGACCCGACTCCTGCGGCCGCGAACGCGGACAGGGTGCTCAGCAGTCCCTCGCCGAACCGCACCCAGACCGCGGAGAAGGTGAAGATGTTCCACTTCTCGGCCGTGAACTGGCCGGTGGCGTAGAGACGCCAGACGACCCAGCCGAGGACGGCCAGCACGACCAGGACCGTGAGGGCGCCGATGAGCCGGTTGCGGACGACGGCACGAGGGCCGGGGACGTCGAAAAGGACGGAACTCATCGCGCGATCCTCCACTTGTTCTCGAGAACGCGCTGCACCCAGCTGAGCAGCAGCACCAGCACCACGAAGATGACCATGACCCACAGCAGCACGACCAGGGCGTTCTCGCCCCGCTCGCTGAGCGCCGCGCGGATCGTGCCGAGGTTCACGACGGAGAAGCCCGCGGCGACCGTCGTGTTCTTCATGAGCGCGATCAGGACGCTCATCATCGGCGGCACGACCGAGCGCGTCGCCTGCGGCAGCACCACGTAGCGCATGACCTGACCGAAGTTCAGTCCGATCGCGCGTGCCGCTTCCGCCTGCCCGACCGGCACGGTGTTGATGCCGGCGCGCAGGGCCTCGGCGACGTAGGTCGCGGTGTAGATGCCGAGCGCGATGACAGCGAGCAGAAGGGAGTTCACCCGCTCGCCGAGCAGGATCGGGAGGCAGAACGCGAAGAAGAACATCACCAGCGTCAGCGGGGTGTTGCGGATCCAGTTGACGTACACGCCGCCGACGGCGCGGGCGATCGGAACCGGCGAGACGCGGGCCGCGCCGACGATCAGGCCGAGGACCAGCGCGATGATGCCGCCTCCGAGGAACAGCACGATGGTTCCCCACAGCGCATCTCCCCAGAGGTCGAGGTGGTCGGTGATGACTCCCACTGCTGCTCCTGTCGGTTCCGGTCTCGGCGTTCTCGTCGGTGAAGGGGCGGCCGGCTCAGCCGGCCGCCCCTCCAGGTCAACCGACGGGGTCGACCTCGGGCTGGGTCGCCTTGACGCCCGAGGCGCCGAGGTTGTTGTCGAAGATCTGCTGCCAGATGTCGCCGCCATCGGTCAGCTGCGTGTTGAAGTACTCCACCAGCGCGTCATCGCCCTTGGCGACGCCGATGCCGTAGCGCTCCTCGCTGAACGGCTCGCCGACGACCTTGAGGTTGTCGGGGTCCTGCGCCGCGTAGCCGATGAGGATGGCCTCGTCGGTCGTGACGGCGTCGACCTGCCCGTTCTTGAGGTCCTCGACGCACTTGGAGTACGTGTCGTACTCCTTCGTCTTCACCTCGGGGTAGTTCTCCTTGATGTTCTGGATCGGTGTGGATCCGGTCGCCGAGCAGACCACGGTCGACGAGTCGAGGTCGTCCACGCTCGCGATGTCGCTGTCCGCGGCGACGAGGAGGCCCTGACCGGTGACGAAGTACGGGCCGGCGAAGGAGATCTGCTCCTTGCGCTTGTCGGTGATCGAGTACGTCCCGACGTAGTAGTCGATGTCGCCGTTCACGATGGCCTGCTCGCGGTTGGCGGAGGCGATCGCCTGGAACTCGATCTTCTCCGGGTCGACGCCGAGGGAGGCGGCCATCCAGCGGGCGATGTCGACGTCGAAGCCGGTGCGGTCTCCGGTCACGGGGTCGAGGTATCCGAGGCCCGGCTGGTCCTCCTTGACACCGACCTTGACGGTGCCGGACGACGAGATCCGGTCGAACGTGGGGCTGCCGTCGATGGTGACGTCGGTCTCCACGGTCCAGGGGGCGCTGTTCGAGGTCTCCTCGTCGCCGCCCTCGGGCGCTCCCGTGCTGGACGGGGTTCCGCTGTTGCAGGCCGTCAGCGCCAGCAGCGCCGTCGCTGCGATTCCGATGCCAGCGAGTGTCCGTGTGCGTCGCATGTGCGTCTCCTTCGTGTGCTGTGTGTGCAGGGTCTGTGTGGTGCGATGGTGCGCGTCAGTGCGTGAGGAGCTTCGACAGGAAGTCCTTGGCACGGTCGCTCTTCGGGTTCGTGAAGAACTCCTCGGGAGTCGCCTCCTCCACGATCCGCCCGTCCGCCATGAAGACGACACGGTCGGCGGCCTTCCGCGCGAAGCCCATCTCGTGCGTGACCACGATCATGGTCATGCCGTCCTGGGCGAGCTCGACCATGACGTCGAGCACCTCGTTGATCATCTCGGGGTCCAGCGCGCTGGTCGGCTCGTCGAACAGCATCACCTTGGGCTGCATGGCGAGGGCGCGCGCGATCGCGACGCGCTGCTGCTGTCCGCCGGAGAGCTGCGCGGGGAGCTTGTTCGCCTGCTGCGCCACGCCGACGCGGTTGAGCAGCGTCATCGCCTCGGCCTCGGCGTCCGCCTTCTTGAGCCCGCGGACCTTGATGGGACCGAGGGTGACGTTCTCGAGGATCGTCAGGTGCGCGAACAGGTTGAACGACTGGAACACCATGCCGACGTCGGCCCGCAGGTTCGCGAGGCCCTTGCCCTCGGCCGGGAGCTCTTTGCCGTCGATGCGGATGCTCCCGCTGGTGATCGTCTCGAGCCGGTTGATCGTGCGGCACAGGGTCGACTTGCCCGAGCCGGAGGGGCCGATCACGACGACGACCTCGCCCGAGTTGACGGTCAGATCGATGTCGGTGAGCGCCTGGAAGTCGCCATAGTGCTTCTGGACGTTCTCGACCACGACGAGGGGTGTATCAGAGGTCATCATTTCTCCAAACTAGCCACGTCGTACCCGGTGCTCCAGGCACATCGGTGAGATTTACGCGTTCGTAATCACCTGATCGCGGCGCCGATGCAGCCCTGCATCGACACCCCACGACCCGCCCCCTCGGGCCGCGGGATCGTCCTGCTGCTGCGCTCCCAGCGACAGCAGAGCAGCAGGCCTCCGATCGTGTGCGATCGACCTCACACTGGCAGAGCGATGCGGGGATATCAGAATTCTTGAGGATTTCTTGAGCAGACCTCAGCCGCGCAGCGCCCGGTAGAAGGCGATCGCGCCCGGATGCAGCGGGACCGGCCCGGTGAAGATCGCCGATCGACGGTCCAGCAGGGCCGCCGTGGGCACCTCGCCCGCGATCCGCAGCCGCGCGTCGAACAGGCCGGTCAGCACGTCGCGTGCCACATCGTCCGGGGTGCTCGACGAGGTGATCAGGTAGTTCGGCACCGCCATCGTCGGCGCCGAGGTCGTGATCCCATAGGTGCCCGCCGGCACGTCCGCCGGTCGGTAGGCGTGCGAGTACTGCTCGTTGACGCGGTTGACCCACTCCTGATCGACCGGCAGCAGTCGCACCGGTGTCGTCCCGGCCAGAGCGGAGATGCCCGGGGTGGGCAGTCCGCCCACCCAGAAGAAGCCGTCGATCTCACCGCTCTCCATCGCGGCGATCGACGCGGCCAGATCGAGTCTCGCGTCGTGGACGGACGCGGTGTCCACATCCGCCGCGGCCAGGATCCGCGCCGCGATCACGTTGACCCCGGAGTTCTCGGCGCCGAGGGAGATCGTGCGTCCTGCGAGGTCGCCGATGTCGTCGATGGCGGAGTCGTCTCGCACCACCACCTGCACGTACTCGTCATACAGCCGCGCGAGCGCCCGCACCGGAAGAGGCTGGTCGAACGCGCCCTTCCCCGCTACCGCGTCCGCCGCGGTGTCCCCCTGGGCGAAGCCGAGGAGCGCCTCCCCCGACGCCACCCGGAGCAGGTTGTCGACGGAGCCCGCGGTCTCCCGGACCGACAGGGCGACTCCCAGGGAGTCGGACAGCTCATCGGCCAGGTGACGCCCGTAGTCGTAATAGACGCCCGTCGATCCGCCGCCGGCGACCTCGTACTCCCCGTCGCCCCATTCCGTCGCCCGCGCGCTGCAGGCCGAGAGCGCGCCGAGCACGGCGAGCGCCACGACCCCGGCGGCCAGGCGCCGTGCGACCGCCCTCATCGCGGGGTCCTGTCCCGGAGGACGAGCTCGACGACAAGGCCGCCCCCGTCAGCGGCGGCGACCGCGAGCTCGCCGCCGACCGTGGCCAGCAGATCCGTGGCGATCGCGAGCCCGAGACCCGATCCGGGGATGTCTCCGGTGTCGGCGCTGCGCCAGAACCGGTCGGTGGCGGCGGCGGCCTGCTCGTCGGTCAGCCCCGGTCCGCGATCCCGGACCGTGAGCCGGCACGTCCCGCCGTCGCGCCGCGCACCGATCTCGATCCAGCCGCCGTCCGGGGAGTACTTGACCGCGTTGTCGATCACCGCGTCCAGCGCACTCTCCACGATCGTGCGATCCGTGCTGCTCATCACCGAGGCGTCGCCGGTCGATCGCAGCTCGATGCCCCGCCCGACGGCGACGTCTCGCCAGGCATCCAGACGACGCGCGGCGAGGGCAGCGAGATCGACGGCCGAGATCGTCGAATCGCCGCGTCCGCCCCGCGCCAGACCCAGCAGCGTCTCCAGAATGCGCGTCATCCGTCGGCCCTCCTCCCGCGTCTCCTCGATGTCATCCCGCCACTCGGGTCCCAGCCCCGTGGCGAGGTGCTCGACGCGCAGCAGCAGGGCGTTGAGCGGGTTGCGCAGCTCGTGCGAGGCGTTCAGCGCGAACTCCTGCTGCCGCGTCATGACCCGCTCGATCTGATCGGCCATCCCGTTGAACACCTGAGCCATGCGCCGCAGCTCGGGCGGCCCCGCGTCCTCCGCGACGCGCGCATCCATCTCGCCGCGTTCGATGGCCACCATCGCCTCATCCAGACGTCCGACCGGCGACAGCACCCACCGCGCCAGCCGGAACACCAGGAGAACACCGAGAGCGGTCAGGACGAGCACGATCGCCGCGAAGAGCAGGAGCTGCTGCAGGATCGCGGTGCGCGGCGCTTCCGCGTCGGCGGAGACGAGCACCGCGCCGATCACGTCCCCGTCATCGAAGACCGGTTCCGCCAGGGCCGCATCCGCGACACCCCAGGGCACGTCCGTGGTCGGCTGCTCGGCGCGACGCCCGGAGAGGGCGAGCTTCACCCGTTCGGCGTCCTCATCCCCGAGCACGGCGCCGTCGTGGTCCCCGGCCGCCCAGACGGAGCCGCCGAGGTCGAACACCGTCACCTCGATCCCGTACACCTCCTGGAACCGCCTGACCTCGGCATCGATGACGGCCGGGCTCCCCGAGCGCAGGGCCTGACGCGCGCTCGTCGCGAAGTAGCCCAGGTCACCGAGCTGCTGCGTGTAGAACGCCTGCTGCACGCTCCTCGCGGCACTCCACCCCGCCGCACCGCCGAGCGCCACCAGGATCGCCACCAGCGGCACGAGGAACACCACGATCAAGCGCCTGCGCACGACTCACGCTCCCGCAAGCCGATAGCCGACCCCGCGGACGGTCTCGATCAGCCGTCGGTCCCCGGTCTTCCTGCGGATCGCGCCGACGTGGACCTCGAGCGAGTGCGAGAAGCCGCGCCAATCCGTGTTCCAGACCTCGCGGATCAGGCGCTCTTTCGGCACCGCGACGCCGGGGTAGCGCGCCAGCACCGCGACGATGTCGAACTCCTTGCGCGTGAGCTCCACCGGCGCACCGTCCACGAGCACCTGACGCGACACCAGGTCGATGCGCAGGCCCCCGTCGCGCAGCAGCACCTCGGCGTCCGACTCCGGGATGATCGGACGCGAGCGCCGCGTCACCGCCTCGATCCGGGCGAGCAGCTCGTGCACGTCATAGGGCTTCACGACGAAGTCGTCCGCGCCCGCTCGCAGGCCCTTGATCCGCTCCGCCACCTGGTTGCGCGCGGTCACGATCACGATCGGGACGTCGGAGCGCCCGCGGATGCGTCGGCAGAGGTCGATGCCGTCGACGTCGGGCAGCCCGAGATCCAGCAGCACCACCTCGGTGTCCGCACCCAGCAGATCCAGGGCGGCCGCGCCGTCCGCCGCACGCACGGTCGCATAGCCGGACCGAGCGAGGAACGCCTCGAGGGCGGCCGCGACCCGTTCGTCGTCCTCGACGATCAGAATCCTCATCGGCCCCGCTTCCCCATCAGCCCCGCTTCCCCATCAGCGTCCGAAACCGCGTTCAGTCGCGGGGCGTCGCACGCTGCGCGAACGCGCTCTCGTAGAGGCACACGCTCGCGGCGGTCGCGAGGTTCAAGGACTCCGCGCGCCCGAAGATCGGCAGCCGCAGCACCTGGTCGGCCAACGCGAGCGCCTCATCCTCGAGCCCCCGCGCCTCGTTGCCGAAGAGCCATCCGGTCGGCTCGGCCAGCACGCCCTCGGCGCGTGCCTGCAGCAGGTCCTCGCCCTTCACGTCGGCCGCGAGGATGCGCAGACCGGCATCGTGGGCGCGTCGGACGACCTCGTCGAGGTCTCCGCCGACCGAGACCGGCAGGTGGAACAGCGAGCCGGTCGTGGCGCGCACCACCTTCGGGTTGTACGGGTCGACCGTGCGCCCGGTCAGGACGACGGCATCAGCGCCGGCGGCATCGGCCGCGCGGATGATCGTGCCGAGGTTGCCCGGGTCGCGCACCTCCTCGCAGATCGCGACGAGACGGGGCGAGGCGTCGAAGATGTCGCGCACCGACGTCGGCGTCTGCTGCACGACCGCGACCAGCCCCTGCGGGGTGACGGTGTCGGCCATCGCGTTCAGCACGTACTCGGTGACGTATTCGACGTCGATGTCGGCCTCGGCGGCCTTGGCCCGGATGTCCGGGTGCTTCTCCCAGCCGGTGGGCGTCGCGAACAGCTCGACGATCGCATCGGGACGATAGGTCAGCGCCTCGCGGACGGATTGCGGTCCCTCCAGGAGGAACAGTCCGGTCTCGGTGCGCGCACTGCGCTTGGTCAGCTTCGCGACGGCACGGACTCGGGGCGAGCGGGGGTTCTCCAGCACGATCACAGTCTAGGGTCACCGCCGTCCTGGAGAACGCGAAACGGGCGCCTTCCCGGAGGAAGACGCCCGTTCGTGAAGAGGTGCTTACGCAGCCGACTTCGCTGCGTTGACGTCGGAGGGCAGAGCCTTCTTCGCCGTCTCGACCAGGGTCGTGAACGTGGCAGCGTCGTTGACCGCGAGGTCGGCGAGCATGCGACGGTCGACCGTGACACCCGCGAGGCCGAGGCCCTGGATGAAGCGGTTGTAGGTCATGCCGTTCTGGCGAGCAGCGGCGTTGATGCGCTGGATCCAGAGACGACGGAAGTCGCCCTTGCGCTTGCGACGGTCCCGGTACGAGTAGACCAGGGAGTGGATGACCTGCTCCTTGGCCTTCCGGTAGAGGCGCGAACGCTGGCCGCGGTAACCGGAGGCGCGCTCGAGGATGACGCGACGCTTCTTGTGGGCGTTTACCGCCCGCTTGACTCTTGCCATTTTCCTGTATTCCTATTCGTGCGTTCGGGCGCGTCAGCGACCGAGAAGCTTCTTCGCGACCTTGGTGTCAGCCTTCGAGAGCACCTGGTCCTGGTTGAGGCGGCGGGTGCGACGGCTCGACTTGTGCTCGAGGTTGTGGCGCATGTTCGCCTGCTGCTTCTTCAGCTTTCCGCTGCCGGTGATCTTGAAGCGCTTCTTAGCACCCGAGTGGGTCTTCTGCTTCGGCATCTTCTCTTCCTTCGTATGGCGCCTTCTCAGGCGACGGTGTCAACCCGCGGTGCGGGAGTTCTGGGGGCGGGAGTTACTCCGCGGGAGTGGCTGCGGACTCGCTCTTCGCCTCGCGCGCGGCCTGCTTCTTGTCGGCGCGCTGCGCGTCGCGGACGGCGTTCTGCTCCTGCTTGGCCTCGGACTTGCTCTTGAGCGGAGCCACGACCATGACCATGTTGCGGCCGTCGATGGTCGGGTTGGACTCGACCGTTCCGAACTCGGCGACGTCCTCTGCGAACTTGCGCAGCAGGCGGACACCCTGCTCCGGGCGCGACTGCTCGCGACCGCGGAAGAGGATCATGGCCTTGACCTTGTCGCCGGCCTTGAGGAAACCCTCGGCGCGCTTGAGCTTGGTCGTGTAGTCGTGCGCCTCGATCTTCAGTCGGAAGCGGACTTCCTTGAGGATCGTGTTCGCCTGGTTGCGGCGAGCTTCCTTTTCCTTCTGTGCGGCCTCGTACTTGAACTTGCCGTAGTCCATGATCTTGACCACAGGCGGCTTCGAGTTCGGGGCGACCTCGACGAGGTCGAGATCGGCTTCCTGCGCGAGGCGCAGTGCGGCCTCGATACGGACGACGCCGATCTGCTCACCCGCGGGGCCGACGAGGCGGACCTCGGGGACGCGGATGCGCTCATTGGTACGGGGATCGCTGATGCGGAGCTCCTTAGACGATGGGGATTCGGCCACCGTGACGCTGTCTGCCTCACGGGCGAAATCGGAATCGTCCCACCCACCGGCATTCAGACGCCGGCTCCGCACCCAGTCTGCCGGAGCCGTTCTGCGAACGGAGCCGGTGGAGTGCAAGACCCGGTAGCCTGGAACGGCAAGCGCGGGTGGGAAGTGAATCCTCTTTCGATCCGGAGCATGACGCTCCGGAGCCCGCCAAAGTCTAACAGAAAGCAAGGCGAAGTGACGAACCAGGCATCGGACGAGGCGGCACAGGAGCGCGAAGAGCGCTGGGCACGTCAGGAGGAGGCCGCCTCATCGGCCACTCGGGACATCGCCGACGTCCCCGCCGTCGAGGTGATCACCACCGCGGCCGTGCACCTCATGAGCGCCGCGGCCGTGAAGCTCGGCCTGGCCGACGATCCGGACGCCGCCGCCCAGCTCGACCTGGACGAGGCGCGCAAGCTCATCAACGCTCTCGCAGGGCTGATCACCGCCGGCGCCCCCGAGATCAGCGACATGCACGCCCGCTCCCTGCGCGACGGCCTCCGTTCGCTGCAGCTCGCGTTCCGCGAGGCGTCCACGATCCCCGACC
>Ga0172374_1001502_pt1 | contig 15496 bp, 12 predicted proteins | sample LakKiv3m_FD_114536 | JGI IMG/M metagenome (GOLD analysis project Ga0172374, IMG submission 114536) | Freshwater microbial communities from Kabuno Bay, South-Kivu, Congo - kab_092012_10.3m | ecosystem: Environmental > Aquatic > Freshwater > Lake | place: Democratic Republic of the Congo... | reverse complement strand
GGAGTCGAGCGCCCAGCGCAGCTCCTCCAGCGCGACCGCGCGACGGCCGGCGAAGGCGGCGTCGGCCACGGTGAAGGACTTCGCCTCCGCGCGGCCACCGAAGTAGCGCTGGACCTTGTCGACGGTGAGGTGCTCGCCATGGAAGTCGTTGGTGAGCTGGTCGGCGGCCGCGGCCAGCGAGCGGAGGTCGGTGCCGACCGCCTGGACGAGGAACGCGGCCGCGTCGGAGTCGATCCGGGAGCCGTGCGAGGCGACCTCGGAGGTCACGAAGGCAGGCATCTCGTTGGCCCTGACCTCCTCGGACTTCACCTCGGTCACGGGGCCGAGCTTGCGCAGCTTGGTGAGCACGCCGCTGCCCTTCTGCCCACCGGAGTGCACCAGCACGAGAGCGACGTCGTCGGCGGGCGCCGCGCAGTAGGCCAGCAGGCCGTCCACCGACTCGTCGGGCAGGTCCTCGAGCCCCCGCACCACCACGCACCTGACCGAGGAGAACAGCGAGGGTGCCGACATCTCGCCCAGCGAGGCGAGGGTGAGGTCGGCGGCGGGCGACTCGGCCAGCTCGGCCTCGGCGTCGTGGGCGCGCACGGCCTCGCGGACCGACGCGACGGTGCGGGCGGAGAGGTACTCCTCCTTGCCCGTCACGAGGACGACGTGGCCGAGGACCTGAGCGGCGGAGGGGGTGCGTGCCATGGTGGGCCAACCCTATCCACCGGCGGCGACACCGACCTCGCCGTCGGCGGAGACCACGACCACGTCGCCCGCGAGGTCGGTGCGCCACACCTGCGCACCGGCGGCCGAGAGGGCATCGACCAGGTCGGGGGCGGGGTGTCCGTAGTCGTTGCCCGCCCCCACCGACACCAGGGCGAGCCGCGCACCGAGCGACGTCAGCCACGCGAGGTCCTGGTGCCGGCTGCCGTGGTGCGGCACCTTGAGCACGTCGACGCGGAGTCCCTCGAGGTCTCGGGCCAGGGCTGACTGCGCGGACGGCTCGACGTCACCGGTCAGCAGGATGCGTACGCCCGCGACCTCGGCGACCAGCACGACGCTGGCGTTGTTGGGGGCGCTCTCCGCCGCGTCACCCGCGACGTGCCCCGGGCGCGGCCACACGGTCTGGAGCGTCACCTCGCCCACCCGCCGCGTCAGTCCGTACGCCGCCGTCGCGGGTGCGCGTCCGGCCACGTCCTCGACCTCCCGCGCGCCCCCGGCCGGCTCGAGCAGGGCCGTCCCCTCGATCGTGCCCACCTCGCGCCCGTCGACGACCCCCGTCAGGCCGCCCACGTGGTCGGCGTGGAAGTGCGTCAGCACGACCAGAGGGACGGACGTGACCTCGAGCCGGTCGAGGCACGCGTCCATGGCCACGGGGTCGGGGCCCGCGTCGACGACGACCGCCGAGCCGGGCCCAGCACGCAGGACGAGTCCGTCGCCCTGCCCCACGTCGCACATCGCCAGCACCCATCCCTCCGGCGGCCAGCCGGGGGTCGGCGGCCGCGCCAGCACCACCACCACGAGCAGCCCGGTGCAGGCGAGCGCCGAGCCCGGCCGGCCCAGCAGACGCGGGGCGAGCGGCACCGACACCAGGCACAGCGCCGTCAGGGCGGCGAGCGGGAGCGGGCCGGTGCCCCACTCGACCGCGGCGGTCGGCACCGAGGCGCCCCACCGGGCCACCGCGATGATCCAGCCGGCCGACCACGCGGCCGGGGCCGCCACCACGACACCGAGCGGCATCCACAGCAGCCCGACGAGACCGCCCGCGAGCCCGAGCACGGTGGCGGGCGCCACGGCGGGGGCCGCGAGGAGGTTGGCCCCGACCGCCACGAGGCTGACCTGCCCGGACAGCGCCGCGACGACGGGCGTGCAGGCGACCTGCGCCGCGAGCGGCACCGACACCGCCTCGGCGACCCACCGCGGCGTCCACCGCATGAGCGCGTCGCGCCACACCGGAGCCAGGAGCAGGATCCCCGCGGTCGCCAGCGCCGACAGCGCGAACCCCGCCGTCACCGCGAGCTGCGGGCGGAAGAGGAGCAGGCCGAGCACGGCCACCCCGAGCCCGCGGACGCCACGCGAGCGTCCGTTGCGCCCCATCCCGACGAGCGCGACCGTCCCCATCGCGGCGGCGCGCACCACGCTGGGCTCGGCGCGCGCGGTCAGGACGAACCCGACGATGCCGAGCGCTCCGAGGGCGTACAGCCAGGCACCGCGCACGCCGACCCACCGCCCGAGGACCAGCAGGGACCCGACGACCAGGGTGAGGTTGGTGCCGCTCACGGCCAGCAGGTGCGTGAGACCGGTCGTGCGGAAGTCCTCGGCGAGCCCGGGGTCCAGGCCGCCGTCGTCACCCACCACCAGCGCGGGCACCAGCTCGTGCGCGTCCTCGTCACGACCGGCGACCGCCTCGCGCACCGCCCGACGGACGGCCGCCGCGGCGTCCCACCAGCCGCTGGGGTCGGAGACCACACGCGGCTCGCCGGTCGGCCGGACCAGCGCGGCCACGTCGTCGTCCCCCGGTGGCACCAGCCGCGCGGTCGTCTGGAGCGTGGTGCCCAGCGGCTGCCGTGGCCAGGCGGCGTCGGCCATCACGACGACCGGTGCAGCCAGGCGCCACGTCGTCCCGCGCCCCTCGAGTCGTGTCACGTCGGCCCGGATGACCTGCAGGTCGCCGTAGCGGCCCGCCACCAGGCGCGCGTCGGACGTCACCTCGAGGCGCACCGACGCCACCGCCTCCTGCTGGGCCAGCGCGGCAAGTGGCGAGGAGGCGAGCAGCGCCTGGTGGAGCGTGGCGACGCCGGCCACGGCGACCAGCGCTGCCAGCGGCGCGAGCCACGCGGCGGTCCACCACCGCCGCCGCACCCCGCCGACGACGAGCACCACGACCGCGCCCACCCCGCAGAGCGCGATCCGACCGGGCAGGACGAGGACCAGCAGTGCCCCCACCCATGCTCCGGCGCCGAGGGCGATCGCGCGGAGGTCGGGCACGGGTCGCGGACAGTCGCGTCAGAGGGTGACGTGCGGCGCCAGGTCGGCCAGCGTGGCCTCGCCGATGCCGTCGACCTCCAGCAGCTCGTCGACCGAGGTGAACCCGCCGTTGGCGTCACGCCAGCCGATGATCGACTCCGCGGTGACCGGGCCGACCCCGGGCAGGGTGTCGAGCGCCGCGAGGTCCGCGGTGTTGAGGTTGACCAGTGCCTGCCCGTCGGGCGCCGTCGAGCCCAGGGAACCGGCCACCCCGGCCGCGGCCTCGACGCCGACCAGGATCTGCTCGCCGTCGACGACCGGCCGGGCCAGGTTGAGCGACGTCAGGTCGACCCCCCGGCGCGCCCCTCCGGCCGCCTCGAGGGCGTCGACCACCCGCGCGCCGGGGGGCAGCACCGCGATGCCCGGACGGCGCACCTTGCCCGCGACGTCGACGACCAGCTCCTCGGTGGGCGCGGCCGCCTGCGCCGGATCGCCGGCCGCTGGGTCCGTGGCGGCGTCGACCGGGGTCAGGGGCGCGGGCGGTGTCGCCGCCTCCGCGGGCGGCGCGACCGGCACCACCTCGGCCTGGTCGCGCACGGCCCACCACGCCGCCAGCCCGACGGCGAGGGCGGCGACGCAGCACACGACCGCGAGGTGGGTCGGACCGAGCTGGAACCCGCCGATCCGCAGGCGGCGCGAGGCGTGCCGCCCCGGCACGGGCAGCACCACGGGTGCGGGCGGCGCGGGCGGGGCGGGCGCGTCGTCGGGGCGCTCGCGGACCCGGGTGTGCGTGGACCCGGGCCGCTCGTCGGCCTCGCCGCGGACGGCCGCGAGCTCGGCACTCAGCGTCGCCAGCCGGCGCGACACCGCCTCGGCGTGCTCGGAGGACGACTGGGATCGGCGCATGCCCCCACGCTAGGAACGCGACGCGGCGCCCGACAGGGGTGATCGGCGATCTGTGGACAGAGCGCCGGGGTCAGTCCCGCGGCGCTACGCAGACGGCCACCATGCCGGGGCCGACGTGGGCGCCCAGCACGGCGCCGAGCTCCCCGCACATGACCTCGCGCCCCTCGAGGCCCTCCGCGAGCCGCTCGGTGAGCGTGGCCGCGAGCTCGCCGGCCCGCTCGGGGCTGGCGAGGTGGCTGACGCACACGTCGACCGGGCGATCCCCCGCCGCCTCGACGGCGAGCTCGGCCAGCCGCGACAGCGCCCGGGACGCCGTCCGTACGCGCTCGCGGGGCGCGACCTTGCCGTCGGCGATCTCGAGCAGCGGCTTGACCGACAGCGCGCTGCCGAGGATCGCGGCCGCCGCACCGATCCGCCCGCCGCGACGCAGGTACTCCAGGGTGTCGACGTAGAACAGCGAGGTCGCGGCCTCCCCGCGGGCCAGCGCGGCCTCGGCCGCCTGCTGGGCGGTGCCGCCGGCCTCCAGCACGTCGGCGGCGCTGAGCGCGGCGAAGCCCGTCGCGATCCCGACCTGTCCGGAGTCGACGACGTGGACCGGAAGGTCGACCTCGAGCGCGGCGAGCTGGGCGGACTCGAAGGTGCCGCTCATCTCCCCGGACAGGTGGATGGAGACGATCTCCTCGACGCCCTCGGACTCGAGTGACCGGTAGAGGTCGGCGAAGAGCGCCGGTGCCGGCCGCGACGTGCTCACGGGCACGAAGTCGCGCAACGCCTGCGCCACCACCTCCGGCGTCGCCCCGTCGGGCCCCTCGTCGAGCACCCGGGCACCGATGACGACCTGCAGGGGCACGACCCGGATGCCGCGGGCCCGCGCCAGCTCGGCGGGCAGGCTCGCGGTCGAGTCGGTGACGATCACGGTGCCGGACACACCCGAAGGCTAGTGCCCGCCGCGGGGCGGCTGGAGCATCCGCTCACCGCACGGGCGCGTGTTGCAGCCCCCGGGGGGCTCCGCTTGGATGTCCGGATGCATGACAGGCCCGGGAGCTTCGCCGACGCCCTCCGGTCTGCCATCGACGAGCGCGGGCTGAGCCTGGACCGGATCACCGACCACCTCGCCCAGCGCGGCGTCTCGGTGAGCTCGGCGACCCTGAGCTACTGGCGCTCGGGGCGCAGCGAGCCCGGGCGGAGGTCGTCCCTGGCGGCCCTCCCGCACCTCGAGGACGTCCTCGGCCTGCCCACCGGGAGCCTCACCGCCACCCTCCCCAGCACCCGCGAGCGCGCGCCGCGCCACGCCGTACGGGGACTCGACGCCCTGTGGCCCGAGGAGCCCCACTCCGCTGTCCTCGGGCGGCTCGACACCAGCTGGGACACCGACCTGGCGCGGGTCTCGGTCCACGACGTGCTGCACATCGGCCCCGACCGTCGCCAGGTCCGCCTCACCGTGCGGCAGGCGATGCGTGCGCGGGTCGACGGACCCGACCGTCGCGTCGTGATGCACGCCCAGGACGACCTCGGGGCGGCCCTGCCCGAGATCCGGCCACAGCGCGGGTGCGCGCTCGGCCGGGTCGAGCGGGACCCCGGCGCCGGCGTCGTCGGCGCCGAGCTGTTGTTCTTCCGACCGCTGCGACGCGGCGAGACCGTGATCGTGGCGTACGACGTCGTCTCGCCCGACCCGGGCCCGCTCGAGCACGAGTACACGCGCCGCCTGCGCCTGCCGATGCGCGAGTACCTCCTCGAGGTGGCGTTCGACCAGCGCGCGCTCCCGGAGGGCGTCTCCACCTTCACGGAGGGCCGTGAGCAGCCTGTCGCGCTGGACCGCGACCGCCGCGCCCACCTCGTCCACACCGACACGGCCCCGGGGACGACGGGGATCCGCTGGAGCTGGCCGAGTTAAGTGTTAAGCGGGGTCCGCCCCTTGCCGGGCACCGCGTCGGAGGGTCAGGGTCAGCCTCGTCCATCTGTCTCGGGAAGGATCCATCGATGACCCATGCACGACCTCGACTGGCGGCAGGCCTGATCGCCTCGCTCGCCGGTGCCGCTCTCGCGATCGCACCGTCCGCCACCCACGCGGCGGGCTCGGAGAAGGCACAGAAGCCCCAGGAGGCCCCGCAGGCCTCCCTCGCCGACGACGGCCTCGCGCCGGTCCTCGGCTCCTCGGCCAACGACCGCTACATCGTGGTGCTCGACAAGGAGGCGCCCGGCAAGAGCCTCAGCGCCGCCAAGGCCGACGTGCGCGCCGAGGGCGCGAACATCACCCACACCTACACCTCGGTGATCGACGGGTTCGCCGCGAAGCTCAACGGCCAGGCCCTCGCAGCGCTGCGCAAGAACCCCAACGTCGCCTACATCGAGGCCGACAGGCCGGTGCAGCTCGCCGCGACCCAGTCCCCCGCCACCTGGGGCCTGGACCGGATCGACCAGCGCGACCTGCCGCTCAACAACTCCTACACCTACAACGCCACCGGCGCCGGTGTGACGGCCTACATCATCGACACCGGCGTGCTCAACACGCACGCGGAGTTCGGCGGCCGCGCCGTCTCGGGCTACACCGCGATCAACGACGGCCGCGGCACCACCGACTGCAACGGCCACGGCACGCACGTCGCGGGCACGGTCGGCGGCTCGACGTACGGCGTCGCCAAGGGCGTGCGCCTCGTCGCGGTCCGCGTCCTCGACTGCAACGGCAGCGGCTCGAACTCCGGCGTCATCGCCGGCGTCGACTGGGTGACCCAGAACCACACCGCCGGCTCGCCGGCCGTGGCCAACATGAGCCTGGGCGGCGGCATCTCGTCCGCCCTCGACACGGCCGTGTCGAACTCGATCGCGGACGGCGTGACGTACGCCCTCGCCGCGGGCAACGACTCGGGCGCCAACGCGTGCAACAGCTCGCCGGCCCGAGTCGCCGGCGGCCTGACCATCGGGTCGACGACCAACACCGACGCCCGGTCGAGCTTCAGCAACATCGGCTCGTGCCTCGACATGTTCGCCCCCGGCTCCAACATCACCTCGGCCTGGCACACCGGCACGACGGCGACCAACACCATCAGCGGCACCTCGATGGCGACCCCGCACGTCGCCGGCGCGGCAGCGCTCTACCTGCAGTCCAACCCGTCGGCCTCCCCCGCGACGGTCAACAACGCGCTGATCTCCGCCGCGACGCCCAACAAGGTCACCAACCCGGGCACCGGCTCGCCGAACCGCCTGCTCTACGTCGGCACCGGTGGCACGACCCCGCCGCCGGACCCGACCCCGACCACCTGCAGCACGATGCCCGAGACCGAGACCGGCTCGCTGAGCGCCGGTGGCGTGTCCTACCACCCGGGCACGAGCGACTACTACAACTCGGGTGCCGGCACCCACGTGGGCTGCATCTCGGGCCCGTCGGGCGCCGACTTCGACCTCTACCTCGAGAAGTGGAACGGCTCCACCTGGGTCGTCGTGGCGCAGGGCATCAGCAGCACCTCCGAGGAGAAGATCACCTACACCGGCACCGCGGGCTACTACTCGTGGCGCGTGGAGTCCTACTCCGGGTCGGGCAGCTACACCTTCGGCCTCGACCGGCCGTGATCCTCGCCTGACCAGCACGCCTCGTCCTGGACGAGGACCGGCCCCGCGGCACTGCCGCGGGGCCGGTTCGCTGTCTCCGGGACAGCTCGGGTCGGGTCTCAGACGACGACGTTGACCAGCTTGGGCGCGCGGACGATCACCTTGCGCACCTGTGCTCCGTCGATCGCCCGCTGCACGCCCTCGTCGGCCAGGGCGGCGGCCTCCAGGTCGGCCTCGGAGATGTCGGGCGACACCTCCAGGCGCGCCTTGACCTTGCCCTTGACCTGCACGACGGCGGTGACGGTGTCCTCGACGAGCAGTGCCTCGTCGACCGCCGGCCACCCGACGCGCGCGACCGTGGGCTCGTGGCCGAGCCGCTCCCACATCTCCTCGGCGGTGTAGGGCGCGACCAGGCTCAGCAGGATCGTCACGGCCTCGGCCGCCTCGCGCACTGCCGGGTCGGCGGGGCCGACGCCGGAGTCGATGGCCTTGCGGGTCGCGTTGACCAGCTCCATCACCTTGGCGACCATCACGTTGAAGCGGTACGTCTCGACCAGCTCGGCGGCGTCGTGCACCGTGCGCGCAGTCGTCCGTCGCAGCGCCTCGTCGCCGCCCGTCACGTCCACCCCGGGCTCCGAGGTGACGTCGCCCGACAGCCGCCAGGCCCGCTGCAGGAAGCGCAGCGACCCCTCGGGCGACATGTTGGCCCAGTCGATGTCGTCCTCCGGCGGCCCGGCGAAGACCAGCGTGAGGCGCACGGCGTCCACACCGAAGGCCGACAGCTGCTCCCCCAGGTTCACGCCGTTGCCCAGCGACTTGGACATCTTCTTGCCCTGGTTGATCACGAAGCCCTGGTTCAGCTGCGCCGACCACGGCTCGCGGAAGTCGACCAGGCCCATGTCGTTGAGCACCTTGGTGAAGAACCGGCCGTACAGCAGGTGCAGCACGGCGTGCTCGACCCCGCCGACGTACAGCTGCGACGGCATCCACGCGTTGACCAGGTCGGAGTCGAACGGCCGGTCGGTCTCGTGGGGCGAGCAGTAGCGGAACATGTACCAGGACGAGTCCACGAAGGTGTCCATGGTGTCGGTGTCGCGGGTCGCCGGTCCACCGCAGGTCGGGCAGGTCGTGGTGACCCACTCCGTCGCGGCGCCCAGGGGCGAGGTGCCCTTGGGCTTCAGGTCCGCGCCCCGCAGCATCGGCAGCGTGACGGGCAGCTGGTCCTCCGGCACCGGCACCTCGCCGTCGACCGGGCAGTGGATGATCGGGATCGGTGCGCCCCAGTAGCGCTGGCGGCTCAGCAGCCAGTCGCGCAGGCGGAAGTTGACCGTGCCGCGGCCCAGGCCCTTGCCCTCCAGGAAGGCGATGGTCGTCGACTTCGCCTCGGCGACGCCCAGGCCCGACAGGTCGATCTCGTCGTTGGCGGAGTTGATCGCCGGGCCGTCGCCGGTGAAGGCCTCGCCCTCCCAGCCCTCGGGCGGCTGCACGGTGCGGACGACCGGCAGGTCGAAGACCTGGGCGAACTCCCAGTCGCGCTGGTCCTGGCCGGGCACGGCCATGATCGCGCCGGTGCCGTAGTCGGCCAGCACGTAGTCGGCGGCGTACACCGGGATCTGCGTGCCGGTCAGCGGGTTGGTGGCGTGGACGCCCAGGAAGACGCCGGTCTTGGGACGCTCGGTCGACTGCCGCTCGATCTCGGTGCTCTTGCGCACCTCGTCGCGGTAGGCCTCGAACGCGGCTCGCTGGTCGTCGGTGACCAGGTCGGCGGCCAGCGCGGCGTCGGCAGCGACCACCATGAACGTCGCGCCGAACAGCGTGTCCGGGCGCGTCGTGTAGACGGTGACGGGTTCGTCACGCCCCTCGACGGCGAAGTCGACGTGGGCGCCCTCGGAGCGGCCGATCCAGTTGCGCTGCGCGGTGACGACCCGGTCGGGCCACGTCTTCTCCAGCTCGTCCAGGCCGTCCAGCAGCTCCTGGGCGTAGTCGGTGATCTTGAAGTACCACTGCGTCAGCTCCTTCTTGGTCACCTCCGCCCCGCACCGGTCGCACACGCCGCCGACGACCTGCTCGTTGGCCAGCACGGTCTGGTCGTTGGGGCACCAGTTGACCGGGCTGTTCCTCCGGTAGGCCAGGCCGCGCTCGTAGAACTTCAGGAACAGCCACTGGGTCCAGCGGTAGTACTCCGGGTCGGAGGTGTTGAAGGTCCGCGACCAGTCGAACGACGCGGCGTACTTCTGGCACGACTCGATCGACCTGGCGATGTTGGCGCGGGTGTAGGTGTCGGGGTGCTCGTCGTTGCGGATAGCGGCGTTCTCCGCGGGCAGGCCGAAGGAGTCGAAGCCCATCGGGTTCAGCACCTCGTAGCCGCGCTGCCACCAGTAGCGCGCCACCACGTCGTGCAGCGCGAACACCTCGGCGTGGCCCATGTGCAGGTCGCCGCTCGGGTACGGGAACATCGTCAGCGCGTAGCGCTTCTCCCGCGGGCTGTCGTCGTCGGCGCGGAACGGCTGGAGGTCGTCCCAGACCCGCTGCCACTTCGTCTCGGTGGCCTCGATGTCGTAGGTGGTCTCGGCCTTGCTCGGATCAGGGGTGCTGTGCTCGGGGTTCATCTCTCTCGCTCCTGTGTGTCCTGCTCCCGACATGAAAAAACCCCTCACGCATGGAGGGGTGCCGCGATGACTGCCTGGACGGTGGGTCAGCGCGGCTGTCGAAGAAGCAGGATCTGCGACGGCATGCCTCCATCGTAGCGCCTCGCCCGGCGCATACTCATCCCGTGCCCGCAGACCTCACCCGCTACGACGACGTCCTCGCCCTCCTCACCTCGCTCCCCGAGCGTGTCCCGGCGCTGCGGGTGGTCGTGGTCAACGGCTCGGCGGTGACGGGCGGCTGGGACGACCACTCGGACCTCGACGTCGAGGCGTGGTGCACCGGCGACGCCGCGGCGACGTACGCCGCCGTGCTGGCCCTCGCGCGTGAGCAGCTCGACGTGGACCACGTGTGGGAGCTGCCGGAGGCGACGTGGGGGCCGACCGGCCGGCAGTGCTTCCTGCACCTCCAGCCCGACGCCGCGGACCTCACCCGACCGACGCGGCTCGTCGACCTCGTGGTCCAGCAGCTCCCCGACCGGCTCACCATGGACACCCGCCGGCACGGCGTGCCGCTCGTCCTCCACGACCCCGACGGCCTGCTCGTCCTCGAGGACGACGACGAGGCCGAGCTGGCGGCTCAGCGCCGGCAGGCCGTGGAGCAGACCGCCGCGCGTCGGCAGACCGCGGCCTGGCTCGTCGAGCGGGCGATCGCGCGGGGCGACCTCGCGGAAGCCACAGTGCTGCACCTGCGGTTCGCGGTCGAGCCCCTCGTACGCCTCCTGCGCATCCGGCACTGTCCGGCGCGGCACGACTTCGGCCTGCGCTACCTCCGCGCGGACCTGCCGGAGGGGATGGCCGAGCAGGTGGAGGCGCTGCTGCCCGGGGAGGGCCTGGCCGCTCGCAGCCGGGCAGCCTTCGCCTGGCAGGACGACGTCCTGCGCGAGCTCACGTGAAGCTCAGCTGACGAAGCGCGGCGTGAGCGGCGGGTTCCACCACTCGCCGTTGTAGGCCTTCACCGCGCCGACCACGTGCAGCACGCCGGCGACCACGAAGGGGACGGCGAACACGGGCAGGAACACGACGAACCCGACACCCAGCGTGACGATGCCCAGCACGACGTAGAGGACGGTCGCCACGACGAGCCAGATGAACATCGAGATCTGCACGTTGAGCGAGTTGGCGGCGTGCGACCGGACGAAGGGCCCCCGGTCCTTGTACATCACGAAGACCACGATGGAGGCGAGGAAGCCGAGGAACCCGGCGGAGCAGATCATGGCGACGACCGCGCCGGCGTGGCTGACCGCCCCCCACGTCCGCTCGTCCTGCGGCGACATGGTCGTCGGCGCGGAGCGGTAGGTGGTCTCGGGCTGCTGGGCGTAGGGCCGCGTCGGGTCGGGACCCTGTGCGCCGCTGGGGTACTGGTCGGACATCTCGCTCACTCCTCGACCGGGCCGGGTGCCCGCTGTCGAGGACAAGCCAACCACGCTCCCGGGGCGATTTCACGCCGTCCCGGGGTCGAGTCAGGGTGCCGTCGGGGTCGTACCCGGGTCAACCGTCCAAGAACTGTTTGACAGTCGCGGCCCCGGTCGCCCAGACTCACTCCCCAAGGACCATTGGAGGGTGGGATGGACGAGATCGACACCGGTGCCGTGACCCGGCTGCGGGCGACGGCGCACCCCGTGCGGCTGCGGATCCTGTCGCTGCTGACCGCGGAGGCGATGAGTGCCGCCGAGGTGGGCCGCGCGCTCGGGCTGACCCACGCCAACGCCTCCTACCACCTGCGCCAGCTCCACGACGCGGGCGAGCTCGTGGTCGAGAGCGAGGAGAAGATCCGCGGCGGCGTCGCCAAGCGCTACCGCTACGACGCCTCGCGGGACGTACGCACCCAGCGGCCCGGTGTCGACGAGCGCGTGGCCTACGCCCGCGCCAACGCCGTCGAGGTCGAGCGGCGCCTCCAGGACGCGGCGCCCGGGGCGTCGTCCTCCAGCGACCTCGAGGCATGGGTCGACGTCGGGACCTGGCACCGGGCCCTCGACCTCCTCCACGAGGCCTCGCACCTGCTGCACGCGGCCGCCAGGCCGGCAGGAACGCCGGAGACCGTGCACGTCAGCGCCACCACCCAGGCGTTCACGATGAGCGGCGGCCTCACCGGCGAGGCGGTCCGCTGGAACCCCGCCCACGAGGAGGCCCGATGACCTGGTCCGCCGCGCTCGCACCCCTGCGCAACCGCAACTTCGCGTGGTACTTCGCCTCGCGCTTCGTCAACACGCTGGGCAGCATGATGGCGAGCATCGCGCTGGCCTTCGCGGTCCTCGACATCACCGACTCCCCCGTCGCGCTCGGCCAGGTCCTGGCCGCGCGCACGATCCCGATGGTCGCGCTGCTGCTGTACGGCGGCGTCATCGCCGACCGCCTCCCCCGCACGCTCGTGCTGCAGGTCTCCAACGTGGGCTCGGCGGTGAGCCAGGGCGCGATCGCCGCGCTCGTGCTGTCGGGCCACGCGGAGATCTGGATGCTGGTGGTCCTGTCCGTGGTGCAGGGCGCCGTGTCCGGTGTCGCCTTCCCCGCGATGGCCAGCGTCCTGCCCCAGCTGGTGCCGCGCTCCGACCTGCAGCCCGCGAACGCGCTGGTGTCGCTGACCCGCAACGGGATGATGGTGCTCGGCCCGACCATCGGCGCGCTTCTCGTGGTGAGCGTCGGCTCTGGCTGGGCGCTCGCCGTCGACGCCGCCACCTGGCTCGTCTCGGCGGCCCTGCTGCTGCCCGTGACGCTCCCGCCGAAGGAGCCGACCTCCGAGCCGAGCGACACCCTCGGCGAGCTGCGCGAGGGCTGGACCTTCTTCTGGGCGACGCCCTGGCTGTGGCAGGTCGTCGTGGGCTTCGGTGCGCTGAACCTCATCCACGCGGGCGCCTGGTTCACGCTCGGTCCGGCCATCGCCGACGACACGATCGGCCGCCAGGCGTGGGGCTTCGTCCTCTCCGCGGAGGCCGCCGGGCTGCTGCTCACCACGGTGGTGCTGCTGCGGGTCCGCCTCGAGCGTCCCCTCCTGCTCGGCATGCTGGGCGTGGCGCTCATCGCCCCGCCCATCCTCCTGCTCGGCGTCTCCCCGACCGTCGTCGGGCTGGTCGTCGCGGCCTTCGTGGCCGGCGCCGGCACGGAGATCTTCGGCATGGGCTGGAACCTCGCGATGCAGGAGAACATCGACGACTCGATGCTCTCGCGCGCCTACTCCTACGACGCGCTCGGCTCTTTCGTGACGCTGCCCGTCGGGCAGCTCGCATTCGGGCCGCTGGCCGCGGCCTTCGGCTTCGAGGAGGTGCTGGTGGTCTCGGCGGTGGCCTACGTCGTGATCTGCGCGCTCGTGCTGAGCTCGCGGTCCGTGCGGACGCTGCGGCGCGTGCCGTCCACCCCGGAGCCCGCCGTGACGAGCGGCACGCCCTAGGGTCCTGCCATGAGCGTGATGGATCTCTTCCGCCTCGACGACAAGGTCGTCATCGTGACCGGCGCCTCCAGCGGGCTGGGCGTCGCCTTCGCCCACTGCTTCGCCGAGGCCGGCGCCGACGTCGTGCTCGGCGCGCGCCGGGTCGAGAAGCTGGAGCGGGTCGCCGGCTCCGTACGCTCGACGGGCCGCCGGGTGCACACCGTCGCCACCGACGTCGCCGACCCCGAGCAGTGCCAGCGGCTCGTCGACGAGGCGATGGCGAAGTTCGGCCGCGTCGACGTGCTCGTCAACAACGCGGGGGTCGGCACGGCCGTCCCCGCCACCCGCGAGACGCCCGAGCAGTTCCGCTCGGTGATCGACGTCAACCTCAACGGCTGCTACTGGATGGCGCAGGCCTGCGGCCGGGTGATGGAGCCCGGCTCGAGCATCATCAACATCTCCTCCATCCTCGGGATCACCACCGGCGGGCTCCCGCAGGCGGCCTACTCCGCGTCGAAGGCCGGGCTCGGCGGCCTGACCCGCGACCTCGCCCAGCAGTGGATGGGCCGCAAGGGCATCCGGGTCAACGCCCTGGCCCCGGGGTTCTTCACCTCGGAGATGACCGCCACCTATCCCGAGGGCTACCTCGACCTCGCCATGCAGCGCGTGCCGGCCGGACGCAAGGGCGACCCGCGCGAGCTCGCCGCCACCGCGGTGTGGCTGGCGTCCGACGCCGCGGGCTACGTCACCGGCCAGATGATCCCCGTCGACGGCGGGCTCACGATCGCCTGATGTCGCACGGCGACTACAAGGCCTTCTTCGCAGCCGCGTGCGCCGGCGACGTCGCCCTCGTCGAGCACCACCTCGACGTCGGGGTCGACCCCGACTTCGTCCACCCCGAGCTGCAGTCGACCGCGCTCGTGGCAGCGATCGAGGAGGGCCGGTCCGACGTCGCGCTGCTGCTCCTCGACCGATGCGCCTCCCCGACCCTGCGGTCGCCGCTGGAGGGCGTGACGCCGGCGGAGGCAGCCCGCGCGGCCGGGCTGGACCGCGTCGTGGCGCGGCTGGCCTAGAGCCAGGACTCGCCCGCGACGACCCCGTCCGTACGCCGCCCGTCGGCCGCCTCCGCCAGCCACCGCTCGCCGTCGGGAACGCCCGTGCTGCGCCAGCCGTCGAGCGAGCGGCGGACGACGGCGTCACCCTCGCGCACGGCGTACACCCCTCCCGACAGCGCGAGGACGAACGCGTCGTCCAGGGTCTCCAGCAGGTCGGCGGAGCCGGTGTCGCAGGCGTCGCAGCCGCAGTCGGGCTGGAGCTCCAGGACCTCGGCAGGATCGCCCACGCCCACCTGCACGACGGCCTCATCGGCGCCCGTGAGGGGGGCGAGCCCGACGATCACCGGACAGGTCCCAGGCCGGCCCTCGACGAGGATGGCCCGGGTCGGGACCACGACCCGCTCCCCCGCCCACCGCACCGACCCCGGGGCAGCGTCGCGCGCCGTCCCCAGTCCGGCCGAGGTGATCGACTCCACCCAGGCCTCGGCGCGCACGGCGAGCAGGCGGTACTTGCCGGGGTCGGAGACCTCGGAGTACTCCTCCGGCGCGGCCGGGCGACCGTCGGGGCGCGGGTGCGGCCAGTCCGCGAGGTCGCCGCGCAGCCGGGCGAACGATGCATCGACGGCAGGCACGAGTGCCGACGCCGGGAACCGGCGCCGGTCGGGTCTGGTCGTCACCTCCACCTCGTCCAGCACCTCGGTCACGGACCGCTCCCCCGACGTCGCCAAGCCGATCGACACGGGTGGCTGGGGCCCCTCCGACTCGATGGTCATCCACGCCGCCTCGTCGGCGTGCTCGGGCTCGCCGAGCGGGGCGAGCGTGATCGAGACCCCCTCGCGTCCGGCGAAGACCCGCCTGGGGAAGTGGCGGTCCCCGGTGAACCCCAGTGCCAGCAGGACGTCGGCGACCCGATCGGGGTCGGGCGGGGCCAGCACCACCCACTCGAGGACGGGACCGTCGGCCGGCCCGGGTGCCATGGGTGTCGTCCACTCGATGAGGAACGGCAGCGAGCCGTCGTACGGCCCGTG
>Ga0172374_1001498_pt1 | contig 15540 bp, 15 predicted proteins | sample LakKiv3m_FD_114536 | JGI IMG/M metagenome (GOLD analysis project Ga0172374, IMG submission 114536) | Freshwater microbial communities from Kabuno Bay, South-Kivu, Congo - kab_092012_10.3m | ecosystem: Environmental > Aquatic > Freshwater > Lake | place: Democratic Republic of the Congo... | reverse complement strand
TGCCCTACGGCCTGCCCCCCGGTGAGCAGGCCTTCGTCGCCGAGGCGACCCGGTCCGGCCTCCTGGGCCCGACCTTCCTCACCACCCGTCTGCGCCTCAAGCTCGGCCAGAGCCCCGCCCTCGGTGGCGGATGCGTCGTCAACACCGGCGCCGTGACGTCGTGGCTGCAGCTCGCGTCGACGCCCGAGGCCGCCCAGCGCGAGCTGGTCGAGTCCACCGCGCGCGCAGGCGACAACTGGGCCGGCCTGGGCGTGCGGGTCAACTCCGTGCTGCAGGCCCAGCGGTCGGTGCTGCCGCGCCAGTACGCCCGGGGCTCGGGGCTGTCGGGCGGCACGCGTGCCGCGGGCGGCACGATGGTCCGCACCGCCCAGCCGCGCGTGGGCGACGCCGTGGCCGACGCGACGCTGTTCCTGGCGAGCAGCGCCGCGGCGCGCATCACGGGGCAGACGCTGCGCATCAGCTGAGCGTCCCCGCGCCGCGTTTCGCCCGAGTTCGGCGAAATGCCGTGCGCGGCTGCGCAGCCCGGTTACATTTCCACCACACGGAAGCAACACGAGATCCACAAGGTCTCGCCGCCGTCTCGGGTCGGTCGCTCCCTCATCGCCAGGAAGGACGTCCCATGACCGCCGAACTCATCTCCCCGCCCTCCGTCCGGAGCGGCGCATCCTGGTCCGCTCGCGCCTCTCGGCGGCGCCGCGAGCAGCTCCTCGGCCGCGCTCCGGCCGCGGACTCTCCCGTCCAGGACCTGTGGGCCTCCCTCGTCGACGTCCTCGGCGCGATCGAGGGGCCGTCGACGGCCCTCCTCGCCACGGCGAGCGGCGATCCGGTCGCCGTGCACGGCCTCGCCGGCTCCGAGGTGGCCCGTGTCGCCCGGCAGGACCGGGCCGTGTTCGGGGCACGGGTCCCCGCCGCGCCGTCCGACGAGCCGGCCCCCGTGGAGACCGTCGAGCTGACCCTGGGACAGCGTCACACCGTGATCGCCTCCGTGCCGGCGAAGTCCGGCAGCTCGCACCTGCTCTCCGTGACGGCGCAGGGCGTCAGCATCCAGGTGCTGGAGGCGTGGACGCGTCGCCTCGCCGAGGACATCCGCGCTGCACTCTCAGTCGCGGCCTGACAGCCCGTCCAGCAGCTCGTCGGCGGCGGCGTAGGGATCGAGGTCACCGCGCGAGACACGCTCGGCGAGCGTGTCGAGGTCGGGCCCCGTCCCGGCGCTTCCCCACCGCTCCCTCATGGTGGCCAGCGCGACCGCCTCGACCTCACGCCGTGCCCGGAGCGTACGCCGGCGCGAGAGCTCGCCCGACTCCGCGAGCCAGGCGGCGTGCCGGTCGAGCTCCTCGAGGAGCGCGTCGATGCCCTCCCCCGTGCTCGCCACGGTCTGCACCACGGGTGGACGCCACGCGCCGTCGCGGCGCTCGCCCATGCCGAGCATGGTGCGCAGCTCGCGTCGGGTGCGGTCCGCCCCCTCGCGGTCGGACTTGTTGACGGCGTAGACGTCGCCGATCTCGAGGATGCCGGCCTTCGCGGCCTGGATGCCGTCACCCATGCCGGGGGCGAGCAGCACGAGCGTGGTGTCGGCGAGCCCCGCGATCTCGACCTCGCTCTGCCCCACCCCCACCGTCTCCACGATCACGACGTCGCAGCCGGCAGCGTCGAGCACCCGCACCGCGTGGGGGGTCGACCAGGCGAGTCCGCCGAGGTGTCCGCGGGCGCCCATCGAGCGGATGAAGACCTCGCGGTCGAGCGCGTGGTCGCCCATCCGTACGCGGTCGCCGAGCAGCGCGCCCCCGGAGAACGGCGACGACGGGTCGATCGCGAGCACGCCGACCCGCCGGCCCTCACGACGCATCCCGGCGACGAGCGCGCTCGTCGACGTCGACTTCCCGACGCCCGGGGCACCGGTGATGCCGAGGACGTGCGCCCTCCCGGCCGTGCCAGCGAGCGCCGACATCACCTCGCGCAGGAGCGGCGAGGCGTCCTCCACGAGGGTGATCAGCCGCGCCACGGCGCCCGGATCGCCCTCGCGGGCACGCCCGACGAGGTCGGGGACCGACTGGGTCCGCCTCACGCCATCCTCACGCAGAGGGGACGCGGATGATCAGGGCGTCGCCCTGTCCGCCGCCACCGCAGAGCGCGGCGGCGCCGACGCCGCCGCCACGTCGCCCGAGCTCCAGCGCGAGGTGCAGCACGATGCGGGCGCCGGACATGCCGACCGGGTGGCCGAGGGCGATCGCGCCGCCGTTGACGTTGACCCGGTCCTGGTCGACGCCGAGCTGCCGCGCGGACTCGATGCCGACGGCCGCGAAGGCCTCGTTGAGCTCGAAGAGGTCGATGTCGGAGACGGCGATGCCCTCCTTCTCCGCGGCCTTGGCGATCGCGTTGGCCGGCTGGAGCTGGAGCGAGGAGTCGGGGCCGGCGACCTGGCCCGAGGCGCCGATCTCGGCGATCCAGGTGAGGCCGAGCTCCTCGGCCTTCGCCTTGCTCATCACGACCACGGCGCAGGCGCCGTCGCTGATCTGCGAGGCGGAGCCAGCGGTGATGCTGCCGTCCCTGGCGACGGGGCGGAGGCCGGCGAGGGACTCGGTGGTGGTGTCGCCGCGAACTCCCTCGTCCTCGGCCACCGTGATGTCGCCCTTGCGGGTCGAGATGGTCACCGGCACGACCTCGTCGTCGAAGACGCCGTTCTTCCACGCCAGCGCCGCGCGCTGGTGCGACTGGGCCGCGAACGCGTCCTGCTCCTCGCGGGTGAGGTTCGCGCCGGCGGCGTTGCAGCCGTCGGTGAGGTTGATCATCGCCTGGTGCGTGAACTGGTCGTAGAGCGCGTCGTAGGCCATCGAGTCGACGAGCGCGGTGTCGCCGTACTTGAAGCCCTCGCGGCTCTTCGGCAGCAGGTGCGGGGCCTGGGTCATGGACTCCATGCCGCCCGCCACGACGACCTCGTGCTCGCCGGCACGGATCAGCTGGTCGGCCATCGCGATGGCGTTGATGCCGGACAGGCACACCTTGTTGATGGTGATGGAGGGGACGTTCATCGGGATGCCGGCCTTGACCGCCGCCTGCCGGGCCGTGATCTGCCCGGCGCCGGCCTGGATGACCTGCCCCATGATCACGTAGTCGACCTGGTCGCCCGTGACGCCGGCCTTCTCGAGGGCGCCCTTGATGGCGACCCCGCCGAGGTCGGCCGCCGACTGGTCCTTGAGGCCGCCGAGCAGGCGGCCGATCGGGGTCCGTGCCCCGGCGACGAGGACGGAGACGGCGGGGGCGGATCCGGACATGGCGTTTCCTCCAGGCGTTGCGAGTCAGGGCGGCAGGTGCCGCCTGTTCGGACGATACCCACCGCTGCCGTGGCTCCGGCAGGGGGTGAGCGGGCATTCACCGTGAGGCACACGTCACACCCCCTCGCGCCCCGCTCCCGCGCGGTGCACGATGTGCCCCATGAGCGCGCCCGACCTGCCTGCCGACATCCAGCACCTCTTCACCGCGATCGACCACGTCGGCATCGCCGTGCCCGACCTCGACGAGGCGATGGCGTTCTACCGCGACGCGTACGGCATGCAGGTCCTCCACGAGGAGGTCAACGAGGAGCAGGGCGTGCGGGAGGCGATGGTCGGCGTCGGCGACTCCGGCTCGTGCATCCAGCTCCTGGCCCCGCTCACGCCGGAGTCGACGATCGCGAAGTTCCTCGACCGCAACGGCCAGGGCATCCAGCAGCTCGCCTTCCGCGTCGACGACGTCGAGCACGTCGCGGCGGTGCTGCGCGAGCGAGGCCTGCGCCTGCTCTACGACGCGCCGAAGCGCGGCACCTCGGACAGCCGGGTGAACTTCATCCACCCCAAGGACGCAGGCGGCGTCCTGGTCGAGCTGGTCGAGCCGGCCTCCTCCCACTGATCCCCACGGCCCACTGAGCCTCACAGCACCCCGTCACGGCACCAGGTAGTCGCTGTCGCGCGCGTCGGTGATCAGCATGTGGCCCGGCGCGTGGGAGATCGCGAGCGGGGGTCGCGACTCCATGACCGCCGCCTGCGGGGTCACGCCGCACGCCCAGAACACCGGCACCTCGCCGGCACGTACGTCGACCGGGTCGCCGAAGTCGGGGCGGGCCAGGTCGGCGATGCCGAGCGCGGCCGGGTCTCCCACGTGCACCGGGGCACCGTGCACGGCGGGGTAGCGCGAGGTGATCCGCACCGCGTCGGCGACCTGCGCGGCGGGCATCGGCCGCATCGAGACCACGAGCGGCCCGCCGATCGCCCCGGCCGACCGGCAGCGGCGGCTGGTGACGTACATCGGGACGTTGACACCCTGCTCCACGTGGCGCACCGGCACCCCGCCCTCGGCCAGCGCCGACTCGAAGGTGAAGCTGCAGCCGACGAGGAACGACACCAGGTCCTCGCGCCACCACGACGAGACGTCGGCGGTCTCCTCGGCGAGCTCGCCGTCGACGTAGACCCGGTAGGCGGGGAGGTCGGTGCGGACGTCGCCGTCCAGCAGCGGACCGGACACCTCTCCCGCCTCGAGGACGTCGAGCACCGGGCACGGCTTCGGGTTGCGCTGGGCGTAGACCATGAAGTCGAGGGCCAGGTCGCGCGGCAGCACCATCAGGTTGGCCTGCGTCCACCCGCGGCTCCAGCCGGCCGTCGGCGTCACCAGCCCCTCACGGAACAGCTGCCGCGCGGCGCGCGGCGCGAGGCCGCCCCGGTCGGCGAGAAGCTCGCCGGTGTGGTCGGACGTGTGAGCAGTCATGGGGCCTCCACCCATCGGAAGCGCACGGGGTCCCCCGGGCGCAGCTGTGCGGCGCGGTCGACGTCGGCGTCGACGACCACCGCCACCACCGGGTAGCCGCCGGTCACGGGATGGTCGGCGAGGAACAGCACGGGCTCCCCGCTCGGCGGCACCTGCACGGCGCCGCGCCAGGCGCCCTCGCTGGGCAGCTGCTGGTCCTGCGCCGGGTGCAGCACGTGGCCGCCCAGGCGCATGCCGACCCGGTTGCTGCGCTCGGTCACCGACCAGGCGCTCGCCACCAGCGCGTCGACGTCCTCGACCCAGCCGTCGCGTGGGCCGCGCACCGCGCGCAGCACCACCTCGCGGGCGAGGTCGGGTGCGGCGACGGAGTCGACCTCCGGGAACCGCTTGCCCGGTGTGCCGACCGGGAGCACGTCACCGGCAGTGAGCGGGGCCGGCCCCAGGCCGGACATGACGTCGCTGGCGCGGGACCCGAGGACGACGTCGGCCGCCACCCCGCCACGGACGCCGAGGTAGGAGCGCAGGCCGGCGTCCGGACGGCCGAGCACGACGCGCGAGCCCGGCTCCGCGTAGAACACCGCGTGCGAGCCGACGTCGCGCCCGTCGACCTGCACCCGGCCGGGGGCGCCGGTGACGCAGCACCACAGGCCCTCGTCGAGCACCTCGACCTCGAGTCCGCCGAAGGTGACCTCGATGGCCGCGACGTGGTCCGGGTTGGCCAGGGCGCGGTTGACCTGCCGCAGGGAGCCGCGGTCGGCCGCGCCCGATCGTCCGACGCCGACCCCCGACAGTCCGCGGCGGCCGAGGTCCTGCACCAGCGCCATCGGTCCGGTGGCGTGGACGCGCAGCGCGCGGGTCACGACGCCGCCTCCACGAAGCGGACCCGGACACCCGGCGCGAGCAGGGCCGCCGGGTCGCGGTCGAGGTCCCAGAGGGTGACGTCGGTGCGCCCGATGAGCTGCCAGCCCCCGGGAGAGGCACGCGGGTAGATACCGGAGTACTCCCCCGCCAGCCCGACCGCGCCGGCCGGCACCCGGGTCCTGGACTCCGCGCGACGGGGCACGTGCAGGCGCTCGTCCTCGCCGATCAGGTAGCCGAACCCGGGGGCGAAGCCACCGAAGGCGACCCGCCACGTCTGGCCGGTGTGGGCGGCGACGACCTCGTCGACCGAGAGGCCGGTCAGCTCCGCGACGTCCGCGAGGTCATCCCCGTCGTACGTCACCGGGACCTCCACCAGGGGGCTGTCGTCGCGAGCCGAGGAGTCCGGCTCCGGCGAGACGTCCGCCAGCACCTGCCGCAGGTCCGCGACCGTCGAGCCTTCACTCGCCACGGCGAGGACCGTGCGCGCAGCGGGGACGATCTCCCCGACGGCACCGGCGTCGCGGGCGCGCAGGGCGGCGGCGTACGCGACGGCCTCCGCCGTCGATCCGAGCTCGACCAGCACCGCCCGGTCGCCGTAGGGCAGCAGCTCGACCCGGGCGGGTGTCATGCGAACGCCTCGAGCTCGACGCCCTGCGCGGCGAGCGCGTCGCGGACGGCTGCCGCCATCGCGACGGCGCCGGGGCTGTCGCCGTGGACGCAGACCGAGTCGGCCTCCACCCGCACCGCCGTTCCGTCGGCGGCCACGAGGGTCCCGTCGGTGACCAGGCGCACGACCCGGGCCGCGACCCCCTCGGGGTCGGAGAGCACCGATCCGGGTTGCGTACGCGCCACGAGCGTCCCCTCGGGGGTGTAGGCCCGGTCGGCGAAGGCCTCGCGGACGGCGCGCAGGCCGGCCTCCTCCGCCGCCGCCAGAAGCCGCGACCCGGGCAGCCCCAGCACGGGGAGCGCGGGGTCGTACGCCCGCACGGCCGCGACGACCGCCCGCGCCTGCGCGTCGTGGTGCACCGTCGCGTTGTAGAGGGCGCCGTGCGGCTTGACGTAGGCGACGCGCGTGCCCGCGACACGGGCGAGCGCCTCGAGCGCACCGATCTGGTACGTGACGTCGTCGGCGAGCTCGACGGGGTCGTAGTCGACGAACCTGCGCCCGAAGCCGGCGAGGTCGCGGTAGCCCACCTGCGCCCCCACGACCACGCCGTGCCGGACGGCGGTCTCGCAGCAGTGCCGCAGGGTCGAGGCGTCGCCCGCGTGGAACCCGCACGCGACGTTGGCGCTCGTCACGACCTGCAGGACCTGCTCGTCGTCACCGAGCTCCCAGCGGCCGAAGGACTCGCCGACGTCGCTGTTGAGGTCGATCCGCGGGCCGGTCACAGGTCACCCAGCAGCAGCAGCGCGTTGTAGCCGAGGTAGAGCGTCAGCAGCCAGGCGACCGCGCCGACGGCCAGCAGCCACGTCGGGTAGCGGTAGCCGTGGAGCAGGTCGCGACGGCGCCAGGCCACCCACAGCAGGACCCCGAAGCCGATCGGGAGGATGAGCCCGTTGAAGGTGCCGGCGAAGATCAGCAGCTGGGTGGGGGCCTGCTCGATGATCAGGTAGACCACCGCGCAGAAGGCGATGAAGGCGACCGTGATCAGGCTGCGGGTGCGCTCGGCGGTCGCCGAGGTCGTCACGAACGAGACCGACGTGTAGGCCGCACCGATGACCGACGTGAGCGCGGCCGACCAGAGGATGACGCCGAAGACGCGCAGGCCGGCCTCGCCCGCCGCGGCGCTGAACGCGGCGCCGGCGGGGCCGCCGACCGCGTCCTGGGAGAGCACCGCGCCACCGGCGACGACGCCCAGGATCGCGAGGAACAGCAGGATGCGCATCAGCCCGGTCACGAGGATCGACACGACCGAGCTGCGGGTGATGTCCCCGACGTGCTCGGGCCCGGTCAGGCCGGAGTCGAGCAGCCGGTGGGCGCCGGCGTAGGTGATGTAGCCGCCGACGGTGCCGCCGATGATCGTGGTGGTGGCGACGAAGTCGAAGGTGTCCGGCGCGACCACGCTGACCAGCGCGTCCCCGACCGGCGGCGAGGACGTCACCGCGATCACCAGGGTGGCCACGATCATCAGCAGGCCGAGCAGCACCACGATCCGGTCGAGCGCGACACCGGCCCGGCGGCTGAGGAAGATCCCCACCGCGATGGCGGCCGACGCCGCACCGCCGATGCGCGGGTCGACACCCAGCATCGCGTTGACGCCGAGGCCGGCGCCGGCGATGTTGCCGATGTTGAACACCACGCCGCCGAGGAAGACCAGGCCGGCGAGCAGGAAGCCGACGCCCGGGAGCACGGCGTTGCCCAGCTGGTGGGCGCGCAGGCCGGAGACGCCGATGACGCGCCAGACGTTCATCTGCACGGCGATGTCGACCACGATCGAGATCACGATCGCGCAGGCGAAGGCCGCGCCGAGGGTGATCGTGAAGTTGGCGGTCTGGGTGATGAAGCCGGGTCCGATGGCGCTGGTCGCCATCAGGAACACGGCGCCCATCACGGCCGTCCGGCTGAACCCGGACGGCGCTGTCGGCTGCTGCGCGGCGGACCGGCTGCCGGTGGGATCTCCGGCGGGGGCGCCTGCTGGTGTGTGCTGGGTCATACCGGGACAGTAAGGATTGTTCAACAATTCTTCAATACCCCAGTTCCGTTCGATCCACTACGCTGCGGCACATGGGCACCACCGACCCCGCGAGCCCCACGAGTGAGGCCGGGAGCGCACTCGACGCCGTGCTCGAGGGCGTCCTCGCTGCCCGCCGGGCCGAACGCACGGTGATGAGCACCTCGGCGGACCGGGCCGCCCGCGTGGTGCGCGAGCAGGTGGTCGAGGGACACCTGCGCTCCGGCACCCGGCTTCCTGAGGAGCGCCTCGCCGGCGCCCTCGGCGTCTCGCGCAACACCCTGCGCGAGGCCCTCAGCCAGCTCGTCGCCGAGCGGATCCTGGTGCGCGAGCCCCATCGGGGAGTCGTCGTGGCCACGCCCGACGTGGAGGACGTGGAGGACGTCTACCGCGTACGCCGCCTCGTCGAGACCGCCGCCCTCGCGCGCGGCGCCGGCCACACGCCCGAGCGCGTCGCGGCGGTGTCCGCGGCCGTGACCGAGGGCCGCGAGGCGGGCGCACACGGCGACTGGGACGGGGTCGCGTCGGCCAACCAGCACTTCCACCGGGCCGTCGTGTCGCTGGCGGGGAGCCCACGGCTCGACGCCCAGATGGACCTGCTGCTGGCCGAGATGCGCCTGTTCTTCCACCAGATGGGCGAGCCCGAGCGGTTCCACCGGCCCTACCTGGAGGAGAACTCCGCCATCGCCGCCCAGCTCGCCGCGGGCGACCGGCAGGGGGCGGCCGACCGGCTCGACGCCTACCTCGCCTCCGCCGAGGAGCAGCTCGTGGCCGCCTTCCACGAGCGCGGCTGACCCTCCCCGGCTCTCCCCCGGACCACTCCCGGACCCGGTCGCCAGGCGCCCGCGGAGCCGCTGGATCGATCCAACGGGCCGCTGGCCGCGGCATAGGTCACACTCGGGTGACACGGCATATACCCGTCGGTACGTTTCACGCACCCGAGCCCCGACGCCCCCGATGCCCCAGGAGCCAGCACGTGCAGAACATCCTCGAAGCGATCCAGTCCGGCACCGCGACCCCGGAGGACTTCGCCTCCCTCGAGCTCCCCGAGTCCTACCGCGCGGCCTTCGTCAAGAAGGACGAGGTGGACATGTTCGAGGGCCTCACCGCCAAGGAGAAGGACCCGCGCAAGTCGCTCCACGTCGACCAGGTCGCGCTCCCCGAGCTCGGTCCGGGCGAGGCCTTCGTGGCCGTCATGGCCAGCGCGATCAACTACAACACCGTGTGGACCTCGATCTTCGAGCCCGTCTCGACCTTCGGCTTCCTCGAGCGCTACGGCCGCAGCTCCGAGCTGACCAAGCGCCACGACCTGCCCTACCACGTGGTCGGGTCCGACCTGTCCGGCGTCGTGCTCAAGACCGGCCCCGGCGTGACCCGCTGGAAGCCCGGCGACCGCGTCGTCGCGCACTGCCTCTCCGTCGAGCTCGAGGGCCCCGACGGCCACAACGACACGATGCTCGACACCGAGCAGCGGATCTGGGGCTTCGAGACCAACTTCGGCGGCCTCGCCGACGTCGCGATGGTCAAGGCCAACCAGCTCATGCCCAAGCCCGAGCACCTGACCTGGGAGGAGGCCGCCTCCCCCGGCCTGGTGAACTGCACCGCGTACCGCCAGCTGGTCTCCACCAACGGCGGCAACATGAAGCAGGGCGACAACGTCCTGATCTGGGGCGCCTCGGGTGGCCTCGGCGGCTTCGCGACGCAGTACGCCCTCAACGGCGGCGCCACCCCGGTGTGCGTGGTCTCCAACGAGGAGAAGGCGAAGATCGCCCGCTCGATGGGCGCGGAGCTGATCATCAACCGCTCCGAGGAGGGCTACAAGTTCTGGAACGACGAGGGCACCCAGCAGGACCCGAAGGAGTGGAAGCGCTTCGGCGCCCGCATCCGTGAGCTGACCGGCGGCGAGGACATCGACATCGTCTTCGAGCACCCGGGCCGCGAGACCTTCGGCGCGAGCGTGTACGTCACCCGCAAGGGCGGCACCATCACCACGTGCGCCTCGACCTCGGGCTACATGCACGAGTACGACAACCGCTACCTGTGGATGAACCTCAAGCGGATCATCTCCAGCCACTTCGCCAACTACCGCGAGTCGTGGGAGGCCAACCGCCTCATCGCCAAGGGCAAGATCCACCCGACGCTGTCGCGGACCTACACCCTCGACGAGGTCGGCCAGGCGTCGCTCGACGTCCACCAGAACGCCCACCAGGGCAAGGTCGGCGTGCTCTGCCTCGCCCCCGAGGAGGGCCTCGGCGTCCTCGACCACGAGATGCGCGCCCGGCACGAGGACGCCATCAACCGCTTCCGCGGCGTCTGAGCGAGGGGTTCCGCCCCGACCTGAGATCTTTCACACCCCGGTTCGCCCGACTCCGGCGGGAGTCGTCCGCGAGCCGGCCGCACCTGAGATCTTTCACACCCCGGTTCGCCCGACTCGGATGGGAGTCGTCCGCGAGCCGGCCGGACCTGAGATCTTTCACACCCCGGTTCGCCCGACTCGGAGGGGAGTCGTCCGCGAGCCGGGGTGTGTTTGTTCGAGGGCATCGGACAGACTGGCACCGACGCAGTCCGTACGACGTGAGAGTGGGTGCCGCAGCATGGCTTCCGACAAGGGCCTGTCCATCTTCGACGAGCCGGAGTCCGCCGACGACGCGAGCAGCGTCGACGACTCCGCGGAGGAGACGCAGGTGCTGCAGGTGACCCCGAAGGACGAACCGGGCGCCGAGGCCTCGAAGCCCGCTGGGGGTGCGCCCGCCGGCACGGTCGCTGGCACCGCTTCCGAGAAGCCGGTCGAGAAGCAGGTCGAGCCCGAGCCCGAGCCGACCGTCAAGGCGCCTGTCGTCCCGCCGCCCGCCGAGCGACCGGCACCTGCCCCGGTCGCACGCCCGTCCGCGAGCCCGGCCACCCAGCGCCCGGTCGCTCCGGCGACCCCGACGGCTCCGGCTGCCCCTGCCGCCGCCCCGCTGCCCGTCGTGCGGCGCGGCGGCTACGACAAGGCTGCCGTGGACCAGCGCCTGCACCAGCTGCTGTCCGAGAAGTCCGGCCTCGCCGGCAGCCTCGCCAGCAGCGAGGAGCGCGTCATCGAGCTCGAGGACGAGCTCGAGCGGCTGCGCGCCGAGGCCGCCGAGAACGCCAACCCGACGTACGCCGGGCTGGGCGGCCGGGCGACGTCCATGCTCAAGATGGCCGAGGACGAGGCCGCCGACGTACGCGCCACCGCGCGCCGCGAGGCCGGCGAGATCCGCGCCCAGGCCGAGCGCGACGCCCACAGCATCCGCGCCGACGCCGCCCGCGAGGCCGACGACATGCGGATGGTGCAGCTCAAGGAGCTCGACGAGATGCGCGCGCGGATGACCGCGGACGCCGAGACCGAGCGCAACCTGGCCAAGGCCGAGGCCGAGGACCTGCTCGCCGCCGCGCGCCGCGAGTCCGACCAGCTTCGCCTCGCCGCCCAGCAGGAGACCAACGAGATGCGGGTGACCGCGACCCGCGAGGCCGAGCAGTCCCGCGCGGCCGCCGACCGCGAGGTCCAGGAGGCCCGCCGCACGCTGGCCGTGGAGAAGGAGCGCCTGACGCGCGAGGCCGCGGAGCACCACAGCAACGCCACCGCGGAGACCCAGCGCCTCGTCGCCGAGGCCGAGGCACGCGCCACCGCCGCCGAGCAGCGGGCGCGCGAGGCCACCACCCAGGCCAACACGCACCGCCAGCAGGCGCAGTCGGAGTCCGAGGGCCTGCTCGCCCGGGCCCGTCGCGAGGCCGAGCAGATCGTCGCGTCGGCGCGCACCCAGGCCGACTCGATCGGCGCGACCCGCGTCTCCGAGGCCGAGCGCGAGCTCACCAACATCCAGGCCGAGGTCGACCGCGCCGCCAAGCGACGTGACGCCATCACCGCCCAGCTCGGCGCGCTGCGCGACGTGGTCGCCGGCTTCGACGAGGACGAGTCCTGAGCTGGCGCGACCGGCTCCGCGGGGGCGGGTCCGACTCCGCTGACGGCGACTCCGCTGACGGACGGTCCGACGACACCGGCCCCTCCGACGCCACGGAGGCGCTGCGCGAGGCAGCCGACAACCCCGCCGACCTCCCGCAGGCGCTGGAGGAGGTCGTCGAGCAGGTCACCGGCGACGCCGACCGCGCCGAGGCGGCGGCCGAGTCGGCCGAGGTGTCCGCGCGATCGGCGGCCGCCATCGCCGAGCAGATCGACGACGCGACCGACCTCGTGGTCGACGAGGCCACCCCGGCGCCGTACGTGCCGACCGAGCCGGCCCCCGCACCGCTGCTGCTACGCCACTCGCCCTTCAACATCGGGTTCTTCGGCGCGCTCGGCGCCCTGATCGCGGTGTTCCTGAGCCAGCAGCTGCTGAGCATCTCCTCGGTGCTGATCCTGCTGGTGATGTCGATGTTCCTCGCGATCGGGCTCAACCCGGTCGTGGAGTCGTTCATGCGGCGCGGCATGCGCCGCGGGATCGCCGTGCTCCTCGTGCTGGTCGTCGTGATCGGCGTGCTCTCGCTGTTCGTCGTCGCCATCGCGCCGGTGATCAGCGAGCAGATCGCGGCGATCACCCGCAACGCCCCCGGCTGGCTCGACGACCTGCAGAGCAACGCGCAGGTCCAGAGGCTCGACGAGCGCTTCGACGTCATCGCCAAGGCCCGCGACTACATCGAGAACGGCGACTTCGGCCAGAAGGTCTTCGGCGGCGCGCTCGGCGTCGGCCTGCGCGTGCTGTCGGCGCTGGCCAACAGCTTCATCGTCGTCGTGCTGATGATCTACTTCCTGGCCTCGCTGCCGAGCATCAAGCACGCCGGCTACTCGCTCGCCCCCGCCTCCAAGCGGCCCCGGGTCAGCGAGCTCGGCGACAAGATCATCCGCTCGACAGGTGCCTACGTCGCCGGTGCGTTCCTCGTCGCGCTGTGCGCGGGGCTGAGCACGCTGGCGTTCTCCTTCGCGGTCGGGCTCGGCGACTACGCCTTCGCCCTCGCCTTCGTCGTCGGGCTGTTCTCACTGATCCCGGTCGTCGGTGCGTTCGTCTCGGGTGCGCTCATGACGCTGCTCGCCCTGACGGTCTCCCCGACCGTCGCCCTGGTGGCGCTCGTCTACTACATCGCCTACCAGCAGGTGGAGTCCTACGTCATCTACCCGCGCATCATGAAGAAGTCGGTGGACATCCCGGGATCGGTCACCGTGGTCGCCGCGCTCGTCGGCGGCTCGCTGCTCGGCATCATCGGCGCCCTGCTCGCGGTGCCGGTCGCGGCGGCCCTGCTGCTGCTGCACCGCGAGGTGTTCCTCAAGCGCCAGGACGCCCGCTGAGCGACCGCTCGCCGGTCTCGGAGCAGGTCTGGGGCTCGGGCAGGGGCTCGACCACCAGGGGCGCGCGCCCCTCGCCCAGCTTCACCACCACCACGCCGGCGAGCACGACCAGGCCGCCGGCCAGCTGGACGGGTCGCGGCAGCTCGCCGAGCAGTGCCCACGTCCACAGCACGGCCGCGAGCACCTCGCCCAGGGCCACGAACGACGCCAGCCGGCTGCCGAGCCGGCGGCCCGCGGCGATGCCGGTGACGTACGCGACGGCGGCCGTGACGAGACCGAGCGCGACCACCGCCACCCACCACGGCACCGCGAAGCCGTCGTAGACGGCGTCGTCGGTGGACCAGTCGAGCGGCAGCAGGCCCGTGCCGCCGGCCACCAGCAGGGCGGCTCCTCCCACCACGAGGCCGCCGGCGGCGAGACTGATGCCCGGCAGGCCGTTGCCCTCGTCGGCGGAGATCACGAAGTAGGTCGCGGCGCCGACCATCGCGCCGAGCGCCCAGAGCACGCCGGCCGTGCTCAGCTCGGCACCCGACACCACGTCGAGCACGAGCGCGAGCCCGCCCAGGGCGAGCAGCCCGCCCAGCACCGTGAGTCCCGAGGGGCGGTGGCCGTGGCGCAGCCAGAGCCACACGACGACGGCGACGGGTGCGGTGTACTCCAGCAGCAGCGCGACGCTGACCTGCATGTAGGTGACGGCGTAGAAGTAGCACAGCTGGGCGCCTGCCACCGCTGCGACGCCGTAGACGGTGACCAGCCCGGCGTTGTCGCGCAGGAGGTGCCAGCGACCACGCAGCGCCAGCGCCCCCGGGACGACCAGCACGGCCGCCGCGAGCAGCACGCGTACGGTCACCGCCGCTCCTGCGCTCCACCCCGTGTCGAGCAGCCCGCGGGCGAGCGCGCCCGACAGCCCGAACGACGCGGCCGAGGCCACGGCGAGCACGAGGCCGGCAGCGGTCCGCGCGGAACGGGTGTCATGAGTCAACGGCTTCACGGTCATGACCGTAGGCGTCGGTCATGTAATGTGTCAACATGCTTTTCACGGATGACACCGACGCGGCTCTCCAGGCCGCGGTGGCCCTCGTCAACTCCACCGACGAGCCCGGTGATCCGCTCGGGTCGGTCGACGACCTGTCGGCCTTCCTCGCCTCGTGGTCCTACACCGGTCGCCACGACGCCACGGCGCACGAGCTCGAGGCCGTACGCCGGCTGCGACCGTCGCTGAGGACGCTGCTGCTCGCCGGGCGCGACGAGGCCGCCGAGCTCGTCAACGCGATGCTCGCGCAGGCCGGGGCGCTCCCCCAGCTCCGGCGCCACGACCACTGGGACTGGCACCTGCACGCCGTCGACCCCGACCGTCCGCTCGACGAGCGCGTCGTGGTGGAGACCGCGATGGCCATGGTCGACGTCATCCGCGCCGACGAGATGTCACGGCTCGCCCGGTGCGCGTCCGACGACTGCGACGACGTGGTGCTCGACCTGTCGCGCAACCGCTCGCGGCGCTACTGCTCGACCACCTGCGGCAATCGCGAGGCCGTCGCCGCCTATCGCGCCCGGCAGAAGGCCTGACACCGGGCACTCAGGACAGGAACCGCCTCATCACCTCGAGGAAGACCTCGGGCTGCTCGGAGTGCACCCAGTGGCCGGCGTCCTTGATGAGGACCCGCCGGTTGCGCGGGAACCTGCGGTCCATCTCGTCCGCGTGCTCGTCGGAGATGTAGTCCGACCGGGCGCCACCCACCCACAGCACCGGGCCCTCGTAGGTCGCGTCGCCGAGCTGGTCGCCGGGCCAGCCCACGAGGTCCGCCATGTGCTCCCCCAGCAGGTCGAGGTTGACCTGCCAGTGCCAGCCGTCGTCGCCGCGGCGCAGGTTCTGCAGGAGGAAGCTGCGCACCACCGGGTTCGGCACCGCGTCGTGCAGCGCCGCCTCGGCCTGGTCGCGCCGCTCCAGCGACGCGAGGTCCAGGGACC
>Ga0172374_1001497_pt1 | contig 15542 bp, 12 predicted proteins | sample LakKiv3m_FD_114536 | JGI IMG/M metagenome (GOLD analysis project Ga0172374, IMG submission 114536) | Freshwater microbial communities from Kabuno Bay, South-Kivu, Congo - kab_092012_10.3m | ecosystem: Environmental > Aquatic > Freshwater > Lake | place: Democratic Republic of the Congo... | reverse complement strand
TGAGCTCTTAAGTCCGGGTGGTTTTTTATATATTGAGACCCCTAATTTAGGTAGTGCGGGACATAAGTATTATAAAGGGGCATGGCGCGGTTTAGAGCCTCCGAGGCATATTTCATTATTTAGCAAGCAATCTTTGATAGCTTGCCTTCGAACTGTTGGGTTTCAGGAGATTAAAACCCCTTTTGATTTTAATCCGGTAAAATTTATCTGTAATTCAACTAATCGTAACAGATATGGGGATAAACGCGGAATTCGGGTAAAATCATTTATTGATTATGTTGTTGTAAGCATAATTAATTTATTCCATACCGATGCGGAGGAATTTATTTATTTAACTGCACGAAAGCCATTATGAATAAAATAAGCATTGGGATTCCTACATATAACAGACGTGAATCAGTAAGTCAATTATTGCAGGAGATAATTGACGAAAAATTTACGAATGACGTTCATGTGCTTGTTGTAGACGATGGCTCTTCAGATAACACGTTTGATTATATACAACGTTTTGCGCAAAACAACAATATACGGATATTAGGTAATACAGTGAACCGCGGTTTTGCAAAAACATTTCTAAGATTATTTGAAGATTGCGAGACTGAATATTTAATGTTAATCGCCGATGATGACATGGTTTCAGCTGAAGGGGTGTATAAATTGATATCTTTTCTTGACAGGGTGTCTCCAGATTTTGTCTCAACAGCATGGCAGGGCGTTGACGGCAAGCCGATGCGAACAAAAAAAAGGGAGCAGCGAATAGAGTGGGCGGATCTGAGAGGTTCTTCAAATCACTTGCCGGGATTGGTTTTTCGCGTTTCCTCTGTCAGACCATTTATTGAGTCTATGTACATGCGTATGAGTCAAGGCTGTTATGCTACTTTAATGTATCCACAGGTTGTACTGCTGCTTCTGCAAGCAATCAGTTCATCATCCTGCTGGTGGTGTCCAGTTATGACAGGAGGGTATAGGCCTGCTGGGCCTATGCCGTCACAATTATTTGATTCAAATGGGGAGTCGTATGGATCCGTCGCCGGGGTCTGGCGAGAGCAACTCGCCTTTATTGATCTGTATACCTACATAATTTCGGTATCAAATAGTCAAAAGTCAAAAAAGATTTTTGAAAATTTCAAAACGAAAGAGTGTTTGAATCTTTATAACAGGCTTGTAGAAAGAATGGGAAATGAAAGTGAAATCGGCTTATTTTATTTCCGTTTAGGAGCAGCATTCAAAAGTTTTCGACATCCATTCAGGAGCATAGGGCAACTGTTTAGATATGTGGCATTAAGGGTCTCCGCTGATTACGTATTATTGAAAAAGTAATGAGTGCGACATTATAATAATGAATTATTCTATTGCCTTTCTTTCAGAATAGAGCGAGATACGTATCCTTTCGCGCATTATCCATACCTCTGAGTCACCGTAAGCGCGGTAAAGATTAGAAAAATCCGGACACCGATTCAACGGTGCAGGAGTGTTTAGCGTAGTGTACCTTTCAATTATTCTCTTCAAGCTGTGTTTCAGTCTTTCCGTATTATCATCCTTGAGGAATTACTTTTTGATACAGTTCCTGTGACTTACTGGCATCGGCAATCTCGACGGAGATGACATACTGTTTCACCGCTGACGTTCTGATCCTCCGGGAAGGGAGCCCTACAGGTCGTGTTGTAAATGGACTATTTGAAGCACAATGGTGCCGATTATCTGACAGAGCTACATCCGACAATTATAGCCGGTTTACACAAGGGATCCGATGAATGTCATCAAGTAAGTTCGTTATGCATTACCCATTGATTTCTATTGTTTTACCAAATCTTTGTGGCGGCGGTGCTGAGCGTCTGCACGTTTATCTAGCAAATGATTGGATTGCCTGTGGCTATTCGGTTGAATTCATTTTGCTGCGTAAAGAGGGTGAATTGTTGTCTTTGCTTGCTCCTGAAATCAAGGTAACAGATTTGGGTGCTACGCGTATCAGAGATGCATTGCTGCCGTTGGCGGCTTACATCCGGAAAAATAAACCGGATGTCATACTCGCTGCCATGTGGCCATTGACTTCCGCAGTTTTCTGTTCATGGTTGCTTTCCGGCAGGAACGGACGTCTTTTTATCAGTGATCATGAGAATCTGAGTCATGCATATCTGGGTCGCAACCGGATTAAATCAGGATATCTGAAGCACCTTATTCGACTGACCTATCCAAAGGCGACCGGGGTGATTGCGGTCTCGCGCGGAGTGAAGGATGATTTATGTTCCTTGGGGGGACTTTCAGAGCAGGTGGTTCGTGTTATTTATAATCCAGCCGCAACAGGAGCCTCAACTGATCGTATGTCAAGTGCTGAACGTGAGAAGTTATGGGGCCGTGGATTTAAAAAACATATTCTTGCAGTTGGACGGCTCTCTGAGGAGAAAGATTTTAAAACGTTGATTCGTGCTTTTGCCCTTTTACCAGAAGAGTTGCATGCAAAACTTGTCATTCTTGGAGATGGGCCATTAAGAGAGGAATTGAAATCCAGTGTCACAGAACTTGGATTGGAGGATTGTATTGTTCTACCTGGATTTGTCAGTGATACCTATCCAATGTATCGCAGTGCTGATCTGTTTGTTCTCTCCTCTCTATGGGAAGGTTTTGGAAATGTCATTGTCGAGGCACTTGAATGTGGAGTTCCGGTTGTCAGTACACGATGTCCTGGTGGACCGCCTGAAATTCTCGAGGACGGGCGATATGGTATCCTGGTGCCGGTTGGAGACCCTGTTGCTCTGGCTGCTGCAATGCTCAGGAGCTTGAGTGAGGAGCACGATCGGGAAGCTCTTATGATGCGGGCCAAGGATTTTTCTGTGCAAAAAATTTCAGATGAGTATCTTGCATTATTTTTCCCTTAATCGGAGGTGTCAAGATGCAAACAGCTCATTGCCGTGCTAGCTGTGTTTCTGAATATAAAGTAGCCGCTAAGGTGCTCGGGCGATTTCATGATTGCTGAATATATTTGTTTATAACTGTTAATATTATTTTGTACACGATCACCAGCAACGATTATCCATCATGACATCCAGGATACACGTGTGCGGATTGCAGAGGATACCGACTGCTTGACAGCTGTCTATTCCTGATGCGATATAGATTGCGGTTCGAAACAAAAAATTGGAAATCGAACATGGTATGAAAATCAGTTTTAAAAAATATACAAGCTATAATCCAGTAATAATTTTTTTGCCGTTTCTCATATTATTTATCGTTATCATTTTAAAGCTCAATTCCAATAAATTTCAGGGTGATGAAAGCAGGTATTATGATTTCGCCAATAATATTTTAATGGGCTTCTACTCCCCGCCAGCACCAAATATAAATTTATGGAATGGACCGGGTTATCCGCTCTTTCTGGTGCCATTCGTCTGGCTTGAAATGCCTTTGGTAGTAATTAAACTGGCAAATGCATTTTTACAATATTTTTCGATTGTTCTGCTCTTTCAGGCAATAAATAAATATACATCAAGAGTATATGCATTGGTGTTTTCTTTTGGCTGGGCATTATACTATATTTCATACCAGGAATTGCCTTTGCTATTGACTGAGCCATTAACATCATTTCTCAGTTCGCTGATAGTATTTTTTATAGCACAAACTGCAACCTCTGAAAAGTCTAAAATAAAATATTTAATATTTACCGGTTTGGCAATCGGTTGTCTGGTATTAACAAAGATAATTTTTGGCTATGTTGTCCTGGTTTTAATGATATGTTATGGATTATTTTTTCTTGTTCGTAAAGACAGGGAAGAGGGTAAAAAAGGTTTATTAGTATTAGTAGTAGCACTTTTGTTAAATGTACCTTATCTGATTTATACATATAACTTGACCGGGAAAATATTTTATTGGGGTAACTCTGGTGGAAGCTCATTGTATTGGATGAGTACGCCAATAGAAGGTGAGTTTGGTGATTGGAATAATGCCTCATTTACAGCTAATTGCGGTCATGATCCGAAAATACCATGCAATTCCAGCCTGATTGCTGAAAATCATCAGAAAGATATGGACTATGTCAGTAGATTTCCTGTGATTGATCAAGATGATGTGCTTAAAAAAATAGCATTTGATAACATCAAAAATCATCCTGTAAAATACCTTCGAAATTGCGTCTCAAATGTATCAAGAATATTTTTTGGAATACCTGCAAGTTATTTCTATCAAAGAGAGCAAACGGTTTGGAGGTTATTGCCTAACAGTATTATTTTGTCATTATTGATATTTGTTTCGATTATAACAGCAGTCAATTTTAAGATAATAAAATTACAATTGATTTTGGTTATCAGTCTTACTGTCTTATATCTTTTTTTGAGTACACTTTTAAGTGCCTATCCCCGTCAATTATATGTGGCAATTCCGTTTCTTTTTTTCTGGGCATCATCTATTATAGATAAAACAGTGATATTTAAATTTAGGATTATTGAAGGTCATTAATGTTAGCGCTCGAATGTCTCAAAATATAATAGCAAAGTTATTGGGTCGTATAAGTATCCAGATAATAGTTATATTTATAATATCCTTTTGCTTTTCTGTGTTTGCGAACCTAGCAAATATACATGTTACTCATATAATGTATGGCGCTGTTGATGGTATTATATATGCATCTACTCTGGGAAGCCCTGATAATGACTGGTATCTTAATCAGATTAAAAATTATTTGAACGGGTTAGGCTTCACTATAGATCCGCTTGATCCGGTTTATGCAGTAAGGCGTACTCCCGGTTATCCTGTATTTTATGGATTACATTATTTATTGCTGGGTGAGTCAGGTGCCCATAAAGTCATACCTTATACGCAGACATTTCTGCATGCACTTGCAGCAGTCTATCTGTTTAAAACAGCAAAGCTCCTTTTTACAAACTCGAGAATTGCTTTTTGGTCAGGCATTCTTTACGGGTTATCCCCGTTTGTGGTTTCATTTCTTTTTATGACAATCACGGAGTCTTTTTTTCCTGCAATGATTGTTTTTGCCTTATATTTATCCGTTTCAGCTTATGTTGAGAAGTCATTGCTCCGTTCTTTGTATGCAGGAATTATGATGGCAATTGTGGTTCTGATTAGCCCTCGCAATATTCTGTTGTTGCTATTCTTTATTCCATTATTGTTTTATTTTAGTAATTTGACAAGGCAGCAGGTTATAAAAATTAATTTGTTGATACTTTCCGGATTCATATTGACCATGTTGCCGTGGACGGTTCGTAATTATCTGATATTTGATAAATTTGTGCCACTTGAGACTTATTATCTCAATCATACTATCGGTGATGAAAATATTAAAAATATCGCATTGTATCGATGGTGGTCCACCTGGGGCAGTCCGGAAGGAGTCCGTTTGCATACCGCAATACGCAATGATATTTATACTGATAAACCGTATAAGTCCATAGATGCTTTCATTGATCATGAGGTTCCTTCATGGGTATATAATGTTGAGAATAAATCACACCTGAGAAAGCTGTTGATTGACTATCAGAACTGTATTGTCGGAAATATGAAATTAAATGGCGGGCGACGACTCCGTTATCCGGAAAAACCGGATATATCGGAATACCGGATTTCTGCGGGTTTTGATGAATTTACACACAAAATTTGTTCTCAATATCCACTTCGTGCATATCTTGTAGCACCCCTTTATATACGTGGTAAGCAGTATGTTTTTCACAGTGCAATTCATAATTGGCGTGCATTTGATGATTACAGAAGTCATCCTGTTAAATCTGCACTAAAAGCTTTGGCTTACTCTGTAAATATACTTCTTTGGCTATTTTCAGCTGCATATTTAATTTTTACTGGGAGGCTTAAAGATAAGATATTACTGGGAATCGTCCCCATAATATCGTTTATATATCTCGTTTATTTTAGGCATGTTGAGGGTAGGTACCTTATTCAAATATATCCGTTCTTGTATTTAATGTCAGTTCTTTTCGTGATTGAAAATATGCTGCCTTTCTTGCGAAAAAGTGTATCAAAGTATTATGGATCTTCGAGCTCGGAGGAGCATCATCATTAAAAAGCAAAATCAGTTTTGTATACAGACCGGTTTAAATAATACATAATAAATATTATTAATGAAATATAATCTAAAGGGTAATCATGAGAGTATCAAATAGAAAAAGAGTTTTAGTTACAGGAGGCGCAGGTTTTTTAGGCTCACATTTATGCGAGCGTTTATTGAAAGAGGGTTGTGATGTCCTTTCTGTAGATAATTTTTACAGCGGGACCAAAGACAACGTCGCTCATTTGCTAAATAACCCGCACTTCGAGTTGATGCGTCATGACGTGACATTTCCGCTTTATGTGGAAATCGACGAGATTTATAATCTGGCATGTCCTGCATCACCCATTCATTATCAGTGGGATCCGGTGCAAACCACCAAAACAAGTGTACATGGCGCTATTAATATGCTTGGTCTTGCAAAGCGCACAAAAGCAAAAATTCTTCAGGCGTCTACAAGCGAGGTTTATGGTGATCCGGAAATTCACCCGCAAAAAGAAAATTATTGGGGCCATGTGAATCCCATTGGCATACGATCATGCTATGATGAGGGGAAACGTTGTGCAGAAACACTATTTTTTGATTATCACCGTCAGCATAATCTTGATATAAAAGTAGTACGTATTTTTAACACTTATGGTCCACGAATGCACCCCAATGATGGACGTGTTGTGAGTAATTTTATCGTACAGGCTTTACGTGGTGAAAATATAACGATTTATGGAGATGGCTCTCAAACCAGAAGTTTCTGTTATGTGGATGATTTGATAGAGGGCTTTATTCGCATGATGGCCAGCCCGAAAGAAGTTACTGGACCCATCAATATCGGGAACCCCAAAGAGTTTACCATAAAACAGCTTGCGGAAACTGTACTGAAAATGGTAGGGGGAGAGTCAAAACTGGTATTACACCCTTTGCCGCAGGATGACCCGAAACAGCGCCAGCCTGATATTACAGTGGCCAGAAAGACCCTAAATTGGGAGCCACAAGTTCACCTCGAACAAGGTTTGGGCCAGACAATTCAATACTTCAAGCATTTTATTGCGCTATGAAATTTGCCAACTACAGCGTGATTGTCGTTACTCCTGTTTATGAGGATGTTGCAGCAAGCAGCCGTTTGTTTTCTGAGCTCTCAGCTCAATTCAAACGCAATATTTTTGTTGTAGCTGTGGATGATGGTTCGATAAAGCAGTCTTTGGAAATCAGTAGTTTAGAATGCGCAGGTATTGATGGCCTCATACTCAAACTCCGACGTAATGTTGGCCATCAGCGAGCTATTGCTATTGGCTTAGCCTATTTATCTGAAAATATACAACCTCATCAGCGTGTCATTGTTATGGATTCAGATGGTGAAGACTTGCCATCAACCATTCCTGATTTACTCGACAAATTAAAGTCAGAAGATGCAGATGTAGTTGTCGCGCAGCGTACGACTCGCATTGAAACATTTCGTTTCAAAGCCTTTTACTCGGTGTACAAGTTATTTTTTAGTGTTATGACAGGGCGAGAAATTAGTTTTGGCAACTTTATGGCGCTCAAAGCTTCGGCTGTTAAGCGACTTGTGGTTATGCAGGAGCTATCCATTCATGTTGCCGGTGCCGTGATTGCATCAAAACTTCGTGCAAAAACTTGCCCTTTGCCCCGCGGACCTCGCTATGCAGGGCAATCAAAAATGAATTTTGTAGGTCTGGTCTTGCACGGTTTCAAAGGGCTGATGGTTTTTGCCGAAGATGTGCTTGTACGTGTGGGTATTGCCTGTGCCGTGATTGCCAGCCTTTCTATTGTGGCAGCCATTGTTGCAGTAGGCTTGAAGTTGTTAGGCATATCCACCCCAGGCTGGTTCTCGGTAGCTTTAGGGATATTGTTTCTGATGCTCTTGCAAACGGTAGTACTGGCGATTATGACTCTTATGACGCTCATGCTGACAGGTGTGGTGCGCGGCGGTACGGTGGCATCTGTCTTAGCCTACCACGACTTTGTCGAAAGTGTGATTGAAACAAGCAACAAAGAATGCCGCACATGAAGAGTCAGACTAAAGAGCTGGTACGATATGTCATTAACGGTCTCGTCGCCACCACAGTGCATTATAGTGTGCTGAATATATGTATGGAACATCTTCACCTTGTGTCGGCAGGAATTTCCAATATGCTGGCATCTTCCGTAGGAATTTCCTGCACTTTCCTTGGAAACCGATATTTTGTTTTCCGCAGTTATGACCATGCCATTTTCAGCCAGGCGATTAAGTTCGTAGGGCTCTATTTATCTATAGCATTGTTGAATGGGGCCATTCTCTTTTTATGGACGGATCAGTTGGGGTATAACTACAAAACAGGCTTTCTGCTTTCTCTAGCCTTGCAAGCTCTTTTAAGCTATTTCTTTTCAAAGAAATACGTTTTTTCAGGCAATATAAAGCCAATAATCAAAACCCCTCTGGAGAGAGACGGCGTGGAAGATGCTCCATTTTCCTACAGTGGAAAAGAGCTTGAAAACTTTTCCACTGCGATTAACTGGAAGGCATACTGGTCACATGAAATTCGTCCGTATCTTGGTGATGAGGTGCTTGAGCCTGGCGCGGGCATAGGTGCAACATTCATGGCACTCAACAATAAGCGTTACCGTAAATGGATAGCACTTGAACCAGATAAGGCGATGTGCTCCGTGCTTGAAAAAATTAATGCTTCCGGGACCCTTGGTTCAGGATTTAAAGTTTTCAATGGAACCTCTGCCGCCCTTTTGCCCCAAGAAACCTTTGATACCATTTTATATATAGATGTTCTTGAACATATTGAAGACGATCATTGTGAGTTGGTTCGTGTTCAGCACCATCTGGTTGAAGGCGGTCATATCATCATTGTGGCTCCGGCGCACAACTTCTTATATACCCCATTCGATAAAAAAATAGGGCATTATAGGCGATACAATAAAGGGATGTTGCGCTCTGTCATGCCTGAAAATATGGTGATAAAGAAGATTTATTACCTTGACTGTGTCGGTTTATTGGCAAGCCTTGCGAATAAACTATTTTTGAAGACAGATACCCCGTCGTATATACAAATTCAGGTTTGGGATAAATTTATGGTCAGAACGACGCGTTGGGTGGACATTATGATTGGCCACATGATTGGCAAAAGCATTGTTTGTATTTTCGAGAAAAAAACAGAAAAAGCGGGAGAAGTAAGATGAAGTATCTAAAGATGCTCTTGGGCATGGGGCTTTATATAGTAATTCTGAGTTGTGTGTGGCTTATTTATGTCAATTATATCGAGGTCGATGTTGTTTTTTATTCGGCTTTGTGGGCGGCAGTAATTTCAGTTGTGATTCATGCAGTGATTGTTCATCTGCTTCCGGTACTCGGCAGCTTGTCACGGTTTGAAAAAAATGAGCATTTGATCAGTTGCGCGCTGATCGGTTACATTCTGGCAATAAGTCTGCCTACAGTGATCGATCGATCGCTCTCTTTCTACATTCTAGAGAAGCTCCAGCAGCGTGGCGGTGAAATTGAGTTGAACAGTTTCGAGCAGGTTTTTACTCAGGAATTCATGAAAGAGTATCGTCTGGTTGATGTAAGGTTAACCGAACAACTTGAGTCTGGCACTATTCAAATCCAGAACGGGAGCGTTAAGCTGACCGAAAAGGGTAACAACATTGCATCATTCGGTCAAATGTTTCGTCGAAATTTTCTGCCAAAACACAGACTGTTAATGGGAACCTACACAGATGACCTCACTAATCCCTTTAAAAATTAGTATGCACTGTTTGCATAAAGAGGGCATCGAGATACACTGGAAATGCGTTGAGGGGATAATGAGGCTGCTCGGGATGGCCGTTATAGTGCAAGGTTCAAACCCCGGAGTGTTCCTTGACGGGCATAAAATTTATTCTGCTCTTTGTTCGGGTGCTAAGGTCACCAAAACTTTCGCTAACAGGTTCCATGGTTTACTTCTCTACGAAAGGAGTTCGGATGGTTTGGCCTACCCGATTTTTTTATGAGTGTTCTCTACATATCCTATGATGGAGTTTTAGAGCCCCTTGGTCAGTCCCAGGTGCTGGCATACCTCAAACGTCTGGCTGCGGGAAGGTGTATTCACCTTATTAGTTTTGAGAAGCCGGAGGATCTAGAGAATATCACTGAATATGAGCGACTTGCATTGGAGATTGCCGCTGCGGGCATTGTATGGCACCCGCTTCTTTATCACAAACGGCTTTCGGCATTAGCAACGGCATGGGATATAACCTGCGGGATTGCAGTGGGTTTATTTCTGGTGCTGCGGCATCGCATACGTATAGTGCATGTACGCAGTTATGTTCCATCGGTGATAGCACTGGTGCTCAAGCGCCTTACCGGTGTTAAATATGTTTTTGACATGCGTGGCTTTTGGGCAGATGAACGGGTAGACGGCGGATTGTGGCCATCCGGCGGCAGAATGTATCGCGTTGCCAAGGGCTTTGAGCGACGTTTTCTTCTTGCTGCCGACCATGTTGTTTCGCTTACGTATGCGGCGGTGCGTGAGATGCGGCGCTTTGATTACCTGCAGGGGTGCATGCCACCTGTGACAGTGATTCCTACCTGTGCCGATCTTACTCGATTTAAACCTTTGTCCCGTGATCCTGATGGCGAAGGGTTTGTGCTGGGATATGTGGGAGCCGTCGGCCTTTATTACCTTTTTGACGAAGTGGCAGCCTGCTTTGCACAGTTACTTCGTATGCAGCCTGCTGCACGGTTCCTGATTGTGAACCGGGGTCAAGGTGCGTATATCCGGGAGCGATTAACAGCTGCGGGTGTGCCTGATATGAATGTGGAAGTGACCACCGCCACCCATACCGAAGTGCCTGAGCATATGTCTCGCATGGACGCAGGTATTTTCTTTATCAAACCGGTTTTTTCCAAGCAGGCATCTGCTCCCACCAAGTTGGCTGAGTTTCTGGGTTGCGGCATTCCTTGCCTTGGCAATGCAGGTGTGGGAGATATGGCCGAAGTGCTCGAAGGGGAGCAAGTCGGTGTCGCACTCAAATCGTTTGATACAGCTTCTATGAACGCTGCGCTGCGACAACTCCTGAAGATGGCGGCCGATCCCTCTACCTCTGCGCGCTGCGTACATGCTGCGCAACGGTACTTTTCATTAGATGAGGGCGTTCGGTCGTATGAGAAAATTTATGATGCATTATCCTTGAACGCATAATTGATTATACGTAATTCCTGAGTGTTAAGGGTTTAGCTTGCAGCATAACAAAAGCGCTTTTGAAGTTTATACCGTCAAGGCTTTCACTGTATGTAGCTCTGTTTTGACCAAACAGACCGGCCTGTTGTTGAAGCAATCAGCCTGTTTGGCAAGAATACATCCTCCTTTACTTGACAAGATAATCGTTCATCACCTTTCAAAATTGTCGGGCGCCCTCTGATTTGCTCCAGTGAGCAGGCTGCGTCGTTCATGCCGTGCTAAAACATCCTGTTGTTGGCATCTTTATCGGTTTCCTCTACTACTCGTTGGCACATGTAGCCCAACGGCAGAACGTATGGGTTTCAGGGTGTCATCTATTCCCTTATCTTGTTCTCGTAACTACAGATTATAGATTATCTATGCGGACTGATTCACGAGACCGTTTTTGTATACCTGTGGAGCAACGATTTAACCGTAATGAACATGCGGAAGGATTGGGCGATATAAAGTTTTTTGATCACGAACTCTACCGTGAGGGCACCATGCAATGATCAAGGTGCTTGGTTTGGCGCTCTACGGCCCATTGGCGGCAAGCAACCGGTATCGGCTTGGTCAGTATAAGCCCGGCCTGGCCAGCCAGGGGATTGATTTGCAGATTTGTCATTTGCTCGGTGACGATTATTTGCGAGCGCGATTCAGCGGCGGCTTGCTTCCGGTGGTATCCATGCTGAAAGCGGCTTTGTTTCGTTTTGGTGATTTATTGCACCAGAATGACTATGATGCAGTCTTGCTGCAATGCGAGTTACTTCCTTTGATGCCGGGTTGGCTTGAACGAACGCTGATTCGTAAGCCTTATATCTATGACTTTGATGACGCCTTTTATTTAAAGTACCGCAGCGGTCGTATGCGCTTGGTCAGCCCTTTCCTGGGACGAAAGTTTGATAGAGTGATTGCAGGTGCCGCCGGGGTGACGGCAGGAAATCATGTGCTTGCAAGTTATGCAAGGCAGTTCAACACCAACACTCATCTTTTTCCAACGGTTGTGGATACAGGGCGCTATTTTTCTCAATTACCTGAAACAAATGACAGGGTGTTTACTGTAGGATGGATTGGTTCACCCTCGACTGCGCCTTTTTTGAATGATATTGTCAAGCCCCTTTCAGATATCGGAAAAGAAAGTCCGGTCAGGTTTGTTGTGATTGGCGGAAAAGCTCCGGTTGTGCCTCATGTTACTGTTGTAGAAATGGAGTGGAATGAACATACCGAGATCGATCTGATTAACTCTTTTGACGTAGGTGTGATGCCTTTGCCGGATGACGATTGGGCTCGGGGTAAATGTGCATTCAAGCTTATTCAATATATGGCATGTGGAGTACCCGTTATCGCTTCTCCTGTAGGGGCGAATAGTGATGTCATTACCGATGATTGCGGTTTACTGGCTTCAACATCCGAGGAGTGGGTGAATAGATTGAGAATATTGCGTGATGATCCGAAGAAGCGGAGTGAGATGGGCAGGGTAGGGCGGCTCCGCGTCGAACGTCACTATTCGCTTGATACTAATCTGCCGATGCTTGCACGATTAATTCATAACGTGGTTGAGGGAACATAGTCTATGTGCGGATTTGCTGGATTTTTGGCGATTGATGTAAATGGCTCATCAGGAAATTTGGAGGATGTGGTAACAAAAATGGCCTTCGAGATAACGCATCGCGGTCCGGATGATGCAGGTATCTGGGTTGACGTAGATGCTGGTATTGCTCTCGGGCATCGGCGTCTTTCTATCATTGATATCTCTTCTGCAGGTCATCAGCCCATGCACTCTGCTTCTGGACGATTTGTCATCGCATACAATGGTGAGATCTATAATCATAATGCATTACGCGCTGAGCTTGAGCAAACCGGTCACTCATCAGGGTGGCGGGGTCATTCAGATACTGAAACACTATTGGCCGGATTTGATACATGGGGAGCGAAAGCTACGCTGCAGAGAGCCGTGGGTATGTTTGCCTTTGCCTTGTGGGACAAGCTGGAGGCCCGTCTTATTCTTGCCCGTGACCGCTTCGGCGAAAAACCGCTCTATTACGGATGGACAGGTCGAGGATCACAGCGGGTATTTGTTTTCGGCTCCGAACTCAAGGCCTTGAGGGCATATCCCGGTTTTGATAATCAGGTAAACAGAAGCGCACTCGGGCTTTATTTCCGGTTTTGTACGCTTCCGGCTCCTCATTCGATATACGAAGATATCCATAAACTTCTTCCCGGAAATATTCTCTCCCTCAGTTCAGGGGGCAGCGCAAAACATAAAATTACTACCGAATACTACTGGCGCTTGACGGATGTGGTGCATAAAGGGTTTTCCGATCAGCTGTTTGATGAAAGCGAGGCGGTTGCCATGCTTGATGCAACGCTGCGTGAGGCAGTAAAAATACAAGCTGTTGCAGATGTGCCGCTTGGCGCATTTCTCTCGGGGGGTGTGGATTCCTCAACGATCGTAGCCTTGATGCAAGCGCAGTCCTCGCGGCCGGTACAGACTTTCACCATAGGATTTGAAGAGGCTGGATTTGATGAGTCCCCTCATGCGCTGGCCGTTGCAACGCATCTCGGCACAGAGCATCATGAGCTTCGTGTCTCAGCGGATGATGCCCGCTCGCTGATTCCTCTGCTGCCCCGGCTTTATGATGAACCATTTGCGGATAGTTCGCAGATTCCAACCTATTTTGTTTGCAAGGCGGCTCGACAGCAGGTTACGGTTGCACTCTCAGGAGATGCAGGCGATGAGCTTTTTGGCGGCTATAACCGCTATTTCTGGGCTGAACGCATATGGAACAGGTTAGCCTGGATGCCACCAGCAATTCGTGAAGTTATTGGTACCGGTATTCAGCAGGTGACGACGGAGTCATGGGACGGACTGGGGAGCATATTGCCAGGAAAACACGGCATTGCACGACTGGGAGATAAGGCGCATAAGTTGGCGCATCGGATGAAAACCGTCAAGAGTCTGGATGATCTCTATCGGAGTCTTGTAACCGAGTGGCCGCAGGATATGGAGCTGGTAAAAGGTGCGTCACGATTAACAACCTGGTTGGACGATAAAAGTATTGTTGCCGGACTTTCTAATATTGAGCATCGCATGATGCTTTGGGATACTCTTACGTATTTACCTGATGATATTTTAACAAAAGTTGATCGTGCAGCCATGGGTGTAAGTCTTGAAACGCGGGTACCTTTTCTCGACCACCGTGTTGCAGAACTAGCCTGGCGATTGCCGCTAAATCTGAAGATCAGAGGCAAAGAGGGAAAGTGGGCCTTGCGGCAAGTGCTTTACAAGTATGTGCCCAGGGAGTTGATTGAACGTCCTAAAGCCGGCTTCGGAATACCTGTCGGCTCTTGGCTGCGAGGTCCATTGCGTGGATGGGCAGAAGCATTGCTTGATGAAAGGCGGCTGACGCAGGAGGGTTATCTGAATCCCGCCCCTATCCGTGCAATATGGATGCAGCACCTGAGCGGCAGACATGATTGGACAGTTCGCCTTTGGACCGTGCTTATGTTTCAAGCCTGGCTTGAGGAGAACCGATGACGATATATTGGCTTATGTTATTGGTTCCAATGCTTGCAGGGTTGAGCCCCTGGAAAGCAAAAGGTGCGCTGCCACAATTCCAGTGGTTTTTATACGGCGCATTTCTCATTCTTATTATCGGCTTGCGTCATCAAGTGGGCGGGGATTGGTTCAACTATGTCAACAATTATACGGTATTGATAGGGCTCAACTTTTTTGATGCAACCATGAACCCTATGGTTTATCAAGATTTAGGCTTTGGTGTTATTCATTGGTTTTCGCTGAACTATCTTAACGGCGTTTATACCACTAATTTGATATGTGCAGTCATATTTGTGGCAGGCTTACTTCGGGTCTGCAAAAACATGCCTGTACCGTGGCTTGCGCTGGTCGTGGCCATACCATATCTGGTTATTGTTGTGGCCACAGGGTACACTCGTCAGGCCGCCGCCATCGGGTTCATTATGTGGGGACTGATTGATTTGATGAATGGCAAGCAAGTCAAGTTCTATGTTATGGTCATGCTTGGAGTGCTTTTTCACAAAACAGCATTATTCATGCTTCCAGTCGGATTTCTCTATGGAAATTCAATTACCAATCTGAAGAATCTGATCCTGTTTCTGCTCTTTTTTATTATTGCTTTTGCCGGGTTTCTGGCTGAACATATTTCACGATTGCTCTACTATTATGTTGAAGATACCCAAGGGATGGAGTCTTCCGGTGCCCTGGTCAGGGTCGGAATGAATGTCGCTTCAGCGCTGGTTTTTCTTTATTTCAGAAAAAGCTGGGCTGAGCGGTACAGCGATACTCGTTTGTG
>Ga0172374_1001495_pt1 | contig 15552 bp, 8 predicted proteins | sample LakKiv3m_FD_114536 | JGI IMG/M metagenome (GOLD analysis project Ga0172374, IMG submission 114536) | Freshwater microbial communities from Kabuno Bay, South-Kivu, Congo - kab_092012_10.3m | ecosystem: Environmental > Aquatic > Freshwater > Lake | place: Democratic Republic of the Congo... | reverse complement strand
TATATTTCAAGGGAATTTTTGTCTCTCGCGAAACCTCAAAAAGCGTCACTCTCCCTTCGCCGCGAAGATTCTTGAGCTGCTCTCCCAAGGTATAGGAATGGATCTTTTTTTGCGTGAAGCCGCGAAACATCAAAAATCAATTTTTATCATAATTAAAACAGGCCGAAAAACCTGCGATATTTTTGTTTTTATTTTCGTCATTATTATAGCTCATCCGTTCACATTTGCCAACGTTCACGCTTTTTTTGATCATCCAAATCATCATCATATTGAACTTCTGAGGGTGCCGCCGCGGAAACGGATGAGTCCGCCAATATTTCCCGGGGTTTCGATCCGTCCGCCTGGCCAATCACGCCGTTGGCTTCCAAAATGTCGAGAAGGCGCGCCGCGCGGGCATATCCCACTCGAAGCCTCCGCTGCAGAAGAGACGCGGATGCTTTGCCGGATTTCACCACTGTGTCTTTGGCTTCTTCATAGAGGTCATCACCTTCTTCATTTCCAGTGACCGCTCCGTTCATTTTTCCGCCAAAGCTGACTCTTTGCGTCGCCGTCACATCCTCGTCATATTCCACTTCGCCGTCGAGCTGCGATTTGATCGACTTCACCACCCGTTTCACCTCCGATTCGGAAACAAAAACGCCCTGGATTCTTTTTGGTTTCGGCGAACGGGAAGAAAGATAGAGCATATCTCCGTTTCCAAGTAGTTTTTCCGCGCCGCCCATATCAAGAATCGTCCGTGAATCAATTTGCGTCGCCACCTGGAAAGCGATGCGAGTGGTGATGTTGGCTTTGATGAGTCCGGTCAACACTTCAACCGACGGCCGCTGGGTCGAGACAATGAGATGGATGCCGACCGCGCGCGCCATTTGCGCCAGGCGCACGATCGCCGCTTCCACTTCTTTGGAATGACTCACCATGATGTCAGCCAATTCGTCAATGATGATCACAATGAACGGCAAGCGCTTCACTTCTTCTTCACCAAGCACCTCGCCCGTCTCTTCGTCGACAATATTTTTCTTTTGTCCTTCCTTGATTTTTGAATTATACGAAAAAATATCCCGTGAGCTGGCTTCCTGAAGCATTTTGTAGCGCCGCTCCATTTCGCCGATCGCCCACTTCAAAGAATTCGCCACCTTGCCATTTTCCACAATCGTCGGCGTGAGGAGGTGCGGAATCCCGTTGAAGGCCGTGAGCTCGACCCGTTTCGGATCGACGAGGATCAATTTCAAATCATCCGGCGAGTTTTGATAGAGCAAAGAAGTGATGATCGTATTGATCCCAACGCTCTTTCCGGTTCCGGTCGCGCCCGCGATCATGAGATGAGGCATTTCCGTGAGATCGCCGAGAATATAGTTTCCGCCGACATCCTGCCCGAGCGCCAGCGTGAGATTTGTTTTTCTCTCCGCGAATTCGCTGCTCTCCATGATATCCCGCAAACGCACCATCGTTGAAACCTTGTTCGGCACTTCAATTCCAATGAGAGATTTTCCGGGAATAGGCGCCTCGATTCGGATCGGATGCTGCGCGAGCGCCAGCGATAGATTGTTGCTGAGCCCCGTAATCTTTGAAAGCTTGATCCCGGAAGCTGGCTTGAAACAATATTGCGTGACGGCGGGACCCACACTGATTTCACCGATTTCCGTTTCGATCCCGAAATTTTTGAAAGTCTCTTGAATGATTTTGGCATTTTCTTCGATATCGCCCGCCTTGGATTTGCCGGTCGTTCGCTCCAAAAGATCAAGCGGAGGCAATTTCCAGCCGGCAATCATTCTTTGTTTGTCCGACATCATCATTTTTCGCTCCGCTACCGGCTTTTCCGTTCGGCCTTTGATGATCTCGCTGATCCTGACCGCGGCGGATGGTTTTGGCTCAGCCATGGCTACTGCGGCAGCCGGGACAGGCGCGATTTTTTCATCTTCTTCTTCATCTTTCCTCTCTTTCATCCATTCCACAGGTTTGAGAAGCGCCCGCAAAGGCACATTGAGCGCGAGAAGAAGCGATGCAAGCGCAATCGCGAGAAGTACGATGATCCCCGCCGAAAATCCAAAGAACTTGAGCGCCGGATAGGCCGCCGCCGCCCCCAAAAATCCCCCGCCTTCCCCCGCTTTGGCGACAACAACCATATCCGCAAGCGGATAGAAGATATGGATGAACCCCAAAATCGCCGCGAAGAAAACAAAAAATCCGGCCGCGACAAAGACATAGTATGAATCCGTATCCCGCCGAAAATACATGAACCCGACGACCACCATCAGCACCGGCAAAAGAAACCGCCCCACTCCGAACGCCAGCGACAAAATTTTGTTGAAATACGTACCGAATGTCCCCGCCCCGCCAAACAGACTGAACACGGCAAGAATAGCGAGAGCAATCAAAAAAACCGCCGCGATGCTGCGCTTCGTGTCCCCGGCCAAGCCCCACTTCTTGTGGGACTTGTACCCATTCCCGTTCCCGTTTTTTTCTTTGTCTTTTTTCTTCTTTCGGCCCATTTTGCAAAGCGTGATTACTTTGTTATTTTAACACACAAATCAATTACTTTCCAATTTCTGGAAATATAAAGAATTATTTTGCATGACTAAGCTGTGGACAAATTTTTAATATGGCTTATTTAAGCCATATTATTCTTACTTGACATGACCATATAGTCATATATAATAGAACTATGCCGCTAAAAATAACAGAAAAACAAAAAAATGCGCTTTATGTGATCTACGAAAGTATCAGATTATCGGGCTTCCCTCCGACGTTTGCTGATCTTCGCGAGAAGCTCAATGTTGCTTCAAATCAGGCCGTTTTGAATTTCCTGGAATCTCTAGAAAAGAAAGGATTTATAAAAAGAGAAGATGGGCAAGCTAGAAGTATAAAAATTTTGCCTCTTGGATACAAAGAGATTGAAAAAGAACCTCTGATAAAAATTGTCGGAATGAGCGCAGCCGGTTCCTACACTGAATCGTTTGCTGATGCGTTTACCGCTTGGATACCATTATCCGATCAGATTTTTCAAAACGAAAAAATAAGCAAAGCGCAAGATGATGTTTTCGTCATCCAAGTTCATGGAGATTCAATGATAAACGCCGGCGTAGATGATGGCGATATGCTTTTGATAAAAAAATCCAAAGAATACAAATCTGGCGATATCGTCGTCGCGCAAACCGGAAACGGAACAACGGTAAAAAGATTCATAGCGGATGGAGGTAAGCGGTATCTTCAGCCGGAAAACCCAAACTATGAAAAGATAATTATTATTCCGGAGGAAGTACAATTTCAAGGCAAAGTGATCTTAAATCTTTCTAAAGCAAATCAATAATATGTCAGATCAAAAAAAGACAAACGAAATTCTGGGGAAAATTTTTCGAAATCCCGATATGCAATATGGACTTTCCGTATTTGAAGGAATAAATTTTTATGAAGCCCTCAATTTTTCAGAGAAAGAAGGAAAATATTTTTTGAAGTGTCTCAAGAGAGACAAGGATATCATGGCCAAACCCGAGGAGATTGTACGCCAGCTTATGATTTATAAGCTGATTAATTTTTATAAATACCCAATCAATCGAATTGATGTTGAGGTGGATGTGCAGTTCGGAAGAGATATTGGGTCGAAACGCGCCGACATCGTCGTTTATCGCGAGGACGGAAAGAGTGAATACCTCATTGTCGAAGTAAAAAAGCCGGACGTGAAAGACGGGTTAGGCCAACTAAAAAGCTATGCGAACGCAACAGGCGCGCCGATACTGATTCTAACTGACGGCAAAATTCAAAACAATCTTTTTCGAACTGATCCGAATCTCTTTGAAGATCTGCCTGAAATTCCAAAACTTAATGAGACGATTGAAGATGTACGTTCCAAAAAATTGGCTTATAAAGATCTGGACGAAATACCAAATCTAAAACAACTTATCTATGATCTGCAAGAGGTCGTTTTGGCGAATAGCGGAGTGAATTCATTTGAGGAAATTTTCAAACTGATCTATGCCAAGCTTTATGATGATCTCGAAACACCAAGGGACGAGAATCGAAGATTCCGAGTAATTGCGGGAGCGACGAATCACGAAAATTTGAACAATATCTCCCGCTTGTTTGACGACGCAAGAAACCAGTGGCGGGATGTTTTCAAACAAAATGATGAACTAGAAATACCTGAAAATGCAATTGTACCAGCCGTTTCACTGCTTCAAAAATACAGACTCTTTGGCTCGAATCTCCAGATTATCGACGATGCGTTTGAGTTTCTTATCAATCTGGACGCCAAAGGAGAAAAAGGACAGTATTTCACGCCAAGACATGTGATTGACATGGCTGTTAAAATGCTTACTCCCTCTTCAAAAGATTTTATTATCGACACGGCCGCGGGAAGTTGCGGTTTTCTGCTGCATACAATGCAGTATGTTTGGAGCAAAGAGTTCACCAAGGAAAAATTCGGCGACAGCTATGATGTGAAACAGAAAAATTATGCCGAAAAACATTTGTTCGGAATTGATTTTGATCCGCGGTCGGTGAAAATTGGAAAAGCAATGATGCTGATCGCCGGGGACGGAAAAACAAATATCACCTATGCTGATTCTTTGGAATCGGATGTTTGGAGTGAGGAATCAAAAGCACGATTTCGACCCTTTCTGATGCCATTTAAAGATCCCGAAAAAAATCGCAGAAACCAGGAAAAGTTTTCTGACTTCAGCTTCGATATTGTTCTCACAAATCCACCTTTCGCTGGAGAGAAAAAAGGCGTAATCCTCAATAGCTATGATCTTGGTTTCAAATGGGACAAGGATTTTCAAAAAACATCCAAGCATCAAAACAAGGTTTCGCGAGATATTCTTTTCATTGAAAGGAATTTGAATTTTTTGAGGCCCGGCGGGAGAATGGCGATCGTTTTGCCGCAAGGAGTTTTGAATAACACACAAATGGAATATGTCAGGCGCTTCGTTATGAAAAAGGCACGGCTTTTAGCCGTTGTCGGTCTTCACGGAAACACATTCAAGCCCCATACCGGAACCAAAACTTCCGTTTTGTTTTTGCAAAAATGGGAAGAAGTTGAAAAAATCCCGAATGACTATCCGATTTTCATGGCAGTTTCCAAAAAAGGAGGAAAAGACACTTCGGGAGAATATGTTTACAAGAAAGACAAAGATGGAAACGTGATTTACGACGCACAAGGAAAGAAAATCATCAATCACGATCTCGACGAAATCGCGGAAGAGTTTTTGAGGTTTAGAGAAAAAATAGAAAAAAGATGTTAACAAAGCAACCCTCCTCGCGGAGGGTTGCCCTTGGATGTAATACCCTTTCAGTCAATGGATTAACTGAAAGACAATAGCAGTATAGCAGATTTTCAAGCCTTGTCAACTTCTGCTATACTCATTGATTATTACGATTTTTTATAGCAAATATTTCAAATAAATGATCACTTTTTCCATAATACAAAAATCTCAGCTAGAAGGCGCGATGCGGCTGGATGCAGAATATTATCAGCCGGAGTATTTGGAATTGGTTTCAAAAATTAAATCTCAAAAATCAAAATTATTGAAAAATTTTTCCGATCAAGTTTTTAGTGGACCATTTGGTTCCATGTTGAAAAGTGAATCCTATCGAGACAATGGCATACCCTTTATTCGAATAGGAGATATTTCCGACATTTTCATCAGCCGTGAAAATCTTGTTTATATTTCAGAAGAGGAGCATAAAAGAATTTTTAGCACGCGTTTGGATCCCGGCGACATTGTGCTTTCTAAAATCGGCACAGTCGGAAGGCTCTCGGTAATTTCCGATGATTTGAGACAGGTAAATATCAGCGAAAATAACATCGGTGTTAGGCTTTCCGTTTTACCCCCTGAAGAGAGAACGGGTTTGCTGTTTTTCCTGCTAAGCCGATATGGACAATCGCAAATCCTGCGAAATGCTAGTGGAAATATTCAGTTGAAATTGAATGTCGCGGATATAGAAAATATCAATATCCCAATATTTTCAAAACAATTTGAAAAAGATTTGCACAACTTTTATCAAAAAATTATCGAATTAAGAAATAGAGGCACAAAATTGTATCAACAAGCTGGAAATATGCTCTTAGAGGAATTGGGTTTGGAAGATTTTGATTTTGAGAAAATATCGTCATCTATTGTGAATTTTTCAGATATTTTGGAAGCGCACAGAATGGACGCGGAATATTTTCAACCGAAATATGAAAAATTGATTTCAAAAATAGAATCTCAAGATCACAAGCGCTTGGGCGATTTGGTTTCGGTGAAAAAAGGAGTTGAAATCGGCGCGGAGCAATATCAAGACGAAGGGAAACTTTTTATCCGAGTCAGTAGTATGGGAAGATTCGAAATCAACAGCAGCGATCAGAAATATTTGAGTGAAAAACTTTATGAGGAATTGAAAAAAGATTATCAACCGCAAGTGGGTGAAATTCTTTTGACAAAAGACGCCACGCCTGGCATTGCTTATGTTCTGAAAGAAAATGTCGAAGGAATCATATCCGGAGGCACTCTGCGATTGAAGCTCAAAGAAGAGATCAAAGCAGAATATCTCGCGTTGTGTCTCAATTCAATCATCGGTCAAATGCAAGCTGAAAGAGACGCCGGGGGATCGGTGATCGCCCACTGGAAACCGGAGCAAATCAAAAATGTTGTCATACCAATTTTGCCCGAATCAACCCAGCAAAAAATCTCCGATCTTGTTCTTGAGTCCCACGAAGCCCGAAAAAAGGCAAAAGAACTTTTGGAATCATCAAAAAGAAAAGTTGAGGAAATAATCGAGAAAGGAGGTGAAAAAGATGGCGACTAATCCCCCTAAAGGGCCAGGACGTGTGGGTGCGGTAAAAAAGAGAATTCAAGTATTTAATCCGAAGAATAAAAGATTTACGAAGATTAATACTGAGACACATAGATTCATTGATCAGCATCATGAAGCCAACAAGCTATTCAAGGGAGTGAAAAAATATAAATAAATTCCCTTCCTGAATTATAAAAATAAACAAACATTTAAATAATCTTTATACACCAGCCCCAAAAGGACTGGTTTTTGTTTGGCAATAAATAAGAGGCACCCGTTGGGACGCCTCTTATGGTGCGATGTTACGCCGCTTTCACGCGTGGTTTGTGCTGCCTCTTCGCCGCATTGAATGGCCAAGGACGAGGCCGCTTGTTGCCTTCCTGGATGAAAACCTCAAAATCGATGTTCAATTCGCTTTTGCTTCTTTGCAAATAAGCGATGAAGTCGTGATTCGGGGCTTCAAACATGAAGTGTCTTTTGCCGTCCGCGCAGACGTATTCGCCGCATTGATCCAGTTGCGCCGCCAGCACATCGTTGGTGTGCTTGTTTCGCGGCCTCACAAAATAGCGATAATGCTTTTCGGGCTTTTTCTTCTCATCCATCCTCTACCCCCGGTTTGGATTCATTCTGACTATTATTACTATCAAACCGGGCAAATATTGTCCAGTCGCCGACCGGCGGGGTTTTTTCTTCATCAATCCCACTTGACAGCTTATTTCGCATAGTGATATAGTGATATTGTAATCCCCCACCTTTTTATCAAACACAAAAAATGCAAAGCAAATCACAAAAATATTGCCTGTTTATCGATGAATTGGGAACCGCCAATGTGAATGACCCACACTCGCATTTTTATATTATCGCTGGCTGTTCGATAAATGAAGGCGAAAGGCGGCAGATAAAAATTCAAGCGGATCAAATCAAATTCAAATACTGGAATAGAACGGATATAGTACTTCACTCCAGGGAAATCGGTAGAAAAGAAAATGCTTTCAAGATATTCAAGGATACAAAACTATACAAGGAATTTCTTGCAGACCTCGAAAACTTTATTTCGCATTCTAAGTTCAAGATGTTTTTTGTAATCGTCGACAAAAAGAAGGCGAAAAAGCTGGCTTGGAATCACATCAAAATTTTTAAAGAGACATCAAGGCAAATTGTGAAAAATTTTCTCTTGATTATGCTGACTGGCGACTCAAAAGGAAAGATAGTCGTAGAATCAGCAACAGCGGAAAAAGATTTCTATTTTCACAAAGCGGCCGGACATTTCCTGGCAGAGGGGATAAAAGAATTGAAAGTAGATCACAAGAAGATTCAGGAGATATTGACCTCAATTTCCTTTGTCACGAAAAACAATCATGATATTGAGGAACAGGTTGCAGATCTTTTTGCCTACGCGGCAAAATGCAAATACTTGGCAAAAACAGGAGAAAAGTTTCGGATTGGGGCATATGAAAAAATGATGCTTTCGCTACTTGAAAAGAAAATATTTAAAAAGCCCCCGGAAGCGGGAACCAGAAAAATGAAGTATTATAAGGAAGTTGATGCGTTCCAAATTTTGCCTTAAACAAACAAAAAACTGGATCGCGGCATCACACTCGCTCCCCAGCTTCTTGATCCAAGTATAGCAAAATGTAAAATCTTGTCAAGTTTTTTGCCGTACTCATTTCTACATACGATTTTCCACAAAAAATTTTTCAGATAAAGAAAAATATCTTTTCTTATTTTTCCAAAGTCCGGCTTTTCCTGCGAACGAGCAAGCTCGCTCGCTTTTAAAGCCGGACTTTATGCTATTTCCGATAGCCTGTTCCCGCCGGGATGAGTTTCCCGATGATGACATTTTCTTTGAGTCCGCGAAGCTTGTCTTCTTTTCCGGTGACAGCCGCGTTGATGAGAACTTTGGCGGTTTCTTGGAAGGAAGCGGCGGAGAGGAAGCTTTCCGTGGAGAGAGCGACTTTCGAAATTCCGAGCAGAAGTTTTTCAGCGGTCGCGAGATTCTGGCCATTCTTCTTGGCAATCTCGTTGGCTTCTTCGAGCTGAACGTCTTCCACAATGTCGCCCGGCAAAAGGGTGGTGTCACCCGGATCAAGAATCCTGACGCGCGAGAGCATCTGACGGATGATCACTTCAATATGTTTGTCATTGATGCCTTCACCCTGCGCAGAATATATTTCCTGCACTTCCTTGGTGATATATCGATAGACGGCTTCTTCGCCCTGGATTTTGAAAAGTTTTTTGAGATCGAGGTGACCTTCAGAAAGGACTTGGCCTTTGGCGACGAGGTCGTCTTTTTGCACTTCGAGATTCATCACGGCCGAGACGACATATTCACGGACTTCTTTTTTGCCTTTGCTGTCGGGAAGACATTCAATGCGGATCGTTTTGTCTTTTTCCGTTTCTTTGATTTCAATCACCTGGCCGTCCGCATCGGCAAGCGCCGCTTCTCCTTTTGGAGGACGGGCTTCAAAAATTTCATCAACGCGCGGCAATCCTTGAGTGATGTCCGTTCCAGCGACACCTCCGATGTGGAAGGTACGCATCGTCAGCTGGGTTCCCGGCTCGCCGATGGCTTGCGCCGCGACAATTCCAACCGCCTGGCCGATTTGGACGATATCGCTTCGGCCAAGATCCAATCCATAGCATTTCTGGCAGATTCCCCGGCGGCTGCGACACGTGACGACCGAACGAATCTTGATTTTCTCCACATTTTTCTTTTCAATCTCATCCGCCTTTTCTTTTGTGAGAAGCTCGCCGGCTTTGAGAATGACTTTTTTCGTTGCGGGATCAATGGCGTCTTCAATCAAAAACCTTCCGGTGATCCTTGAAGAGAAACTGATGCCCACCACGTCCGAATCCGCCCGATACATGAAGCTTCCCCTCTCGTCGCCGCAATCCGATTCGCGCACGACCGCGTCCTGAGCCACATCCACCAAACGTCGCGTGAGATATCCCGCCGTCGCCGTGCGAAGAGCCGTATCAGCCATACCTTTGCGGGCTCCGTGCGTCGCGATGAAATATTCGAGAACGTTGAATCCCTCCTTGAACGAAGACTTGATTGGCAGCTCAATCGTATCTCCGGTCGGTCCCGCCACGAGCCCTTTCATTCCGGTCATCTGAACAACCACCGCTTCCGTACCGCGCGCTTTGGAATATACCATCGCGTAGACCGGTCCTTCTTTGTCGAGGGACGCGCGCACGGCGTCAGTGATTTTGTTTTTCACTTCACTCCAAACCTCGATCACTTGGCCTTTTCTTTCCCGATCAGTGAGAAGTCCCATGTCATATTGCGCGTTGACTGTTTCCACTTTCTTTTCCGCGTCTTTGATGAGATCCGCTTTTTCCATCGGCGTGGTAAGATCATCCATTCCCCAACTGATGCCCGAATGCGTCACCAGTGAGAAAGAAAGGTTTTTCAGCTCATCCACGAAAATAGCGGTTCGGTCTCTTCCGGCAAGCGCCAGCGAGCGGGCGACGATTTGGCGCAGCTTCCCTTTGTCCATTTCGTCATTCACAAATCCGATTTCCGCCGGCATGATTTCATTGAACAAAATTCTTCCAACCGAAGTTTTCACTCTTGTGTCTTCCATACTCACTTCAATCTCCGAATGAATCTCGACATATCCAAAGTCATAGGCCAATTTGGCGTCCTCCGCGCTGGCAAAAATCTTGCCTTCGCCCTTGCGACCTTTTTTGAAATGGGTCATATAGTAGCAGCCCAGCACCATGTCCTGCGACGGAATCGTGATCGGTTCGCCGCTGGCCGGCTTCAAAAGATTCTTGGATGAAAGCATGATATTTTCCGCTTCGTTGCGGGCTTCGTCGGTGAGAGGAACGTGAACCGCCATTTGGTCTCCGTCGAAGTCAGCGTTGAAAGCGCTGCATACCATCGGATGAATCTGAATCGCTTTTCCTTCGATGAGTACCGGCTGGAAGGCCTGGATACTCAAACGGTGCAACGTTGGGGCGCGGTTCAAAAGGACAAAGTGATGCTCGATGATTTCGTCAAGAATTTCATAGGCTTCTTCAGCTTCAAATTCAACCATCTTTCCGGCACTCCGCACGTTGTGAGCAAATTCCTTCTCAATCAGCTTGTTGATGATGAACGGTTTGAAAAGTTCAAGGGCCATTTTTTTCGGCAAACCGCATTGGTGCAATTTGAGGCGTGGTCCAACCACAATCACACTGCGGCCGGAATAGTCCACGCGCTTTCCGAGCAGGTTCTGGCGGAAACGGCCCTGCTTTCCTTTGAGCATATCCGCGAGCGATCGCAAAGCTCTTTTTTGTCCTGTTGAGGCAGCCACGGATGTTTGTCCGCGCCGCGCGGAGTTGTCGAACAACGCGTCCACCGCCTCTTGAAGCATCCTTTTTTCGTTCCGCGAAATCACTTCCGGGGCGCCGATTTCGATCAGTTTTTTGAGACGGTTGTTGCGGTTGATGATCCGGCGATAGAGGTCATTCAGATCCGAAGTCGCAAACCGGCCTCCATCAAGTTGAACCATCGGACGAAGATCCGGCGGAATCACCGGGATGACGGTCGGCAGCATCCATTCAGGACGCAGTCCCGCTTGGCTCATTCCTTGAAAAAGTTTGAGTTGCTTCAAAAGTTTTTTCTTGTCGGAAATTTTGTCGTCGTTGATATCCCTGTTGATCCGCTCAATCTCTTCTTCCAAATTGGCGCTCTCCAAAACACGGCGGATCGCTTCCGCGCCGATTCCCGCCTTGAAAACGTGCCCATATTTGAGGGACAAATTGAAATATTCCACTTCGGAAAGAATTTGGAATTTTTTGAGATTTTTCAGCTCATCGCGGCCGGCTTGATAGGCGCCTTTCAAATTTTCGTTTTCCGTTTCAACTTTCTTTTCTTCAACACTCATTTTCTTCTGCTTGCCTTTGTATTCCGCTTCCAGTCTTTCCATTGCCTCTTTGCGCGCCGCCTCATCCACTTCCATCACGATATAGCTGGCGAAATAGACCACTTTTTCAAGTTCCTGCGCCGACATGCCGAGGGCGAGTCCAATTTTCGAAGGCACGCCCCGCAAAAACCAGATATGGGAAACCGGCACCGCCAGTTTGATGTGGCCAAGGCGTTCGCGGCGCACAATGGACCGAGTGACTTCCACGCCGCACTTGTCGCAGACAATACCCTTGTAGCGAATTTTTTTGTATTTTCCGCAATAGCACTCCCAATCCTTCGCCGGTCCGAATATTTTTTCGCAAAAAAGACCATCGCGTTCGTAGCGCTGGGTGCGATAGTTGATCGTTTCCGGCTTCGTCACTTCGCCGTGAGACCAATTCAAGATATCATCGGGGCTTGCGAGCTTGAGGCGAAGCGCGTCGAAGTCGCTAACTTTGGTTGCGGAATTCTGGTTCATATATTATATAGATGAAAAAATCTAATTATTTTTTTTCTCTTCTTCTTTGTCGGCTTTGTCCGAATCTGTCCGCTCTCCAACCACTTCGATATTCAAACACAAACCTTTCAATTCATTGACAAGAACATTGAACGACGCCGGGACATTCGGGCTTTTGATCCGTTCACCCTTGATGATGGATTCATATGCTTTCGAACGGCCGAGTTGGTCGTCCGACTTAATGGTCATCATTTCCTGAAGCATCGCTGCGCTGCCGTATCCTTCCAATGCCCACACTTCCATTTCTCCAAAACGCTGACCTCCGAATTGGGCTTTTCCTCCGAGCGGTTGCTGGGTGATGAGGGAATACGGCCCGATTGAACGCATATGGATCTTGTCTTCAACAAGGTGATTGAGCTTCATCACATACATATACCCAACCATCGTTTTTTCATCGAAATACTCTCCCGTCTTTCCGTTGATGAGTCGTATTTTTCCGTCTTCCGGCAGGCCTGCTTTTTTGAGCTCGGCTTTGATATCCTTTTCGCTCACGCCGTCGAGAGCGGGACTCGCCGCTTTGTAGCCCAGCTTTGAGGCCGCCCATCCAAGGTGAGCCTCCAGAATTTGTCCAATGTTCATACGCGAAGCCACTCCCAGCGGGTTGAGGATGATGTCCACGAGAGAACCGTCCGGAAGATAGGGCATATCTTCAAGCGCCGCGATTTTGGAAATGACTCCCTTGTTTCCGTGCCGTCCGGCCAGCTTGTCTCCCACGGAAATTTTGCGAAGCTGCGCCACACTCACCTGAATCTGCTGAATGACTCCCGCGGAAAGCTTGTCGCCCTGTTCTCTTGAAAATATTTTGATGTCCACTACTTTTCCATGCTCGCCGTGCGGAAGATAGAGCGAAGTGTCTTTCACATCTTTCGATTTTTCACCGAAGATCGCTCTGAGCAGCCGCTCTTCCGGCGTGAGATCGCCCTCTCCCTTCGGAGAAATTTTTCCAACCAGGATGTCACCCGAAGAGACTTCCGCTCCGATGGTGATAATTCCGGTATCGTCCAGATTTTTGAGCCGCTCTTCACCGATGTTTGGGATATCTCGCGTGACTACTTCCGGCCCAAGCTTCGTGTCGCGAATGTCAACCGAAAAATCTTCAATGTGAATCGAAGTATAGCGGTCATCCTGGAGCAACCTTTCGGAAATGATGATGGCATCTTCAAAGTTGGATCCTTCCCAAGGTATCAAAGCCACCAGCACGTTCTGACCGAGCGCCAGTTCCCCATTGTCCGTTGAAGCGCCATCCGCCAGCAATTGACCCTTGGCAATCTTGTCGCCCCGCGTGACGCGCGGAATCTGGTTCATGCAGGTGAAGGCGTTTGATCGCTCGAAACTTTGAAGCCAATAATTTTTTTTGATTGATTTTCCATTTTCCGTTTCCACTTTCATCGTGATATGGCTCGCATCCACTTCAACCACTTCCCCGTCTTCTCTTGCCAAAATCACCTGGCCTGAGTCAGCGGCCGCTTTGTCTTCGAGTCCCGTCCCAACCAAAGGGGAATCCGGCAAAATGCAAGATACCGCCTGGCGCTGCATATTTGAGCCCATCAAGGCCCGGTGGGCGTCATCGTGCTCGAGAAAAGGAATGAGTGAAGTGGCAATCGAGATGCACTGCTTCGGCGACACATCAACATAGTCCAATTTTTGAACTTCAATGATTGACGGTTTGCCTTTCACGCGCGCTTCGACTTTTTCATCCAAAATATATCCCTCCGGATCAATGTCAATATCAGCGTGAGCAATGTTTTTTCGATCTTCAACTGTCGCGTTGAGATAGTCAATCTCTTTCGTCACAAAAGTCCGGCCGTCTTTCACGATCACTTTCCGATACGGTGTTTCCAAAAATCCAAATTCATTGATACGGGCATAGCAGGACAAATGATTCACCAGTCCGATGTTCGGTCCTTCCGGCGTCTGCACCGGGCAGATACGTCCGTAGTGCGACTGATGAACATCACGCACTTCGAAACTGGCCCGTTCGCGGGTGAGACCTCCGGGTCCCATCGCGGAAAGGCGCCGCTTGTGTTCAAGTTCCGCGAGCGGGTTCACCTGATCCATGAATTGGGAAAGCTGCGAAGAAGCAAAGAATTCTTTGACCGCCGCCGCGACCGGCCGCGAGTTGATGAGCTGACCGGGAACCACCGTCGCCAGATCGCACGTACTCATCCGGTCTTTGATGTTTCGCACCATGCGCGCGAGCCCCGCGCGAAATTTGTTTTGAACCAATTCTCCGACGCAACGTACGCGCCTGTTCCCCAAATGATCGATATCGTCCGGCTCGGCCATCGGATCGTTGTTGAGCCGGATCACCTCTTTGATGATCAAAACCAAATCTTCGGGACGCAAAATGCGGTGCTCTTCGTCATTCGGCGCGTCTTGTTCCAAACGCTGGTTGAGACGATACCGTCCGACTTTCCCGAAATCATATCTTTCAAAATTGAAAAACATCGACTCAATCATCTGTTTCGCGTTCTCGACCGAAGCCAGATCCCCCGGCCGGATTCTCTTGTATATTTCTTTGAAGCCGTCTCCCTGCGTTTTGGCTGCGTCCCTTTCGATCGTCGCTTCAATGAAATTCGTTTCTCCATTGTTCACATCCGCAAAAGTGCGCGCGATTTCCGCGTCACTCGCAATACCAAAAGCCCGCAAAAGAGAGGTCACTGCCACTTTTCTTTTCCGGTCTATTTTCACCCAAAGCGCTCCGTCGAGATCCGTTTCCATCTCAAGCCAAGCTCCTCGGTTTGGAATGATTTTTGCGCCGAAAAGCTTCTTGCCTTTCTGGTAGTCCATCGTAAAGAAAACTCCGGGGCTGCGGATCAGCTGGCTCACTACGACTCTTTCCACGCCGTTGATTACAAAAGTTCCCCGATCGGTCATGATAGGAAGATCGCCAAGATAGACTTCCTGCTCCTTGATTTCGCCGGTCTGCTTGTTGAGAAGTTTCACCACCGAACGAAGAGGCGCTTCATATGAGATATTTTTTTCCTTGGAAGTTTTTTCGTCGTATTTCGGCTCATCGAGATAGTAGTCCCCGAATGAGAGCTCCAGATCTTTTCCCGTGAAATCGCTGATCGGGTTCACCTCATCCAGCAGTTCGCGAAGTCCATCCTTGAGAAACCAGTCATATGAGACGGTTTGCGTTTCAATGAGATTCGGAAGGGACACCATTGGAAGTTGTTTGAAGAATTTCCTCTTCTTGAGAGAGGACTGCGGACTGAAAGACTCTTTCACCCCGAGAGTTTTCGTCTCTTGCGACATAAAAGACACGCCACTCTCCAATCACCGCTTCGAGAAATTTCTGGGAAGCAGTCGATTTTGGCTAAGTGGTTTATTAGAAGTATTTAATTATTCTCGTTTGCGTTTTCCAAAT
>Ga0172374_1001493_pt1 | contig 15558 bp, 14 predicted proteins | sample LakKiv3m_FD_114536 | JGI IMG/M metagenome (GOLD analysis project Ga0172374, IMG submission 114536) | Freshwater microbial communities from Kabuno Bay, South-Kivu, Congo - kab_092012_10.3m | ecosystem: Environmental > Aquatic > Freshwater > Lake | place: Democratic Republic of the Congo... | reverse complement strand
CGTATTGCGATTGGAAGAGTTTATGAAGGAAAGGTTACTGGAAATCAGAATGTGTATGTAATTGGTCATGATGGCAAAAAGCGTACTGGAAAAATTTCTAAAGTTTTTAGTTTTAAAGGATTAAAAAGAATAGATGTGCCGGAAGTTGTGGCTGGGGATATTGTGGCGATTGCTGGTATTCCGGATATATATGTTGGTGAAACTATTACTACTGATGAAAATGCGGAAGCGCTTCCTGCTATTAGAATTGATCCGCCTGCACTTGCTGTTCAGTTTATGGTAAATGATTCACCGTTTGCTGGAAAGGAGGGAAAGTTTGTGACTAGTCGACATGTGAGAGATAGATTGATGAAAGAGTTGGAGTCTAATGTTGGTCTTAAGGTTGAACCTATTCCAAATAGTGATGCTCTAAAAGTTTATGGACGTGGTGAAATGCATATCGCTGTTTTGATTGAAGCGATGCGTCGTGAGGGGTACGAACTTCAAATTTCTCAGCCTAAAGTTATTATGCATGAAGAAAATGGGGTGAAGATGGAACCTATCGAACTTGCAGTTGTAAATGTTCCGGAAAATATGGCTGGTGCAATCATAGAAACTCTTGCGAAAAGAAGTGGTGAGCTTAAAAAAATGACAAATGAAAACGGAAATGCGTCTATGGAATTCGAGATTCCTACACGTGGACTTCTTGGCTTCAGGTCTCATTTTATGGTTATGACAAGAGGTGAAGGAACTCTTTATCATTCATTTGATCATTTTGCGCCACATAAAGGCAAAATTTCTAAAAGAACTTTTGGTTCTATGATTTCTGGAGAGACTGGTGCTGCTATGGCATATTCACTTTGGAAGCTTCAAGAGAGAGGTCCTATTTTCATCAATCCACAAACTGAAGTATATGAAGGAATGATTATTGGTGAACATACTCAAGGAACTGATATCGTTGTAAATCCTATTAAGAATAAACATCTTACAAATACTCGTGCAGCTGGAAAAGATGATGCAATTGATCTTATTCCTGTGCAGGAAGTTACTCTAGAAAAGGCTATTGAGTACATAAAAGAGGATGAGTTGGCAGAAATTACGCCTAAACATGTTCGTCTTAGAAAGAAACTTTTAACGGATAATGAGAGGAGAGTCAGTGTCCGAAAGAAGTAGTTGATTTTATTTATTGGCAAGGAGTATGCTTCTCGCTAGGTTTTTTAATAAATTCATATGATTATAGGGCTTACTGGTTCAATGGGATCTGGTAAAGGTGAAATCGTAAAGATCCTGGAGAAGGAAGGTTTTAAGTATGTGACTCTTTCTTCGATGGTTCGCGAAGAAGCTAGAAAGAGAGGAGTTCCTGAAGAAAGGGAGAAACTTATGGAAGTTGGAAATTCTATGAGAAAAGAAGGTGGCGCTGGTGTTTTGGCAGTTAGGGCGTATGAATCAACTTTGGTCAATGGTGGGGGTAAATGGGTGATTGATGGTATAAGAAATCCTGCAGAAATTGTTGAATTGAAAAAGTATGAGGGGGTTCATATTGTTGGGATTAAAACTGATTTAAACCTTCTTGTTGATAGAATTTTAAGCAGGAATCGGGATAGTGATCCAAAAAGTAGAGAAGAAGTTTTGAGAAAAGTTGAAAGAGAATGGGGTAAAGGTGAACCCGAAGATGGTCAACAGGTTGGTAAATGTATGGAACTTACCGATTATACTATCGATAATGGCGGAACTCTTGAAGATTTAGCAAACAATTTCTTAAAATATTACGAACAAATAAAACAATAAGTATATGAAAAAGAAAAATATCAAAAATGACGGAAGACCTTCTAAGGATCAATACTATTTGAATCTCGCAAAGACAGTCTGTGAGCGCGGAACTTGTACTAAGGTTGAAATTGGATCTGTTATTATTCGTGATGATCAGGTAGTCGCTACCGGATACGTAGGATCTCCTCGTGGTACAAAAAGTTCTATCGAACATGGTTTTTGTTTGAGGAAAAAACTTGGGATTCCTTCAGGACATAGGTATGAAATGTGTAGAAGTGTCCATGCCGAACAGAACGCAATAATAAATGCTGCGCGTGCTGGAGTAAGTTTACTTGGAGGAGATATGTATATTTATGGTCAACTTAAAGATGAAAATGGAAAGTCGACTAATCAGATTATAGATGCTTTTCCATGTTTTATCTGTAAGAAAATGTTGCTTAACTGTGGACTTAAAAGAGTCATTTGTTCTCTAAAGGATGGTGGATATAAAGTTTTTAAAACTGAAGATTGGGCTAAAGAGTGGAGTAAACATGATATTATTGACGATAAATTTCAGTACGGAATAAAGACTGAAATAAAATAAATTTTTACAAATTGAAAAGGTGAGAGAAAAGGATTTTTAGCCCTATCCCTATTAATATTATACCTCCTAGTATTTGTATTTTTGGGCCACAGTGTTTTCCTATTTTGTATCCTGTAATTATTCCAATTAAACTTACTGTAAATGTAATTATGCTTAATGTTATTGCTGTTGAAATTATCTGAACTTTTAAAAATGCTAAACTTATACCAATTGCGATTGCATCTATGGATGTGGCTATAGCTAGCACTAGTAGTTTTGTTGGATTGAATTTTGAAAATTCTATTTGTTCTTTTTTTGATCTTTCTTTGAAGGCCTCTATTATCATTTTTATCCCTACAAAACTTAATAAAATTACTGCTATCCAGTGATCGTAATTTGTTATTTGTTTTTCCAGTGTTATGCCGGCAGACCAGCCTAGTATTGGCATTATTCCGTGAAATATTCCAAATGTTAAAGCTGTAAGGATGGTGTCTTTGCTTCTAAATTCTTTCCAGCAAAAACTTATAGCAATTGATACTGCTAGACAGTCTAGGGACAACGCTAATCCTATTAATATGATTTCTACAAATGACATTTTATTTTATTTAAAATCCATATTTTGGGAGAGGTAATTCTCCTATTCTTTTTCTTTGGATCTCAAATACTGAAAATTTACATTGAGAGATTCCTTTTATTGTAGAAAATGCTCCTTTAAAACCATTTTCTTTTAGAATCTTTGTTACATTTTCACCATAAGATCCATATGGGTAAGTTATTAAATGATATACTGGACCAAGATTTTTTTCTATAGCTATTTGAGCATCTAAGATTTGAGATTTTATTTCTTCTTCAGTTTTTGAAGGAAGGGATGGATGAGTTTTTGTGTGATTATAAATATAAACTAATCCTGAATTTTTCATCTCTTTTAATTGTTCCCATGTCATATAGCCTGAAGTTCCTACGTAATCTGTTATTACCATTACATTTAGAATTACGTTGTGTTTTTTTGCGATAGGGAATGCTTCTGTGTAGATGTCGTCATATCCGTCGTCGAAAGTTAACACTATTGTTTTTTCTGGAAGTTTTTCGTGATTTAGTAGGGCTTCCGTGAGGGCTTCTGCTTTTATTGTTTTGTATCCATTGTCTACTAAATGTTTCATTTGGTCGTCGAATATTGGAGTTGATACGCTTAAGTTTCTTGTTGTTTCATCTTTTATTCCTTTTAAAGTTGGTTTTATGTGGTGGTACATAAAAACTGGAACTTCTATGCAAAAATTTTGATTTGGATCTGTTTTTGGAATTGGATTTTTGGAGATTTTTTCTTCTGGTTGAAGAGGAATCTCTTTTGCGGGAGTAATGTTTTTTTCTTCAGAAATTCCAGGATTAATTTGTCCGTAATAGATAAGTAAAATAACGGCTATTAATCCGAGGAAAAGCGCTTTATTTATTTTCATTATTATTTAGATTTTTTTAAAATAAATGCGCTTATTATGAACGCAATTAAAAAGAAGCATGCTCCATAAAAACATGGAGTTAGGAATGGATTTACTAATCCTTGTGCGCATCCAAGAGTGCATGCTTGGTTATTCATATAGTTATATAATTCGTATCCGAAATTTCCCCAAGCAAATATTGTTCCTATCAATAGGATAATGAATTCTGTTATTGCTAATTTTCTCATGTTTTTATTGTTAAATTAAGTAGATTGATTCTAACTATACTCCGATATATTTTTGTACTGCAAGTCCTATAAAAAAGTTTAATGTTGCGATACCTAAGCTTATAGCTACCATTTCCCCAAATCTTTTTAAGAATGAAATATTTTTTGCAACGGCGATGTAAAAATTAAATGTAAATATTATTAACACTACAAATCCCAACATCATTATTAATGAATATACTGGAATGCTGAATATAAGATATGGGCATACTAATATTATTACTGTTAAGAAATATGTCATTCCTGTATAAAATGCTGATTTTAATGGATTTTTGCTATTTTCTTCTTTGGCTTGTAGATATGAAGAAGCTCCATGGACATTGAGGCGGCAATTCCTGTTATAGTCCCTGTTATTGCAATTAGTCTTGGATCATTTAAGGCTAGAGTTAATCCTGCTAGAGCTCCTGACAATTCTACTAAAGCGTCATTTAATCCAAGGATTATGGCGCTTGTATACTGTAATGCTTTTGAATCGATCATTTCTATTAAGCTGTCTTCATGTATTTTTTCGTCTTCCATTACTGATTTTATTTGTGGATATGAGGATTGAATTTTGTTGTAGTATTCTTGTGCCATTACTTCTCCTCCTTCCATTAATCTTAATCCGAAAGTTAGTCCGAAAAATCTTGAGATCGCTGAATAGAAAAATATTTTTAATTTGTAGGGGGTAACTTCTTTATTTGTAATACTCTTAAATACCCCATAGTGCTTTAATTCATCTTGTGAGATTTTTTCTAAGATTTTTTTGTTGTGCTCCTCTTTTGTTATTTTTGAAAGATTTTTATATACATTGTATTCTGTTATTTCATTTTTCTGTGCTTTTAATAATATGTCTAAATCTTTTTGAGTTAATGGCATATATTTTTTGTTAATTAAATCTTGCTTAGACATGGTATTTGTAAATAATTTTTAAGTCAATTTTTACCGTATTGATTTTTTTATATAATTTGGTATTCTCTTGCTCCATTAATTTTAAAAATGCCAATAGACGAAGAGAAAGTATCTATTATGAATTTTCCTACTGCTGAAGCTGCTGAATTTGAGTTGGTTGTTTCTCCGAATAATGAGAGTGGAGTTATTGAATCTTTGAAGAAAAGAGTCGAAGGAGTTAGAAATAGAATTAGATCTATTGGGAAATCTTCTGTTGTAGGTGGAACTGTTGTTAAAGTTAGGGCTATAATTGATAAATTAGGAATCCCTGGATTGCTTTTATATAATGTTTTTGATGGATTAAGTAGAGGGGTTCCCGTTTATTTTATTGTAGATGGGACTCAGGAAGAAAGCCTTACTACTGCTTGTGTTGTAGGAGGAGTTGCTATTATTACTAATGTAACTTTTTGGACTGCAATGGGGCTAATTGCTTTAAAAGTGAAATCTGTAATTTCGGATAAGAGAGGGGAAGTTTTAATCCCAGAAGCTGAGCTTAATCCTGAACTTGAATCTGGGAATTCTGATAAGTCGAGAGCTGAGGATGATTTTGATATCTAGTTTTATTTTTGAGTTTAAGGTACTTTTTTAAGGTCACTGCTCTATTGTTAAAAATATTGTATAATATATTTTAGAGTATTATGTAAAATAAAACAAAAATGAAAACAAAAAAATCTATAAAACATCGTATAAAATCTCATGTTAAGACTCATGTAAAGATTTACATTCCTTTGTTGGCTATTTTATTGGTTGTAATTGGTCCTGCAATTGTTGTATCTGCATATGATACTTATGATTATTATGATTCTACTTGGGATTATAGTGATTCGGTGTGGACTCCTACGACAAATACTTATAACAATTCTGGATCTGGGTCTTCTGGAGGGAATCAAGGATCTACAACTACTAAAACAAGTGGAAAAGTATGTAGTAATGTACCTACTGGGGCTAAAGAAGTTGTAATTAATAAAACAAATTATTCTGTTAGTTATTATGATACAAGTGCCGTTATTCCTGAAATTACCGGAAAATCTGGGGTCTCATATATTTATATGAAGAATGAAGAAGGTGTTGCGGATTATGGGCATATTGTTGGTAATGTGTGTAAAGTGCTTGATGGTAAAAATTATGGATATATTTACCCTGAAAAAATCGAAGATGCTGAGGAAGAAACTGTTCCTCAACCAACAACTACTGGTGAACCAGCAGTTGTTGATCCAATTCCAAACAATGATACGTCTTCTGATGTAAAGGAAACGGCGATTGCGAGTCCTTTTCCAGACGTGACGGTTGGTACTCTTGAAAGTGATGCGGCCACAGATCTCTATAATAGATCTGTTATAAAAGGTTATCCAGATGGTGAATTTAAAGGTAATAAATCTGTAAATAGAGCTGAAGCTACAAAAATGTTATTGTTAGCTGCTGAAAAGGTTAATGTGGATACAATTAGTACAGAAGTAGTATATGATGGAAGATTTTCTGACATACCTGTTTCAAGTACTGAATGGTATCCAAAATATGTTATGAAAGCTGCTAGCGAAGGTATTATTAATGGAAATTCTGATGGAACTTTTAGACCTGCAGATGGTGTAAATACTGCTGAATTTTTGAAGATGATTTCTAAAACTTTCGAATTGCAAGAAAATTTAGAATATTCTTATACTGATGTGGTTTCTAATGATTGGTTTTCTAAATACACTGGAGTTGCTGAATATTATGATTTGTTCCCTGAAAGATTAGGAAAGACTCTTCATCCATCTCAAAAGTTAACAAGAGAAGAGGTTGCGGTAGCTATATATAAAATATTGTTATATTTCGGGAAATAGAATGTTTATATAGGCTTTAATATCTTTTGATTTTTTAGTCTTCTTGTATATAATTTGATGGTTAAATTGTTAACCATATTTTTATGAAAAGATTTCTAACGGGTTTGTTAATGGCTGGCTTTGCCATTAATGTTTTTTCGGGTTGTTCTTTGTATAAGCCTGAAAAAATAGAGGATGTTACTACTGATCCAGTTAATGATTCTCCTATAGCTATTCTTCCTGTTGCAGATGCTGGAATTTTTGCTCAATGGAAGGAAGATTCTATTACATATACTCCTAGTGTTCCTAAATATGATATGAAGGCTGATTTAAGTAATGTCTATGTAGCTGATTCATTTTATTTATCAGATGATCATAAAAATTATTTAGGTAATAATTATTTTGTTGTTGTCAATTCTTGGGGAAATAATCGTGAATATTTTGAATTGTATGAAGCAAATAGATATTCAATGGTTCCCAATTTTATAACTACAGATTCGATTTTGCACACATATCATTTGTATTTTGATTATCTTTTAAGGTCTTTAGAGGAACATGAATTATATGATACTGCCTTAAATCTAAGTGAAGGGATGATGAATGCTGCTCAAAAACAATATCAGGCCTTAAAAGGGACTGATTTTGAAGATGCCGCTAAAAGAAATGTTGCTTATTTTGCAATTGGATTAAATTTGCTTGATTCGACTAAAGAAATTCCATCAGAAGTTAAAGAAATTGTTGGCGCTGAACTTAAATTGATTAGTGCGCATGAAGGAATAACTCCCTCTAATCTTTTTGGAACTAAAGATGATCCTTATTTAGAGGATTACTCTCAATATATAGCACGTGGACACTATACGAAAACCGAGAAATTGAAAAAATATTTCCAAGCTCTTATGTGGTATGGGCGTATGACTTTCCGAATGAAATCTTCTGATGAGACTGCATCTGCGTTATTAATTGTATCTGCTTTAAAAAATGATTCTTCTTTGTTAAATAAATGGGATACTCTTTTTGAACCTATTAATTTCTTTGTAGGGGAGCCTGATGATCTTGTTTATTATGATTATAAACCTTTATTTGAGCAGGTATTTGGAACATTCGATTTGAAATCTTTTTCTGCCGATAAATTAAATGAATTTGTAAAACTTGCAAAAGGACTTCGAAATCCAAGTATAAATTCTATGGTTATATTTGATCCAGAATTAATTAAAAATGATAGGGATGAAGAGACAAAAGGGTTTAGATTTCTAGGCCAGAGATCAACAATAGATGCTAGTATTTTTCAACAACTAGTTTATCGTTCTGTAGATAAGAATGCTGAAGGAGAGAAGAGAATGTTGCCTAGAGGTTTAGATATAGCGGCCACTATGGGGTCAAAAGAAGCTTATGAGATTTTAGATAAAATGAAAGAAACTGAATATGAAAAATATATCGAGAATATGAATAAAATGAAGGACGTTTTAGCTAAACTTACTTCTGAAGACTGGACTAAAAATCTTTATTTTGGATGGATTAGTACTATAAAAACTTTGTTGAAAGAATATACGGAAGGATACCCTCAGTTCATGTTAAGTAAAGAATGGAAATTAAAAGAATTGATGACTTTCTTGGGAAGTTGGAATGAACTTAAACACGATACTATTTTGTATGCAAAACAAGTTTATGCTGAATTGGGTGGAGGTCCTGGATATGAAGAAACTCCTGATGATCGTGGGTATGTAGAGCCAAATCCAGAGCTTTATAATAAATTGGCTTCATTGGTACAATTTACTATTGATGGACTTGATTCTAGAAAAATTTTGAATAGCGTAAAAAAGGAAGAACTTAATAAACTGAAGGAGTTAGTTTTGAAATTGAGAGATATCTCAATCAAAGAATTGGAGAATAAAACTCTTACTGATGAAGAATATGAATTTATAAGAGCATATGGTGGATCATTGGAACATTTTTGGAATAATACTTTGTCTGCTGAAGAAAAAGAAATGGACATTGGAACGTTATTAAATGGGAGTCCTGCCGCTATAGTTGCTGATGTTGCTACAGATCCTAATGGATTTGTGTTAGAAGAGGGGACTGGTAGAATTTTTCCGATTTATGTGGCTGTATTAGTTGATGGAAAATTGAAAGTTGCAAAGGGAGGTATGTTTTCTCAATATGAATTTACATGGCCATTAAATGACAGACTTACTGATGAGAAATGGAGAGAGATATTAGATGAAAATAAACAACCTAATCTTCCAGAGTGGGCAAAATTTATAATCGCAGAATAGTTTTAATTTTAAGCTTGGGAGCACTTATTGTGCTCTCAAGCTTTTTGTATTTTTTTGTAAAAAATATTCCTCATTCGTTTGTTGAAATTGATATAAATGATGATGGTGTTTTCGAAAAAGGATATATAAAAAATGGTATTGCATATCTCGGGGATTTTAAAAGTGATCCAAGTTGGGATGTTGTGCAGATAATTGGTGGAGATTTTGACAATAATGGTACTACGGATTTTGGGCTTTCTTTGTGGAAAAAAGGAAATTACGGAAGATCTAAACCTTTTTGGGTTTTGGAGAATGACGATTCTTATAAAATGCATCTTTTTTTATATACCTGGAGGGATGGAAAAATTCAGGCACTTTGGCACTCTTCTAATTTGCCTAAGAAGAATTTGGATTTGAAATTGGAAGATGTAGATGGAGATAATAAAAATGAATTAATTGCTAAAGAAAAAGATTATTCTTCTTGGTTTGGAGATGTTACTATTGGGGTGTGGAAATGGTATGGGTGGGGATTTGAATTATTGAGTAGAGAATAAATAACTTATTTCTAAGTTTTTTTTGGTTTTCGGGGACGGGTTTACCTCGCAAGGGGGGCGTGGCCCAAAACCACTTGCTTCGCGGCGTAAACTTCTCACCCGATCTCCCGTGTGCATGTTGAAAACTCGCTGAACGCTTCGCGTCCATCGACTTTTCAATTTGGCTCCCGGGGACGGGTTCGAACCGTCGACCAATTGGTTACACTTATCCATACATTTCTGTAAGGCGTGGACTATATCATTTCGCCTGAGGCGAATGGGGCGCTATCTGGAAGATTATTGTTGGGACTCACTTCCTAGTCTCTGAACCTGCCTGTCTAACTAAAAGCCCTGACAGGATTGGCTGCGGATTGCCTTGATCCATTTGGATGTTAGGTTTCCCGCAATTCACCCCATTTCCGACCAACATTACTGTTGGAAGCTGCAATAATTTGCCGTGCAATTCTCTGTGACAATTTGCGCATACTAGAACACATTTGTCTAATTCTTTTTGAATTTTGGGCCAAGATCTTGTAATACCTTTTTCTGATAGCCCAAATTCTTTGGAAGATTCGTCAATGTGATGAAATTCTAGTGTGCCTTTATATTTGTTGTATCCACAAAAGATGCATTTACCACCTTTGTACTCAATAGCTTTTAAACGCAATTGTTTTCTGCGTTTTTTAACGGCTTGTTTGAGGTAGGTGGCTCTATCGGCGTATTTTCTTTTGTCTTTGCTCATAATTATATTTTACAAGCAAAGCGTGTGTTTTACAGCCAACTGCGCTACCGCTGCGCTACCCGGGAGTGTGAAAGATCAAATGTCGGCCAGATTTGGCGACGGGATAAATATATATAAGGGGGTGCTTATTTTCAATAGAATTTGTGAAATGTGTTGATGAATTGAAAACAACAATTATTTTACAACTTTTCCAATACCTTGATGTCCCTAATTACTACCTGATCTTTTCGGTCGTATGTAAAGATTTTTGAAACTTTGTATCCTGCGAGCTTTGCGATTTCTTCGAATTTTGGAAGATGTTCCATGGCTTTTTCGGTTCTAAATCCTGCTACGCACATTATTATTTTACAGTCTTTTTTAGTGATTGAATGGATGTTTTTAAGCCAGTTTAATTGAAGATTTGAGAGTTCGCGGAATGTTTTTGCACGTTCTTCTGGGGATGGCAAGCGAGATACTGGTTTGCCTAAATGACCTTCTGTTACCACCACATCTATGTCTTCTTTTAAATCTTGTTTTGTTATAAATTGTGCATCTTTTTTAAAAACTCGGAATTCTGATTTTAATTTAAATTGAGAAATTGCCCATTTCGAATTTTCCGCACTCATATCAGTCATTCTCTCATCGATGTCGGATCCTACGACAGTTTTATTCATCAGCATCCCTTCTATAAGTATTGTTCCGGTCCCACAAAATGGATCGTAAATTGTTTTTATATCTGGGCCTCCGAGATTTATCATTATCTGTGCTAGTTTTGGGGGCATCATCCCAACGTGTGGATCTCTTCTTGGTTTTCCAAAATCACGCTTGGAGTATTCGTCAATATTTTGGATTGCTACTGATTTTCCTACGTATACTGTTTTTTGGCCTTTTATAACGGAAATATCAATCCCTTTTTCGAGGACATAAGCTTTAAAAATTGTTGCAGGACTTGGATTTTCGGTAAAACTCTGATTTACAAAGCGAGAATTGATTCCTAAAGATTTTAGAATTTTTTTAGAATTTTTTAATAATTCTTTGATATTAATATCATGTCGATTTTTGAAACCAAAGGAATTTACCGCAAAAGGAACTTTTGTGCCTTCTGATTTGAAGTGAGTGGTTAATATCGTATCTATGGCTGTTGTTAACTTTGAATGATATGAAGAAACTGGAAGCTCTATCATTATTTCTATTATTCTTATTGTTCCCCCCAGTTTGTTTTGTAGGCTTTGTGCTTCTATTCTTTCAAGTTTGAAAATTGGACAAGAGTGAGAAGGTTCTGCTAATGAATTTTCTCCAAATAATGAAATAAGTTCTGCGTGGCATAACTCTTTTTTTCTCCCTAGTTCAAATGCATATAACCCCATAAAATATGTTAGAAAATTTTAAACAATTAGGCCGTGAACAGATGTTTGTAATTGTTTGCTTTGCGCTTAGTTTACTCGTCAGTTTCCTTTTTGGCTACTTGATTTTTCGATATGAAAAAATTGAAATTTGTAAGTCTGACGTGGAAATTGTTCACACTGAAAATATCTACAAATAAAAACCTCTAATAAGGCAACATAAATTCTTGTAAATTTGTTGTGTTTAAATTTTTTCGGCTGTATTTTGCCCGTGCATTTTAAATTAGAATTAACCAATTAAATATGGCAATGTCATTGAATAGAGCTCAATTAATAGGAAATCTTACCCGTGATCCTGAAAGTAGGCAGATTCCTGGAGGGCAAGTTGTATGTAGTTTTGGAGTAGCTACGAATTTTACATGGACTTCTTCCAGCGGTGAAAAACAAACTAAAACTGAATTTCACAATATAGTAGCTTGGGGAAAACTTGCTGAAATTTGTGGACAATATTTAAAGAAAGGAATGAAAGTTTTTATTGAAGGAAGAATTCAGACTCGTGAATGGGATGCCGAAGATGGCTCAAAAAGAAATAGAACAGAAATCAATGCGGATAATATGATTATGTTATCAAATAAAAATTCAGATGGTGGTGCTCCAATGATGGATAGGGAAGCGAGAGGAATTAATAAGGAAGAAGCTGCGTCTGAAGTGGTGTCTGAAGAAGAAGTGAAAATTGATGATTTACCATTCTAGTAAAAGGGGCACTGCCCCAAATATTCATGAAGCGAATGCCCCTTTGTTCTCTTTTAGGTGGCCCTTGTATAGGCGCAAGGTTTCTTGACCTAAGGGCATGACCCTAAAAAGAGTCGCATGACAGCCAATTTTTTCATGCATTTCCTTACCTCTCTTTGGTGGGTTGTTTGAGAACGGGTTGCACCTTCCGTTCATGTTTGTTTTTGTTTTCTTTTGTTTTTCCCGAAGGAAATTTTTGTTGTTTTGTTTTTCGTTTGTTTTTGTTTTGAGAGGGTATGTTGGCTACATACCTGGGAAGAAAAGTAATTAAAGAATTATAGCAAATTTTTAGAAAAAAAACAATCGCCAAGAGGAAGTTTTTTCGCTATATTTAAAACTGTTAGTATTTTAAAAATAGATCCTGAAATCCGCCGTAGCGAATTCAGGATGACAACTGGATAATATTATGGCTACAGAAAACGAAAAACCAGCATATGAAAAAAGGGAGTGGAATGGCAAATTATTCCTTATTGTAGGGCCATCTGGTTCTGGGAAGGGAACTGTTATTCATGAACTTAAAAAGAAATTTCCGGGGTTTCTCTATCCGATTTCTTATACAACGCGTGATATTCGGGATGGAGAAAAACCTGATGACGTGTATCATTTTATTTCGAAAGAGAAATTTGAAGAGATGATTAAAAATGATGAATTTTTGGAATATGCAGTGGTCCATTCAAATAATTACTATGGTACTCCGAAGAAAGATATTTTAGATCCGGTGAAAAATGGTTCGGTTGTAATTAGAGAGGTTGATATTCAAGGGTTTTATTCTATTAAAAAATTAGTTCCAAAAGAAAATCTTACTTCTATTTTCATGACTGTTTCGAATCTTGAAGATTTGAAAGGTAGAATAAAACGTCGAGCTGAGATTTCCGACGAGGAACTTGAACAAAGGCTTAAGGATGCTATTTCCGAAATGGCAAAGGCAAAAGAGTGTGATTATCAAGTAGAGAATGAATGGGGGAAAATTGGCAAATGTGTCAACTTGGTTGAGAGAGTAGTCCTTGCAGAATTGAAAGATTGGTACTAGGATTTCAGTCAAAAGGGCAAAAATTAGGTGTCTTTTTATCTTATTCTTTTAACCAAAGGGGCTATGATTATCGGTACCCTGAAAGAAATCAAGAACAACGAAAATCGCGTTGGTCTTACTCCGTATGGAGTGAAGGAGCTTGTGCAGGCAGGCTTCAAAGTAATTGTGCAGGAAACTGCAGGAATTGGTAGTGGCTTTTCTGACAGTGAGTATAAAGAATGCGGCGCAGAAATGATGAGAAATCCAGAGGATATCGTGAATGCTGTGGATATTTTGGTAAAAGTAAAAGAACCTCTTCCAGAGGAATACAATCTTCTAGAACAATTTAAAGGAAAAACATTATTTACTTATCTTCATCTTTCAGGTGTCGATAAGAGACTTACAAAGGTTTTGGTTAAGAATAATATTACTGCTATTGCTTATGAGACCGTAAAGGATTCAAATGGAAAACTTCCTCTTCTTGCGCCTATGAGTGAAGTTGCTGGAATTTTGGCTGTTCAATATGGTGCGGAATTTTTACAGAAAAAACATGGTGGACGTGGAATTACTATGGGGAAAATTACCGGTGTTCCAAGCGCGAGAGTTGTTGTGGTTGGTGGAGGATTTGTAGGTGCTACAGCTGCTAGAACTGCTGCTGGAATGGGATCTAGAGTTAAGCTTTTTGATATCAACCCAACGGTTTGTGCAAATTTGAATAAAGAAATGAAAGAATTTTTAGGAGCAAATTTGGGAGAGAATTTTGAGGCACTTGTTCCTGAAAAAGAAGCTTTTGAACAAGCTCTTAAGGATTGTAATCTTTTGGTTGGGGGAGTGCTTGTAGCTGGGACAAAAGCGCCAACTGTAGTTAGTGAGGAACAAGTAAAAATGATGAAAGAAGGATCTGTAATTGTGGATGTAGCTATAGATCAAGGTGGATGTATCTGGGGTTCTCATGCCACAAGTCATAGTGAACCTGTTTTTGAACTTTATGGAAAAATTTATTGCTGTATTCCGAATATGCCGGGACAAGTTTCTCGTCAATCTACTATTGCTTTGACTTCAGCGACTCTTCCTTATTTGAAACAACTAGTTTCTAAAGGTGCTGATGCAATGCTTACGGAATCTCTGAAAGGTGATAAAGGCTTTGCAAGTGGATTTAATGCTTATAAAGGATTTATTACTTATGAAGCCGTTGCAAAGGATCTTGGTATGACTGATTCTTACAAGAATATTGCAGAGTTAGCATAGTTTTTTAGATAAATTTTGTAAAAATAGCCTGCCACGGTGGGCTATTTTTTGTTTGTTTTAGACATTAGGACTGATATAATTCTATAAATTTTTAACTTTAAAAATATGAAAAGAATTTTATCTGTTTTTGTAGTGCTTTTCGTGTTGGTAATGGGTTTGCTCAGTGTGGGGTGTGGTGTAGTCCCTCCTATAGTTGATAATGGTAATGGATCAGATAAAGTAAAAGTTGATGATTGGGCGTATGTTCCGGGTCAGAATTCTAATGATTCTTTTAGTACTGGATCAATGAAGAGTTTATCAATGCCAATGGCTGCTCCTACAATGATGGCAGAGAGCACAATGGGATTTTCTACTGGTGGTGCCAAAGATGTCGGAAATTTTCGTGAGAATATAAAAAATAATTATCTGCCTTTACCTATGGATCTTACGTATGAGGGATTGTTTTACGATTATTTTTTTGATACAGGAAAGAGTGAAGAATGTGATAAGTTGTTCTGTCCTTCATATAGTTATGCTATTTCAAAAGATCCTTTCTCTTTGAAAGATGATTATTATTTATCCGTTGGTCTAAATTCCGGAATAAAAGAAAGTGATTTTAAGCGTAAAAAATTAAACTTGGTTATTGTTCTGGATATTTCTGGTTCGATGGGTTCTCCTTTCGATAATTATTATTATGATCAATTTGGAAATTCTCAAAATTTAAAACTTCCTAGGGGAACTGAAGATAGGAATAAGAGTAAAATTGAAGTTGCAAGAGAGGCTGTTAATGGGCTTCTTAAGCATCTAAATGGGGATGATCGTTTTGGAATGGTGCTTTTTGATGACACAGCTTATCTTGGAAAACCTATTTCTCTCATGGACACTACGGATGTTGAAAAGCTAAAGGGGCATATCTCT
>Ga0172374_1001492_pt1 | contig 15561 bp, 14 predicted proteins | sample LakKiv3m_FD_114536 | JGI IMG/M metagenome (GOLD analysis project Ga0172374, IMG submission 114536) | Freshwater microbial communities from Kabuno Bay, South-Kivu, Congo - kab_092012_10.3m | ecosystem: Environmental > Aquatic > Freshwater > Lake | place: Democratic Republic of the Congo... | reverse complement strand
TGGGGCAAGGACCGTATCAACGACTATCGCCCGACCTGCGGCGTTACAAGTGAAGTGATCCATGCACTGGACCTCGTGAATTGGATTTGCCCCATCGAAGGTCCGTGGTCGGTCGACGAGGTGATCGGCGTTCGATCGGACTTCTCGATATCCGGTCCCGCCGTGCTCGACACGGTGATGGTCGGCGCAACGCTCGGCGAGGCCCCCGTCACCGGCTACAGCAGTTTCGTCCATGTCGTACGCCAGCGCACCGTCGACTGGTCGTTCGTCGATGACCAGGCGCATGTCATCCACGCACGGCTGACCTTCGATACGCCCTGCTGGGACCACGATCACCTGAGGATCTGGATGCGCGACAGCGACGGAACGCCGTTGACGCTGCACGAAACGAGCGAGGCGCCCAGCAAGCCGGGTCTGGAAACGCTCCACAAGCTCTCGCGCCTGTGCCGGGACGTCGTGCTCTGGATAGCAAGCCGGCGCAAGCCCGACCTGCCCTTCGCCGACCTGAACACCGCCATCGAACTGCAGCGCCTGCTCAACACGCTGGAGACGCGCGCCAAGGCGATCGCAGTTCCCGCGCACTACAACCGCGCCCAGGACCGGGTCCTGCTCGCCGAAGACAGCGACCTCGAAAGCCTTGGCTAATCAGGAGACGACTATGTGTGGAACTACAGGATGGCTGTCCTACAGCCAGGACATGCAGCAACACGAGAACATTCTGCAGCGCATGACCGACTCGATGGCCCGGCGGGGCCCGGATGCGCAGGGAATCTGGATCGATGGCCCAATCGGCCTCGGCCATCGCCGCCTTTCGATCATCGATCTGGAGGGCGGCAAGCAGCCGATGTTGGCTCGCCAGGCGGACGGCAAGCAGGCAGCGGCCATTACCTATAGCGGCGAGATCTACAACTTCCGCGAACTGCGTGCGGAACTGCAGTTGCGCGGACATCGTTTCGAGAACCGCAGCGATACCGAAGTGGTCCTTCGCGCGTATCTCGAATGGGGGGAGAACTTCGTCGACCGTCTCAACGGCATGTATGCCTTTGCCATCTGGGACCGACGTCAGGAAAGCCTGCTTCTTGTCCGCGATCGCATGGGCGTCAAGCCCTTGTACTACTACCCCACCGCGGACGGCGTCATTTTCGGTTCCGAGCCGAAGGCCCTGTTGGCAAACCCGAGCGTGCCACGCCGCGTCCGTGCGGACGGTCTTCGAGAAATATTGGAGATGGTCAAAACCCCCGGCCATGCCGTCTTCCATGGCATGTACGAGGTTCTGCCCGGCGAAGTCGTTCGAGTCGATCGCCGAGGGCTGACGCGGCGGCGCTACTGGCGCCTCGAGGCGCGCGAGCATGCCGATTCGCTGGAGCAGACCGTCCGGCATACACGTGACCTGATGGAGGATATCGTCGAGCGTCAGATCGTGGCGGACGTTCCCCTGTGCAGCCTCCTATCCGGCGGTCTTGACTCGTCCGTGATCACTGCGCTGGCTTCAAAGAAACTCCTCGAGGCGGGCAAACCGAACATTCGCTCCTTCTCGGTGGACTTTCGAGATCACGGCCAGGGTTTCGCCGGCGACGCGGTCCGGGCAACGCCGGATGCGCCCTTCGTCCGCGAACTGGTTGCGCGAATCCACAGCACGCATGGCGAGATCATCCTGGACAGTGCCGAGCTTGCCGACCCGGCCCTGCGCCGACAGGTCGTGCACGCACTGGACCTTCCACCGGCGTATTGGGGCGACATGTGGCCGTCGCTGTATCGCCTGTTCGAAGAGGTGCGCAAGCATTCGACCGTGGCACTTTCCGGCGAGAGCGCGGATGAGGTGTTCGGCGGCTATCGGTGGTTCCATGATCCCGAGGCAATCGAGGCAGATACCTTTCCGTGGCTGACGTCCGTCACCGGCAAGTACTTCGACGGCAAGACGCTGTTCGACCGTGGGCTGTTGCGCCAGCTCGACATGCCTGCATTCCTTGCCGACAGCTACCGCCAGGCGATTGCCGAAACACCCATGCTTGTCGGCGAGAGTCCGGTCGAGCGGCGCATGCGAGAGCTGAGTTACCTGAACCTCACACGCTTCGTGCAAACGCTGCTCGATCGCAAGGACCGCATGAGCATGGCGGTCGGACTCGAGGTCCGGGTTCCGTTCTGTGACCACCGACTGGTCGAGTACGCCTTCAACATCCCATGGTCACTCAAGGCCTTCGATGGCCGCGAGAAGAGCATCCTGCGCGCAGCGACACGCGACCTGTTGCCGCCATCGATCACCGACCGCGTCAAGAGCCCCTACCCCTCTACGCAGGACCCAGCGTACGAACACGCGCTGCGCCAGTCGCTGGCCGCGATCATGCAAAGCCAGGATGCACCCGTCCGACCGCTGCTGGACACCATGCACGTCCAGGAAACGCTTAACCGGCCGCTGGGCGATGTCTCGCCCATGTATGACCGGATGGGCATGGAGCTCGCCGTCGGACTCAACACCTGGCTGACGGACCTGGACGTAACACTCGATCTTTAACCCTTCGGGCGCGGGCCCGACGGGTCACGCTGCCCTGACACGACGTGGAGCCTCATCCGTCATGAGCACCCCCTCAACCAACCCGCTTTCCATCTACCTGATCGCACTGGGCGCCTTCGCACTCGGCATGGCGTCCTACGTTACGGCCGGGCTGATACCCTTGATCGAAGACGCCTTCACGGTTTCGGTTGCCGTAGCCGCGCAGTTGGTCACCGCCTTCACCCTGGCCTACGGCCTCGGCTCGCCCATCTTCGTGGCCCTAACGCCACCAGACCGCCAACGTGGTGGCCTACTTGCAGCCCTCGCCCTTTTTGTCGTCGCGAACGCGGCCAGCGCGCTTTCCACCGACTTCAATGCACTGCTGGCCTGGCGCGCCGTTGCTGGAATTGGCGCGGGCGTTTACCTGGCGATGGGCATCGGCGCATCGGCTGCCCTTTCGACTGCCGAGCGACGCGGCAAGTCCATCGCGATCATCATGGGCGGGATGGCCAGCGGCGTGGTCCTAGGCGTACCGCTTAGCCTCATGATCGCCGACCTCATGGGTTGGCAGGCCGCGCTTTGGCTCGTCACGTTGCTCGGGCTTCTGGCGTTGATCGGGCTTCTGCTGCTGTTGCCCGCCCTCCCCGCGGCACCAGCCAGCTCGCTTCGCGAAAAGCTTGCCATCCTTACCGATGGCCATGTCGTCACGATCCTGCTCGTTTCGCTACTTGCCGCCATCGCCAGCCTGGGCATGTACACCTTCATCGCCCCGCTGCTACGCGACCCCGAGTACGGCGGGGTTCGTTCGGTTACCCCTTTCCTCTGGGCCTGGGGAATCGGTGGGGTGCTCGGCAGCTTCCTGATCGGACCGGTGGTCGATCGCGTGAGGGGGCCAGTACTGGTGCTCGCCATCATGCTGATCCTGGGCGTATCGCTGCTCCTGCTACCCATGGTTGCCACGTTCAGTGCGTGGCTCGCCATGCTACCCATCCTGCTGTGGGGAGCCGTGGGCTGGGCCCTACAGGTGCCGCAGAACAACGAACTGATCCTGGCGCGCCAGGCCCAGGGCGACGGCAATCTCGCCATCGCGCTCAACGAGTCCGCGCTGTACCTGGGCAGTGCCATCGGTGCCGCTGCAGGCGGGTTCCTTCTTTTGCTGCAGCTGCCCATCTGGTCGCTTGCAGCCAGTGCCGGCGCGGTCGCCCTGGCTGGCGCGCTGCTGCAGACGCTAAACCTGCGCCGCCAACCGGCCTGGCTTGCAGCAGGACGTACCCAATAACTCGCAGCTAACCCGTCGGGAGGTAATAGCCGTGGAGCTTCGCCACCTTCGCTGCTTTGTCGTCGTTGCCGAAGAATTGCACTTCGCTCGTGCAGCCGCACGGTTGCATATCGAGCAGTCGCCCCTGTCACGCATCATCAAGGACCTGGAGTACAGGCTTGGTGTACAGCTATTCGAGCGCACTACCCGACGGACCCGCCTGACCTGGGCGGGCAGCGTACTGCTCGAAGAAGCCCGCCGGATCTTCGCCGTGGTCGAACAGGCCAAGGCCAGCGTCAAGGGCGCTGCCGCCGGATTTCGCGGCAATCTTCGGGTTGCGCTGTCCGATGGCGTACCGCAGTCCCGGCTCGCCGCGCTGTTGGCCCAATGTCGAGAGGAAGATCCGGACGTCGAGATCTTTCTTCGCGAGGTGCCGTCATCGGTGCAGGCCAACAGCCTGCGCGAGGACCTCTATGACGTCGGATTCGCACAAACCGTCGCCAACAAAGGTGATGGGCTCGTGGCCGAGCCTGTGTGGCAGGACCCGCTTGTCGTCGTCCTGCCTGCCCGGCACCAGTTGCTTGCGCACCGGCAGATTCCGCTCGACGAAATAGCCCGGCATCCGTTGGTGCTATGCGAGCCGGAGGTCTGCGAAGGCTTCTGGCAGCAACTCCAACCCGTACTCAAGCCGATCGAAACGCAGATGACGATTGCCGAGCGTGTACCCACGCTTGACCTCCTGATCGCGCTCGTCGCCGCGGGTTACGGCCTTGGCTTCTCGAGCCTTGCTCGCATTACCGAACTCAACAACCCAGATGTGACGACACGGCCATTGGCCGGTGACACGACCATGATCACCACATATCTGGTTCGCCGTGACGTCGAACCCAGCGAGCAACTGAGCCGTTTCATCAATCGAGTCACGCGTGCGGATCGCGTCCCTATTGACCTCGCGAGCACCGACGCGTCAGCGCTTCGGGCAGGGCTTTAGCCTGGCGCGCATTGACCACCGATCCGCGTCAAATGTGGAACTTGAGCTGAGACGATCCAAGGCTTCGGATTCGCTTTACTGGCGTTCCGGCAATCGCTTCGAATGGTTCGCGGTGGATCGTGCGGTTAGGAACGTGCGGAATGAGGGCGCGGATCTGGTCGTTCCGTTGCGCTAGTCGGCACATCCGCCCCAAGCAACTTTTCGGGCAAAAAACGCCCATGCTGCCTACGATTTTCGGTTGGCTTTCTGGGTTTCGAAAAGAAAAAGCCCGCGGAAGCGGGCTCTTCTAATTGCGGATATCAGAAGCCGACTGAGTAGCTCGCAGTTATGCTACTACTGTTGCCACGGCTGAAGCTTTGTTGATACCAGTCGGCGTTGAGGCTTATTTCCTGGGCATGCGGAAGCGCATATGCAGCACCAATGCCTGCTACGGCGCGCGAACGGCGCGAACCATCGGTAGCATCAACGCTGAAACGCTCCAACCCAGTGATCGAGCTGCTGCCACGCAGATCGTCATAGTTCTGGCTGAGGTCGTGCTCCACGCCGAGGTTGACCATTACGCGAAGCGGCTGTGCAACCTGGCCGACCAAACGTACGCCTGCTGTGGCGGTTGTGCTCTCCAGCTTGAGGCTATCGAATGCCAACGGAGCTGTGACCTCCGTCGATGCATCCTCCTGAAAGCCATCGAATTTCAGCTGCGCGTAGCGCATGCCCGCGTACGGCTTCGCCGCCCAGCCACTGGAGATCGGAAACGCGTACGAGACCTCGCCGGCATAGCCGAAACTCTCGAACTCGGTGTTGCCGGTACCTGCCTCAGCAGCCAGCGCCGGGCTACGTGAGAATTTGGCATCGTTCTGGCTGTAAGTCGCAGCCAGGCGAGCCTGAAGACCGTAGCCGTCCGCCTGCTGGCTCCACACCCCGAACAGGCCAACCGCCGGATTGTTGGTCGATAGGTTCAACTCGCGCAGATTGCTATTGTCGACCCCCTTATCGAGAAAGACGCCCGCACGGAAATTCTCGGTGAAGCGATGCGCCGAGGTGACCTTGGCGTAGCCCGCTTCACTCGCACCACCGTTGTTACGGACGTAGCGGCCAGAAAGGGCCAGACATCCTCCGTTGGCAGAAAAACTGGTGCAATCGCTGGCCAGGTTTGAGTTCAACGAGCTCAGCTGAACGTTGGCGGTCGAGCGGACTGCATCGCCCGTTATGTTGAGCGCCGCTAGTGTATTCAATGCGCTGAGGCTTACGGCGCCGCCACCGCCAACGCCACCACCACTCGCCAGCAACTCGAAGTATCCGATCATGTTCGTCAGCCAGCTGGGCGCGTCGGCACCCAAACTGCTGCCGTCTGCCTGTGCATGAAACTGATACAGGGTCAAGCCGCTATATAGGATGTAGCCGCTTCCGTACTTATAGCCGGCGACGACCGCATGCTTGATGCTGGGGTCCACATTATCGTCGCCTTCGATCAGAACGAGCAGCGTGATGCCGGCGTTGGGGATGATGACGTCATGCGACACAAAGCCGCCGGTGCGCTCTGTGTTTACCACCGGGGTCGTCGTGAAGCTGTCTATCGCCAGTTGCGTCAAGCGAGCCCTGCTCAGCTCCGGCCCAAGCTGCAGCGTTGCGCCGCCGAATGAGATCGAGGTACCCCAGCCTGCGGACTCAAGCAGCATCACCCCACCGCGATCCACCCAGCTGAGAAGGTCAGCGGAGTTCGCGTTCAAGTAGCTCTGAAGGCTAAAGTCAGTCCCAGCACTTCCTTGCAAATAAATAAAGCCAGTATCCGGCTGCAGTAACGCGGCGGTATCAACCCCAGCGTAGGAGCTATACAACGTCCAGTTTCCGGCACCATAGATGATGTCCATAGCACTCTGGTCGTTCGTGGATCCCCACGGCTGCTCGCTCACCAATGCAGGTAGAGCAAAAGCGAGCGAGCTGGAAAGAGAGGCAGCAAAAACTGCCGCCCTTAAACATAGTTTTGGGAGCGCCATTCTTAGCGTATTCCTGGGCGAAGGTGGTGGAGCCTAGAGTTTTGGTTTTCGAAGCGAGCGCGTAACAACCGCAGTCTGAATACGGTCGATATGAATATCTGCCGCAGGACGAAAAGCTTCACGCCGTCCGTCGACTAGGCTTAGCGGCATGCCTCATTGGCGGCAGCTTCAGCACGCCAGTCTTTTGCGTCCACCATGTTCAGGGCTGAAATGGTTGCCGTCGTTGAAGCGTCCGCCCCAAGCTCCACCTAGTGACTCCCAGTACTCGCCGGGCGGTGCGTAGTCCTTTGACCGTGTGAGGTACTTGCCATCCTTGAAGAGGTTGAAATCGACCGCCAGTCGTTCCTTGTGCAGTGAACTCGCTGCGCTATATGACTTCTTCTGCCCCACCGCGCCATGAACGCGCGGGTCCCTGTAAGCATCGCCGAACGTCAGTTCGTAGCCGTTCTGGTAGGCGTATTCGATCAACAGTCCGACAGGCGTGTGAAGTGTCGCAGCTTCTGGCCTAGGGTCATGGTTTTCTCCAGACGAAAAAAAGCCCGCTTGAGAGCGGGCCTGAAATCAACCACCGGGCGGAAGGAGCTGCGCCGATAGTGGCCTTATGATGTCATTCAATCGTGAAACATGTCACTATTTGCGGCTGCATTATAGGAGCAGTGCATGAGTTACAACGGGAACGACCGTCGCAAATACCCTTCGCTACGAAAACACGTCGAGGCACTGCTGAACGCCGGCGCGACGATTACGAAGCGGGAGCCCCTGCAGCTTCTGTTCAAGGGCCAGGAAATGGGCGTTCGTCACGGCATCCTGCTATGCGAGCCAACCCCGCAGGAGCTGGACGAAGCCCTCGGCTTGCTGGCCCGTGGTGACAGCGAGAGGCAGTCGGAAGCTCTCAAGATTTGCCTGAAGCAACTTGAGGCGGCACTGGCCCCCTACCCGCCATTTCACTCCGCGCGCCTAACCAGGCGAGGTAACACAGCGGCAATTGGCTGAGGTAAAAAAAAGCCCGCACTAGGCGGGCTCGGAACACCACGACTGCAGGCGGGGGCGTGCCGCAGGTAGTGGCGCCATGATGGCATCGCTTTAAGCAGTCCGCTGCGCTATCGCGGCTTTCATTGACCGTCGTCATTGGCGACTAAAATAGTCAGCCGACGAAGGCAACTCATAGCGCCAAGTCAGTGCCGGTGTAGATCGCCGACTCATCTCCGGGATCAACGCAACCAGCTTCCAGGATCAACGCAGGTAGATCCTCGACGATACGGTCATAGGCTTCGTTGAAGCCAAGATAGAAGCCCATAAGCACGCAGGCCAAGCCGAAGACGACTACTGCCGCCACCCGGCGGATCGAAGCACGCATTGCAAATCCTTTTGCGAATGGTCGAGTAGCGATCCTGCAGCATTCGTGGCGACAACCGGGCGGCGTACATCACACATCCACATCAAAGTGCGGCAGATTCGGAGCCGGACCGGTGATCAGGCCGTCAGCGATATAGGCCTTGCTGCTCACCGGCACGTCGCTGCCGCGAATGATAACGCGGGTGCCGGTGCGCAGTTCGACCTCGCTGAGGCCGCCTGAGGAGTTGATGCTTCGTACCGTGGCAACGGTGCGCACGCCACCGGGCAGCAGACCGATGAAGCGCTTCCAAGAGTTAGTGCTGGCCATCAGTGGTGACGCTCCAGTTTAATCACCTGCTTCACCCGCACTGCCCCGGTAACCTCGGCACTGATGTCCACCGCCAGACACAGGCCCACCCAAGCGCCGATTGGCTCCGGCACTCGGCAGAGCTGTGCCGGCAGAACCATGCCGAAACCGTGGTCATCGTTTACGGGGAACAACGGGATAGTGGTACTGACGATCTCGATGTTGCCGCCCTTGCTCAGCTCGTGGATGAGGCCTACTTGGCAGGCTGATCGGTCAGCCAGTCCTCGAAGACGTCTGGCGTCGGGTTGTCGCCAGCGGTGCCCGCGCGACCGACAAGCATGCTGCACCCATGCGAGGCCCGAGGTGTAGCAGGCATTCCATGCCGATTTCGGGGTCCACTCGCCACCCAGCTCGGTCATCATCGCCGGCGGGATGATGCGGCTGATCGGCGTATCGACGTCATCCCAGGCCCAAGGCGGCGCCGGGTAACGCGGCACAACCTCCACCTGATCCGCAATGCGCTATGGGAAAAGGGGACTGGAAAAGGGGACGGATTTATTCCTGGCCGTTAGCTGCCGATCAAAACCCGTCCGCTGCATTTTGAGTATGGCATGCTCGGACGTGCGTCATTACGGAATCAATGCAGTCCTTTTTCCGTATGGGCCAAGGAATCGCTTCCCCCGGTCCGTCCGCGGTTTCGTCCCTCTATGCCTACCGGGCCTGGCCGTCTGCACGGCCTACATAATCGTTGCCCAATCGGTCTTTGAAGTCACAGGCCTGATTACCGAACCTTTTCCATACGGCACGCCAAGGTGCCGCATGGATGAGGAGCGCAACGGCGGTGAACCAGGCATCGAACGTGCTGTACGGGCAGGTGGTGACGACGGTCTCGGTCGTGCTCGCCAGCGTCTGGATCGCGACGCAGTCGGCTGCGTCGTCACTGGGCTTTGATCAGCAGCTTGGCCGCCCCTGGTTCGAACTGCGGGGCTATCCCGTGTATCAGCCCTGGCGTTTGTTCGGCTGGTGGTTTCGGTTTGGCGATGCGTCCCCATCTACCTTCGACAGGGCGGGTTTGATAGCAAGCGGCGGCAGCGCAACTGCCGTGTTGCTCGCATTCGGCATGTCCATCTGGCGGGCCCGCCAGTCCTGTACAGCCACTACCCATGGTTCGGCGCGCTGGGCCATGCTCAGGGAGGTACGTGAGGCTGGGCTGACAAAGGACGCGGGTGTCTGCCTGGGCCTTTACTGGGGCCGCTATCTACGCCACGCAGGACCCGAGCATGTACTTGCCTTCGCCCCCACCCGCTCCGGTAAAGGCGTCGGGCTAGTCGTGCCAACCCTGCTGACGTGGACAGGCTCGGCCGTCATTCACGATATCAAGGGCGAAAACTGGAACCTGACCGCGGGTTGGCGCTCGCGCTTCTCGCACTGCCTGCTGTTCAACCCGACCGATCCGGTTTCCGCAGCATATAACCCCCTACTCGAGGTTCGCAGGGGCCATCATGAGGTCCGGGACGTCCAGAACATCGCGGATATCCTCGTCGATCCCGAAGGCGCGATGGAGCGGCGCAATCACTGGGAGAAGACCAGCCATTCTCTGCTGGTAGGCGCCATCCTTCACGTCCTGTACGCCGTCGCGGACAAGACGCTGCGAGGCGTTGCCAACTTTCTTTCAGATCCGGCCTACACCTTCGAGCTGACGCTCCATCGCATGATGGTTACCTCCCATTTGCCGGAGGGCCCCCATCCGGTCGTTGCATCCGCGGCACGAGAGGTGTTGAACAAGAGCGAGAACGAACGCTCGGGCGTGCTCTCGACGGCCATGTCCTTCCTCGGCCTTTACCGTGACCCGACGGTGGCCCAGGTAACCTCCCGCTGCGATTGGCGCATTGCGGATCTGGTTGCCGCTGCGCATCCGGTGTCGCTCTACCTGGTCGTTCCGCCGTCGGACATCAGTCGCACCAAACCGCTCATTCGACTGATCCTGAACCAGATCGGGCGGCGCCTGACCGAGTCGCTCGACGGCGCAGATGCTCTCAAGCGCAGGCACCAGCTATTGCTGATGCTCGACGAGTTCCCCGCGCTGGGACGGCTGGACTTCTTCGAGTCGGCTCTGGCGTTCATGGCAGGTTACGGCCTGCGGGCGTTCCTGATCTCCCAGTCGCTTAATCAGATCGACAAGGCATACGGACAGAACCACTCGATCCTGGACAACTGCCATGTCCGTATCACCTTTGCCACCAACGACGAACGTACGGCCAAGCGTATCTCCGAGACCCTTGGCACGACGACTCATGTGCGCGCGCAACGCAACTACGCGGGCCACCGGCTCGCACCCTGGCTGGGGCACCTCATGGTCTCTCGCCAGGAGACGGCACGACCGCTGTTGACGCCCGGCGAGGTGATGCAGCTACCGGTCGACGAGGCCATCGTGATGCTTTCGGGCATGCCGCCCATCCGCGCCAAGAAGCTGCGCTACTACGAGGATCGCAACTTCATGCGACGACTCTGCACCGCTCCGTTTCTTTGCCCAGGTTCCTACCTGGATGCGCCAGCCGTAGCACCTCACGACTGGGCCGGCCTCGTTGCGCCAGCCAAGCCCTGTCAGCCGTTCAGCGACCCAGGGGACGATGCCGGGGGCCTCGAGCACAGCGCTCTGGACGGGGCATGGAACGAGGCAGTACCGACGCCAGACCTTCGACCGCTGGCCAATGACCTTGTGCTGCTGGACGACGATGCCGGTCTCGAGTCAGCCGGAAGTCCGCTGAGCCTATCGGCGGCGATTGGTCCTGACGATGGAGTTTCCCCATGAGACGGGCGCGGCTGAACCTGTTCATCGAGCCCGAGCACGCCAGGCGTCTCGATGAGCTCGCAACCAAAAAAGGTGTATCGAAGTCGTCCCTCGTCGCCGCAGCACTGGCCAGCTGGTTGTCACCCGCTTCAGGTGAACAACGAGAGGTTGCCATGGGCAAACGGCTGGATCGCCTGTCGAGGCAGTTCGAGCGGTTGGAGCGTGACCAGAACATCCTCATCGAGACCGTTGCCCTGTACGTGCGCTACTACCTGACCGTTAGCGCGCCGGTGCCCGAAGCGCACCAGGAAGCCGCGAGAGCCCAAGGTCGCTTGCGCTTTACCCAATTCGTCGAGCAGTTGGGCAGACGCTGGCAAAAGGGCCGACGTCTTATAGACGACATCGAGCGTGAAGGTCAGGCCTTCGAAACAGCTGATCACGCCATGACAGCGTCGGGAGATCGGCCATGACCGCCCTCCCCGCCACGGCGCTCATGCGCAGCGTAGCGATGTTGCGATCGGCCATGGGCCCGCTGATCGCTGACGCCCTGGATGATGCAGATGTGGCCGAAGTCATGCTGAATCCCGATGGCCGCTTGTGGATCGACAGGCTAAGTGGAGGTCGGCAGGAGATCGGCTCCCTGTCGGCCTCCGAGGCCGAGCGCGTTGTCAGGCTGGTAGCGGCACACATGGGGCAGGCCACTAATGCGGCGAGCCCTCTGCTGAGTGCCGAGCTGCCCGAGACCGGAGAACGCTTCGAGGGCGTTCTGCCACCCGCCTCGCCCGCGCCCACCTTTGCAATCCGAAAACGTGCCGTCCAGAGCCTTACCCTCGACGGCTATGTCGATGACCGTGTCATAACGGCTGCTCAGCGTGACGTGCTGCGCGAGGCGGTGAACGAGCGCAAGAACATCCTCATCGCCGGCGGCGCAAGCAGCGGCAAGACCACGCTGGCCAATGCGCTACTCGCAGAGGTTGCACGCACTGGCGACCGGGTCCTGGTGCTCGAGGATACGGTGGAGCTGCAGTGCACGGCCCGCGACCACGTGTGCCTACGGGCAATCCGCGGAGTCGTCACGATGAAGGACCTCGTGCGCAGCACCCTCCGGCTTCGGCCGGACAGGATTGTCGTCGGTGAGGTGCGGGGCGCGGAGGCGCTTGACCTCGTCAAGGCATGGGGCACCGGTCATCCGGGCGGGATCGCCACGATCCACGCCGGTTCCTGTCACGGTGCGCTGCTTCGTCTGGAGCAGCTGATTCTCGAGGTTGCCCTTGCCGCACCGCGGCCGCTGATAGCCGAGGCCGTCAATCTCGTCCTGTTTCTTTCCGGCCGCGGCTGCGCGCGCCGCGTCCAGGAGATGGCCTGGGTTACCGGTCACGATCTTCAGGGCTATGGACTGAAAGCAATCGAAACACCGCTCGCCAACACACGAACGAGCCATCAGGGAGCGCCTCGATGAACCAGTCGTTTCTGATGGGCGCAAGGCCGGCCGCCAGTGTCATTCGTCTTGCACAGCTGCTGTTGGCGTTGGGTCTTGCAACGCCGGTTTTCGCAGCCGGCTCGGGGATGCCTTGGGAGGCGCCGCTGGAGATGATCCTCAAATCGGTTCAGGGCCCGGTCGCAAAGATCGTTGCGGTCATCATCATCGTGGCAACGGGGCTGGCGCTTGCCCTGGGTGATACGAGTGGGGGCTTTCGCAAGCTCATCCAGATCGTCTTCGGGCTGTCCATTGCCTTCGCCGCCTCCTCGTTCTTTCTCAGCTTCTTCAGCTTCGCCGGCGGCGCGGTGATCGCATGAGTGATGCGAGCCCACACCTGCCCGGCTTCGAACTGCCGCTGCACAGGTCATTGTGCGATCCAATCCTGCTCGGCGGCGTGCCCCGCAACGTGGCCATTCTCAACGGCACCATGGCCGCCGTAGTTGGCTTGGGCCTGCAGCTCTGGCCGGCCGGCCTCGCACTGTGGCTGACAGGCCACATGCTGGCGGTATGGGGGACGCGGCTGGATCCGCAATTCCTGCCGGTGTTTGCCCGCCACCTCAGATTTCCACCCTTGCTGGACGTGTAGGCCGACCATGCTGAATCTGCGCGAATTCCGAGCACTGCCCGCCAGGCTTGCCGACTGGCTGCCCTGGGCAGGTCTCGTGGCGCCGGGAATAGTGCTGAACAAGGACGGCTCCTTTCAGCGAACCCTGCGCTACCGCGGCCCGGATCTGGACAGCTCGACCGAAGCGGAGCTGCTCGCCGTAACGGCTCGCCTGAACAATGCGCTGCGTCGCCTCGGATCGGGCTGGATGCTCCATATCGAAGCTGACCGCCACGCTGCCGAGGCATACCCCACCAGCCAGTTTCCCGATGCACTGTCCTGGCTCGTCGACGAGGAACGCAGGGCAACGTTCGAAGCGGCTGGCCGCCATTTCGAGAGCCGGTACTACCTGACCCTTACCTACCTGCCAAGCGAGCAAATCCGGGCGCGGGCATCTGGCCTGCTCTACGCCGGCCGAGCCGCTCCCGGCGCGGACTGGAAGCGCGAGCTCGGCGACTTCGTCCGCGACATCGACCGCTTCCGCGATCTGATTCAGGGCGCGATGCCCGAGTCCGCCTGGCTGGATGACGCGCAGACGCTGACCTATCTGCACCAAACCGTATCGACGCAGCGGCAACAGGTAACGGTCCCGACCGTTCCCTTCTATTTGGACGCCCTCCTCGCCGATCGACCGCTCGTGACAGGAATTGCGCCCATGCTGGGCGATCAGCACCTGAGGGTTGTCTCGGTCAGAGGCTTTCCGGGATCGACCTGGCCCGGCGTTCTCGACAGCTTGAACCACATCGCCATCGCGTACCGCTGGTCCACCCGCTTCATCTGCCTCGACAAGCAGGAAGCGCTCACCGAGCTCACGCGGCTTCGCCGACAGTGGTTTTCCAAGCGCAAAAGCGTAGCGACGCTCCTGCGCGAAACCGTCTTCCAGCAGGAAAGCGCGCTGGTCGACAACGACGCGTCCAACCAGGCCGCCGACGCCGACGCGGCGCTGCAGGAGCTCGGCGCAGACATGACCGCCTTTGGGTATGTCACGACAACCGTGACGGTCCTTGGCGAGTTCCGCGAGCTAGCCGATGAGAAACGTCGGCTGGTTGAGAGAACCATCCAGAGCCACGGGCTCGTTACCATTGCCGAGCAGCTCAATGCAGTCGAGGGCTGGCTCTCCTCCATTCCCGGCAATGCCTACGCCAACGTACGCCAGCCACTGATCTCGACCCTCAACCTTGCGCACCTGATGCCCGTCTCGGCCGTATGGGCAGGCCCCGCGCGAAACCAGCACCTCGACGGCCCGCCCCTGATGATCACCCGGACAGAGGCTTCGACGCCTTTTCGGCTGGTCATACATGTCGGAGATGTCGGCCACACGCTGATCGCAGGCCCGACCGGCATGGGCAAGTCCGTGCTGCTTGCAACCCTTGCTCTGCAATTTCGGCGCTATTCGGGCGCACGCCTTCTGATCTTCGACATGGGCCGTTCGCTAAGGGCGACGACACTGGGCCTCGGCGGCATCCACCATGATCTCGGGGTCGACGCTTCGCTTGCGTTCCAGCCGCTGGCCTACGTTGATGATGATCGCCAGCGCACGTGGGCAAGCGAGTGGGTCCAGGCCCGCCTGCTGCAAGAGGGTGTCCATGTTGGGCCCGAACAGCGGTCGGCCATCTGGACGGCGCTGCTCAGCCTGGCCGGCGTGCCCAAGGCCCAGCGAACCCTCACGGGTTTCACCCTTCTGCTGCAGGACCCCACCCTTCGCGAAGCGCTCGAGCCCTATCTGCTCGGCGGCCCACATGGCCATCTACTCGATGCGGACAAGGACTGCCTGGCCGATGCGCCCGTGCAGTGCTTCGAGATGGAGGCGCTCATGTCGAGCAAGGCGAGCGTCGCGGCGGTGCTCGGCTACCTGTTTCATCGGTTCGACGATCAATTCGATGGTGCGCCGACGCTGCTCATTCTCGACGAAGCCTGGCTGTTTCTGGACGAGCCGCTATTCGCGGCCCGCATCAGGCAGTGGCTCAAGACACTGCGCAAGAAGAACGTCTCGGTGATCTTTGCCACCCAATCGCTCGCCGACATCGACGCCTCGAGCATTGCGTCGGCCGTCATCGAAAGCTGCGCGAGCAGGATCCTGCTGCCCAATCCGCAAGCGCAGGAGCCACAGGTCCGCGCGCTTTATAGGGCGTTTGGCCTGAACGATCGCCAGATCGAAATGATCGCGGGTGCCGTACCCAAGCGCGAGTATTACTACCAGTCCCGTCAGGGTAACCGCCTATTCGAGCTGGCACTCGGCCCGGTAGCCCTCGCCTTTGCGGCCGCAGCCACGCCCGAAGACCAGCGCCGGATCGACCAGGTGCTCTCGAG
>Ga0172374_1001489_pt1 | contig 15578 bp, 18 predicted proteins | sample LakKiv3m_FD_114536 | JGI IMG/M metagenome (GOLD analysis project Ga0172374, IMG submission 114536) | Freshwater microbial communities from Kabuno Bay, South-Kivu, Congo - kab_092012_10.3m | ecosystem: Environmental > Aquatic > Freshwater > Lake | place: Democratic Republic of the Congo... | reverse complement strand
TATGTGCGAGTTCGATGACAACGGCAATGTGGGAAAAAGATATCGCCGACAGGATGAAATCGGAACGCCATATTGTGTGACGGTGGACTTCGAATCATTGGAAGACGGCGCCGTGACTGTGCGCGACCGCGACACGATGAAGCAGGAGCGAATCAAAATCAGCGAGTTGGGAGAGTATTTCAATAAAAACCTCAAAAGATAAGGAGGGAAGGGTTTATGCCGGAAGCCGTAGCTGTAGAGGGGAGTCATCGTTTTCTGGGCATTAACAAAAACGGGATGAGGGAAGTGGAAACTCGTTGCTATTGCGGCGGAATCCATATCTGGGAAGCTGATCCCGGGGCGGATGAGGATTTTCTGAAGCTTTTTATTCCCGAATGCGAGCTTTGCGCCAGGGAATTAAAGCGACTGAATTAATGCGGAATACGTCCTGACTGCCGGGGCTTTCGGAAGAATTTCCGAAAGCCCCTAGTTATTGACTGAAAATTTATTTATTGCTACTATGCGATGTTGCCATAGGGGCGGCGTTTTCCTTAAAAACTCAATTTTTTTTGGAGGTCGAGAAGATGAAGAGATTAGTGATTATGGCGTTGATGATGTTGACGGGTTGCTTTTTTCCGGAAAATTCACCGGCGGAAGTTTTGAAGATCGGGGGAACTGCCCGGGAGGATTTCCAGATTCTTCTGTCGGACTACGGCAGTATCGCTTATGACCCGGCTTGCATCAAAGCCTGGTATCTGGCGACGACTGACCAGAACAAAAAGAAACTAGGTTCGGAGGAAGGCGAATCGATTAAACCGGAGTGGCAGATTCCGGTTCCCAATATGACGGGCTATCAATTTCCGATGTTGCCCGGCGTATATAAGTTCAATGTGTCGGGGGAGTGCAGGAATTTCTCTATCGCGACCAATGTCGGGAATAATTACGTCCTGTTGGAACATCAAGGCGATCTATTCTTGGACACGGTTGCGGTGAATATGATGATGGCGAAAGGATTCACCGCGGAAAAACTGGTCCCGAAAAAGAAAGGAGAGAAATACTACTACGTCCTTATCTTTTTTCATAAGCAAGGCACTTTGTCGGAAGTGCCGAAAGACCGGATTACGGTCGGGCACATTGTTCCGAACAGCCAAGGTTTTTTGTACCGTTTCGTCAAGAGCGGGGAAGATTATCCGATTGAACCTTTCTATCCTTTCGTGCGGGTTTACCGGCAAATGAAGTGAGGCGGCACCGGACAAGAAAACGCAGAGGGCTCTTGCGAAATTTTTCGCAAGAGCCCTTCTTTTGTATCAATTTCAGATTTTGTGCTAAAATTAAAAGCATAAGAAATAAAAAAATAAAAAATGGACAAGAAATCAAAAATATTGTTCGGAGTGATGGGGATTTTGATCATCGCTTCCATCGGAGCGACTTATTGGCGGATAATGATTAAGAAAGACTATGTCATTGAGGCATCGGTCGATTGCGACCCATATTCCGAAGCTTGTTTCGTTTGGGAATGTGATCCCGAGTCTGATGTGGAAGGGGAAAGCTGCACCGGCGATCCGGAAGAAGATATTTGGTATTTCAAAATCGCCAGAAGGAACGCCAGTCGCATACCGTTGTGCGATCCGAACACGGATGAGAATTGCCAGCCTTTCCTTTGCGATGACCCGTCTGACGCCGAGGCAGGAGGGGAAGAGGAATGCGAAGAGGAATTGTGCACGGAAGAGAATATGGAGGGATACTACGCGACTTCTTGTAATGACCCGGTAGCGTTTACCGAGGAAAACCCGATTGAAGAAGAAGATGCGGAAGAAGAGATTGGAGAAGATGTGATTTGTGAAGAATCAGACGAAGAATGCTTGTTGGAAGAAAAATTTGCCGGTGATGAAGCAGTGGAAGACGAAGCGGTTTGCGAAGGTAATGAATGCATAGAGGATGTGGAAGTGTCAGAAGATGAAACTGAAACGGAATAATTGATAAAGAACAAAAATACTTTTCAAAAAATATGCAAGAAAGAGTGAGAGCGATTATTGTTGAAAAAGGAGCGGTTTTGACTTTCAAGAGAGTGAAGCTTGACGAAATTTATTGGGCTTTTCCGGGAGGTGGAATCGAAGATGGAGAAGAAATGGAAGATGCGCTTGTCCGCGAATGCAAAGAAGAATTGGGTGTTGATGTCCAGGTGCAAGAGTTAATGTTTGAAAATACTTTTGTTCACAAAAAATATGGCGAGCAAAAAGAATATTTTTATAGATGCGTCATTGTTGGTGGCGAGCTTGGCACTGGCGATGGTCCGGAATTTCAAGAAAATTCCAATTATGAAGGCACGCACGAATTGGAATGGTTGGATATGAATAAGTTGGAAAAATATGATCTTCGTCCGGAAGAGGTGAAAAAGAGGCTAATAGAAAATTTTTAGTTGAGCCAAGAGCTCAATTGGTTGTTGATTTAAATTTCGATGGTGGTAGAATGTTTTTATGAAAAAGAAAAAAACTGAAAAAAATATCGATAAGCCAAAAAAAGATCAATATACGATCGTTCTTGAGGATATAAACTCCAAGTTCGATTTGGTTATGGAGCAATTTTCCGGTTTTAATGGTGAAATAAAAGGAATCAGAAAAGAAATCTCCGAATTCAAGAACGAGATGCACGAATTCAAGAACGAGATGTATGAATTCAAGAGCGATACGGAGAAAAATTTCAAGATCGTTAACACCTATCTTTCAGGAATAGATGATGAAATACAGGAGATTAAATTGGAAATAAAGGATTTGAAATCCCAAATAAAGGACCGGGCCGAAATCAAGCGGGTGCTTCTTTTGGAAAAAAGATTGATCAAATTGGAAAAACTGGTTTTCTCCAAGCTTTAGTTGGAATAAACATATTTTTGATGCGTAAAAGGAGGTCAACCTCCTTTTTTGAGGCAAAACCAGGAGGGGGTTCGATTTATTTGACAATAGTGTTATTATATTGTATTATGGTTTACAGTTGATTGTAAACTGTAAACTTTTATGAAAACTTCAGAAAAAATCATTCAATATATCCAATCCAATAAACAGGCTTCTGTTGGTGAACTTGTCGATTTTTTGGGTCTCAGTAGGATGGCCGTTTCGAAGCAGTTACTGAATCTTATATCGGATGGAAAATTGTTTAAAATTGGAAAACCGCCTAAGGTTTTTTATTTTATTGCCGAAAAAAAGACAGAAATTGAAATTACGGAAATTGATGAATCCATAAAAAAAATAATAGAGGATAATTTTATTTTAGTTACTCCAGCGGGAGAGCGCAAAGAAGGATTGGATGGATTTGCGTTTTGGTGTCAAAAAACAAAACAACCGATTGAGAAAACGGCGGTGGAATATGTGAGAACTTTGGCAAAATACAAGGCTTTTGAAAAAAACGGCCTTCTTGACGGAATGGAAAAATTCAAAGCGACTTTTGATGAAATTTGTTTGGATGGAATTTTTTATTCAGATTTTTACAGTATCGAACGTTTTGGCAAAACTAAAATAGGACAGCTTTTGCTGTATGCCAAACAAAGCCAAGACAAAAAAATAATGAAAGAACTGGCTATTCATATAAAACCAAAAATAGATTATTTGATAAAAAAATATAAAATAGGCGGAGTGGGATTTATTCCGCCAACAGTCAAGCGGGAAGTGCAGTTTATGAAAGAATTGGAGAAGTGTCTGGATCTTGATGTTAGAAAAATATCAATCGTAAAGGTGAAAACGGAAATAAGTGTTCCTCAGAAAACATTAAACAAACTGGAAGATCGCATTGAAAACGCACGCAAGACAATCATTGTTGATGAATCCCGTCAGTTTGGCAATATTCTTTTGATTGATGACGCAGTCGGCAGCGGAGCGACGCTTAATGAAACCGCCAAGCAAATAAAAGACAAGCATATTTGCAAAGGAGAAATAATCGGATTTTCGGTGACCGGAAGTTTCAAAGGATTCGATATTATAAGTGAAGTGTAATCTGTCTATGATGAGATGTATAGGCAACACCTTCAATGAGGAGTGTTTGGAGTTAGAAGAAGAAGGCGTGATTGAGGATGAAGCCGTTGAGGATATTGACAGTGTTGAAAAAACAATGAGGAAAATCAGGAATGAATTCAGAAAATGTTTTTTAGAATAATTTTGCCATAGCATATTTATTCTAATGTTTACGTATGAGAAAAAAGCCTGTTTGCTCTACTATTTTAACTCAAAACGAGATGTCCTTTTGTTTAAAGGTAAATTGCAATTCAGATTAGAATTTAAGGTGATCTGCTTGACAAATCTTATTTTTTTATGCATATAATGTGGCAAGTGTATTTGAAATAAGTTTTTTTAATAATAAAATATAGAAGAGGAGAATTGTTATGTATAGGGCGATGAGAATCGAAATTACCGGAAAATGTAACTTGAAATGTCTCTACTGTCATGCTGCCAGACTAAATAATCCCATTGCAATTGGTTCAGAATTAAAGACTGAAAGGATCTTGTCTTTGATTGATGAAGCTAAGAAGCTTGGATGTTCGGAGTTTACCTTGATTGGCGGTGAGCCGTTCCTTAACCAAGACTGGCCGGAAATTGTCAAAAGATGTGGTGAAGATTCCATAGTAAATATTACTACAAATGGACATTTTTTTGATGAATTTGTGCTAGCTAAAATCTGTGAATTTCCGCAAATTCAGGAGTTTCGAATTAGTTTGGACGGACTTTTATCTCACGATAAGATTAGGGTGGGCAGTAGTCATAAAAAAATTTTAGCAACAGTCGCTAAAATGACTTCATTTTTCCCTGAACGCAGGATTGTTGTTCAGACCACCTGTAATCGACAAAATCTGCCCGAGATATTGGATTTGTACGATGAATTAAAGAAAACGAGTATTTTTCGATGGTATATCGGCCATCTATGGTGTTTTGGTTCTAGAGCAAAAGAGAATGAAGATTTTCTTGAATTTTCTGATTATGCTTATATGTTTTCAATTTATAAGAAATTAATTCAGAAATTTCAAGCTGATGGTAGACCATTTTGGCTAGCCATACATAATGTCTATAATTCTCAAATCGCTGCTGAAAACGCTGAGGAATATGTAAATATGGATTTTGAAACACATCCGTGTCTGTATTACTTCAGATCTATTTGCATTAAGGCCAGTGGAGAACTGACCTTTTGTCCGGCCTTGGATTTGCCTTTTGCTTCAATATATAGCCAACCACTCCATAAAGCGCTTAAAAGTCCATGGTTGAGGGACTTTAAACTGTTGACAATACGATCGCTGCCCTGTGGTAATTGTCGCTATATAAAGCTGTGTGGAGGAGGTTGTCGAGCGGACGCATTTGCTTGTACTGGCGGCGACATCAATGGTCTTGATTCAAATTCTTGTTGTTTCATGGCACATATTGAAAAAGATATTGTGCCAATCCTTAGTATCAATGAGCAAGAAAAATATCACAAACTTATTAATGATAATGGTGATATGCCTTCATTTTATAAAAACGACTCAGATAAAATTAAACTTGGGTAAAAAATTTAGAGAAGAAGGAGGTGAGCTATTATGGTGCTTAAATCCAGAGGCTGGAACTAGCCACAGGAGGAGGGGAATGACAGTATTTGTTGTCGTTCCCCTTTATTATTTTATAAATTAAGTTATAATTAGGGTATGAATCCGATCATCAGAGTAAAAAATTTGAACCGGAAGTTTGAGTATTTTTATAAAAATCCCGGGCTAAAAAATTCTATTAGAAATCTTTTCAAACAAGAGAAGCTTTTTAAAGATGCGGTAAAAGACATAAGCTTTGAAATTCAGGAGGGAGAATTTGTGGGTTTTGTTGGTCCAAATGGTGCCGGGAAAACAACTACCTTGAAAATGCTTTCTGGAATTCTGACACCCACCTCCGGAGAAGCGACAGTTTTGGGTTGTGTTCCAAGTGAAAGGAAAAGTGAGTATAAAAAACAATTTGCGCTGGTTATGGGACAAAAAAATCAGTTGTGGTGGGATTTGCCGGCTATAGAAAGCTTCATCTTGAATCAGAAAATATATGAGATCAAAAAAGAGGATTTTGAAAAAAGGCTGAATGAATTGGTCGATCTTTTGAATGCCAAAAATATTATTTATAAGCAAGTTCGTAAACTATCTTTGGGCGAGAGAATGAAGTGCGAGCTTATTGCAGCACTCTTACATAATCCAAAAGTTTTATTTTTGGATGAGCCAACTATCGGGTTGGATGTTGTGGCACAGAAGAATATTCGGGATTTTCTGAAAAAATATAATCATGACAAGAAAACAACCATAATTCTTACTTCTCACTATATGGATGATATTGCCGAGTTATGCAAAAGGATAATTGTTATAAATTCAGGAAAAATTATCTATGATGGATCGATGGATAATCTGGTACAGAAGTACGCGCCGCACAAGATAATTACGGTGTTTTTCGATGAGGAAGTAAGTGAGAATGATTTGACATTGTTTGGAGAAGTTCATAAATTCAAAAAACTTCGGGCAGTCTTGAGCGTTCCGCGTTCCGAAGTCAAAGAGAAAGCAATTCAAATTCTTTCTTCTAATCTTCCGGTTCGAGATATTGAAATCGGAGAAGATGATGTGAATAGTATTATCCGGAATATTTTTGTGTCGTAATATGAAAAAATATTTTTTTGCCTTCAAAAATAGCGTTCAAAATTACATAATTTACAGGTTCAACACTTTTGCTATGTTTATTTCAGAATCCATGGTATTTTTGGCGTTTTTTTATTTATGGAATTCGATTTATCGTCAAGGCGGACAGATTGGTAATTATGATTTGCAAGACATTATATTTTATTATTTCGCTGTTAATTTTGTAACTTTGGTAATTAAGGGACGGGATATCGCCTGGGAAGTGGGAGATGAAATCAGATTGGGCAGGATTACTAGCATTTTATTGCAACCTATCAGTTATTCTAAGTACAAATTCGCGCAAATTATGGGAGGATATTTTTTTCGGGGAGTGATGTATATTTTAATTTTTTCTTTAGTAGGCATTTTCCTGTTCCCATATCTCCAATTTCAAATTGATTTTTCAAGAGGTGCGCTTTTTTTGGCTTCAATGGGCATTGGTGGAGTGATTTATTTCCTATTTTTTTATATCATCGGTTTGACAACATTTTGGTTCGGTTTGGTTAGGGGATTTAATTTTGGATTTTCAATGCTGGTTGTTTTTCTGGAAGGCAGTTTGGTACCACTTGATCTTTTGCCTCCGGTGATAAACAAAATAAATTATTTTTTGCCGTTTAAGTATATCATGTTTGTTCCCGTCTCAATTTTTACCGGTCGGATGGATGCCGAAATTAATTTATTTTTGGTGCCACTGGTTTGGATTGCAGGTTTTTATTTTCTATCTAAATTTATTTTCAAAAAAGGTATCAAGGCATATGAAGGATTTGGCTTATAAATTAAAAAAATATTTTGGCATTATGCTGTATATGCAGAAGATCGACATAATGAACCGAATGGCATATCGAATTAATTTTGCCGTTCAGGTTTTAACTGTCGGTTTACAAATGATTTTCAGTCTGGTGTTTATCGGCGTGCTTTTTGCATCTAATAAATCTGTTGCTGGTTGGAATTTTTACGAAGTGCTCCTGGTAGTTGGAACATATATGATAGTGGAAGGAGTGATGTGGGGTTTTTGCGCTTATTTGAGCGCGCTGAATAAAAACATCCGCGAAGGCACATTGGATGGTATATTGCTTCGTCCGATGGATACGCAATTTTTGATTTCAGTCTGGCGTGGTGACGTGGAGGATTTCACCCGAGTTATTAGTGGAATCGGAGTTGTGGTTTTTGCGCTTAGACATATTGAGCTTGCTGATAGTTTGTTACCGAACTTATTTTTATATGTGATTATGGTAATTTGCGCAATCGTAATAACCTACAGTCTTAATGTTTTTTTGCGTTCCATCACTTTTTGGACGATTGAGGGCGAGGCTCTCTTTAGTGTTAGTATGGCATTGACCAGAATAACTCAATATCCGAATGATATTTTTTACAACAAAGCGGTTAGATTTGCGACGACATTCATTGTGCCGTTGGCTTTTATGGCGACTGTTCCGGCTAGAATTTTGGCTCATGGCTTTGAATTGAGATTGGTTGCACTTTCAATTTTGCTTGCAGCTGTTTTTTTCTTGTTTTCGCGTCGATTTTTTTATTTTGCGTTAAAACACTACGAAAGTGGCAGTAATTAACTTGATGGTCTAGGAAGATAAAAGGGGTCAGGTACCTCAATAGAAATTGTGTTATGATCCAGTCATGGCAAGAATACCTCGTTCGGCGGTTGGCGATATGGTATATCATGTTTTGAACCGCGCCAATGGCAGGGAAAAAATATTTCGAAAACAAAAAGACTACGAAGCATTTGAAGGATACTTTTTGAAGCAAAAGAAAAGTATCCGATGCGTATTCTTTCGTATTGCATAATGCCCAATCGTTGGCATCTGGTGCTTCATCCTGAAAATGGAGAAGATCTCTCAAAATTCATGCGTTGGGTGACTCATACGCACACTCAGCGCTATCATACGCATTACAAATCTATAGGATACGGTCATGTTTATCAAGGAAGATTCAAATCCTTTCCAGTTGAAAAAGACGCATATTTTCTCCAGCTTTGCAGATATGTTGAAAGAAATCCTTTGAGAGCCGGACTTGTGCAAAAAGCTCAAGAATGGAGATGGGGAAGTCTTTGGATAAGAGAAAGGGAAACCGATGAACAAAAAACACTGCTTTCGGGTTGGCCGGTTGACTTGCCGATCGCATATTTAAAGTGGGTCAATGCTCTTCAAAAAGATGAAGAAGAAAAATTGGAAAAAATCAGACATTCAATTAAAAGAGGAAAGCCGTTCGGAAGTGAGAGTTGGATTGCGAGAATTGCTAATAAGTTAGGCTTGCTTTCAACATTAAAACCAAGAGGAAGGCCGAAAAAAGGTACCTGACCCCTTTTATTCCTCTTCATCTTTAATGGTCCATAGCTGTATTTCAGTTTGTATTCTTCAATGAATTTTCTAATCTCCCAAGTTAATTTGGTGTTGCTTTTAAAAGATTGGTTAACAGTGTTACCAGATAGGCCAAAATCTCTCTTTTTCCAGTGATAGTAGTTCTTACGAGAAATGCCAAAGATCTGGCATGTTTCCTTAACTGTTCTGTGATAGAGGTCTACAGATTGATACCACAAAATCCGCTTTTCTTTAGGGTAAATTGGTTTTGGTCCTGGCATATGTTTAGAGTTAACAATGTTACCCTTTAGCATACCAAGTGTTACCGGATAGTGTTAACTGTACTTCAAATTAATGTTAGGATATAATAGCGGTATGTTTGAAAACACTATGCAAAATAAAGGGGGCAATATGGAAATGAAGGAGAAAAACCAGGACGAGTTCGAGAAGTACGAGCTGGAAGTGGCTGCGTCTGTAAGCGCAGTTCAGAAAAAAATCAGCGAGGAAAAGGAGAGTCGCGAACATGTCGATTTTGACAGCTATCCATCAGAAGAGCTAAAGAAGGAGGTTGCGGAAGTCGTAAAGGAGTCCGTAGGCGTTCAGGGCGTCGGAGAAGTTGAACTCTCAGTGCCACCAGCTCATATATCCGGAGATTTTGCTTTGGAGGTTTTTAATCTGGCGAAGAAGCTGGGGGAAAAACCAAATCTACTTGCAAATAAAATCGCGGATGGTATAAATGAGCATGAAATGGTTCTAATCAAAGATGCTTCTGTTGCTGGGGCTTTTGTGAATGTGGAGACGCACAAGGATGCGCTTTATCGCAATATTCTTGCAAAGGTTCTTGAGCTCGGAGAGCGCTATGGGGAGAGTGATGTCAATGCTGGCAAAGTAGCCCTCATTGATTATTCAGCTCCGAATATAGCAAAGCCGATTGGCGTTGGCCATCTAAGGTCTACAATTATCGGACAAGCTCTTGCTAACCTTTATCACGAAACTGGCTACAGCGTCATCAAGGACAATCATCTTGGCGATTGGGGTACGCAATTTGGTTCCCTAATTTATGCTTACAAGGAATGGGGCGATGAGAAGAAGATAGCGGAGAACCCCATTGGAGAGCTTAAGGATCTCTATGTTAAGTTCCACGCGTTTTCAGAGGATCATCTTGAAGTCAAGGACAGTGCTCGTGAGTTGTTTACGCGACTCGAGCAAAAAGACCCGGAGTTAGTTGCTCTTTGGAAGCGGTTCAGAGACTTGAGTCTTAAGGACTTTGAGCGCGTCTATAAGCAACTAGGTATCGAATTCGACACCAATATCGGCGAGAGCTATTTCACTGAGCAAGCGGATAAATTGGTGGATGAATGTATGGCAAACGGTCTGTGCAGAAAGGACGAGGCGTCAGAAGCTGTAGTTGTAGATCAAATGGGAGAAATCCCGTCCTTCCTGTTGAGAAAGCAGGATGGATCGAGTTTGTATTTATCAAGGGATTTGGCTACGCTTCAATTCAGAGTCAATAACTTCAAGCCCAATGCCATCCTGTATGTGGTGGGCAATGAGCAAGATCTGAACTTCAAGCAACTATTCGAGCTCAGTAAGCGTGCTGAGTACCTACCAGATGGAGTTGAAGCAAAACACATCGGGTTCGGAATGGTCTTGCGTGATGGCAAAAAGATGTCAACCAGGAAGGGTACGCTCATCGAGCTGGAAGATTTACTTTCTCAGTCGATAGAGAAATCAAGAGAGATATTGCTTCAAAAGAATCCGGACGCAGACCCACGGGAACTGGATAAGGTGTCTGAGGTAGTTGGCATCGGAGCAATCATTTATAATGATTTGCGCCAGTCCAGAGTGAAAAACATATCTTTCGACTGGGATAAGATGCTTGATTTGGAGGGCGGGAGCGCAGTTTATCTCCAGTACTCATATGTTCGAATCAATTCAATTCTCAGGAAGTTAACTGAGACTTATGGTGAAATTGATTTGAGCACGTTGGAAAAGGGAGAAATTTCTTTTGAAAGCAAGAGCGAGTTTAATCTTGCGAAGAAGTTAATGATGTTTCCTGAGACTGTACTAAAGGCTCAGCAAACAGATTCTCCTCACCAACTCTGTGTGTATTTGGAGGAGCTAGCACTACTCTTCAATAGCTTCTACAATGAGGTGTCGCTTCTCAGGACTGAGGACGTGAAACTTCGTGAATCAAGAGTGGCACTGTGCAAAGGCGTGTCCCTGGTAATCAAGAAGGGTTTATCCTTACTGAGCATCAAGGTTCCGGAAAAGATGTAAAACAAGTCAACCCTGGCGGTTTCCCTAAAAAGAAACCGCCATTTTTTATCTAAACAATTTTTTTTGCATTTTAAATTAAAAAGGAGTATTTTTATATGAGGCTTAGTTTTATTAAGTGTTGAAATATAATAAATGGAAAAAGAAGAATTATTTGATAAATTTAGGGAAGAACTGGATGCGATGACTCATATCAATGCGGCAATTGGTGTTTTATTTTGGGACCAAAAAGTCTTTATGCCTCCAAAAGGGATTGAGTTTCGTGCAAAAACCATCTCTAGCTTATCTGGAATTATTCATAAAAAATTTGTCTCGCTAAATTTTGAAAAGCTGCTTTTAAAAATTAAAAATCTATTTGAAGGCGGACAGTTGGATGATAGAGAAGGTTGTATTTTTAGGGAGGTTTGGCGTAATTTTGAAAGAGAGAAGAAGCTATCCACCGAATTCGTAAAAGAATTATCCCTTGTTTGTTCGATGGGTCAAAATGCATGGATTCAGGCTAAGAAAAAATCAAATTTTAAGATATTCAGTCCATATCTCAAAAAAATTGTTGAACTCAAGCGAAAGGAAGCAGAGATGGTAGGATTTAAAGTAAACCCATATGATGCACTTCTAGATACCTATGAGCCAAATATGACAACCGAAGAAATTGCTATAATTTTCGAAGAATTAAAAAAATTTCTGGTGCCATTTTTGAGGAAAATAAAATATTCTCATGTTGAAATAGATCCAGGGATTTTGAAAGGAAGCTTTACACCAAAAAAGCAGGTTGATTTTAACTCATTTGTAGCTAAAAAAATAGGATTTGATTTCAATGCTGGTAGATTGGATATTAGTGCTCATCCTTTTACCACTAATTTCAACGCGCTGGATGTCAGAATGACGACTAGATTTAGAAAGGACGATCTTATTTATTCACTTTTGAGTACAATTCATGAGTCTGGGCATGCTATTTACGAACAAGGAATTTTAGCGGATAATTTTATCTTATGGAGAATTATAGGCCAAATGAAATAGAGGCTAAATGGCAAAAAAAGTGGCTCGAATCCGGTATATATAGAGATTATAATCGAGGTAAGAAATTTTATGCCTTGGACATGTTTCCTTATCCGTCCGGGGCTGGTCTTCACGTTGGTCATCCAAAGGGATATATTGCCAGCGATGTGTTGTCGCGATATAAAATGCTTCAGGGTTATAGTGTCCTTCATCCGATGGGGTGGGACGCTTTTGGGTTGCCGGCAGAAAATTATGCTATTAAAAATAAAATTCACCCAAGAATAGCTGTCGAAGAAAATATTAAAACTTTCAAAAGCCAATTGGAACAATTTGGTTTCACCTATGATTGGGACAAGGAGGTTAGCACTACTGATTCGGAATATTACAAGTGGACACAGTGGATATTTTTGAAAATGTTCGAGAAAGGTTTGGCGTATGAATCGGAAGAACCGGTAAATTGGTGCTCGAATTGCAAGACAGTGTTAGCCAATGAGGATTTGGAGAATGGTCTCTGCGAGCGTTGCGGTTCGCAGATTGTGCAAAAAAAGATGCGGCAGTGGGTTTTGAAAATGACGGAGTATGCCGATCGCCTACTTTATGACCTGGATTCGAATGATCTTCATTGGGAAAATTCCATCATTGAGCAACAGAGGAATTGGATTGGTAGAAGCGAAGGGGTTCAATTTGAAATGAAAATTAAAGATAGTGGTGAAAAAATAGAGGTGTATACGACAAGGTTAGATACTGTTTTTGGGATGACTTATGTCGTGGTAGCGCCCGAAAATCCAATCATAGATAAAATAAAAGAAAGAGTGGAAAATTATTCCGAAATTGAAAACTATTTAATTCAAGCGCAAAATAAAACTGAGCTCGAGAGGACAGATTTGCAGAAAGAAAAAACAGGATTGATCCTGGAAGGAATAAAAGTTATTAATCCTTTTACAAAAGAGGAAATTCCGGTATTTGTCGCAGACTATGTCTTGGGATTTTATGGCACTGGCGCGGTTATGGCTGTGCCGGCGCATGACGAGCGCGATTTTGAATTCGCCAATAAATATGGCTTACCAATCATTGAATCAATATCTGGAGGAAATATTTCAAAGAAAGCCTTTACTGAGGATGGAGTAGTGGTAAATTCAAAGGAATATAGCGGTTTAACTTCAGGAGAAGCGCGCCAGAAAATGACAAAATGGCTAGAGAAAAACGGAATTGGAAGAAAAAAAGTTAATTATAAAATGCGTGACTGGGTTTTTTCAAGGCAAAGATATTGGGGTGAGCCTATACCTGTCGTTCATTGTGAAAAATGCGGTGTAGTGGCCGTACCCGAAGACCAGCTTCCAGTAAGACTGCCGGAGGTGGAAAATTACGAACCAACAGGGACGGGCGAAGGACCTTTGGCGGCGATTTCCGAATGGGTTAATGTGCCTTGTCCGAAATGTGGCGGATCGGGAAAAAGAGAAACTAATACTATGCCTCAGTGGGCTGGGTCAAGCTGGTATTATTTGAGATACATTGATCCGAAAAATAACGAGTCCTTGATTGATAAAAATCTAGAAAAAAAATGGATGCCGGTTGATTTATATGTCGGTGGAGCCGAGCATGCTACGCGGCATCTGTTATATGCGCGATTTTGGCATAAATTTTTGTATGATTTGGGGGTCGTTTCGACCGCGGAGCCGTTTAAAAAATTCACTTATGTCGGGCTTATTCTCGCCGAGGACGGTCGCAAGATGAGCAAGAGGTGGAACAATGTCATAAACCCGGATGATATTATAAGCGAATTTGGTGCTGATGCGATGAGGCTTTATGAAATGTTTATGGGTCCATTCACGCAGTCTATCTCGTGGAGCACCGATGGAGTTAAAGGCGCAAGGAGATTTTTGGATAAAGTTTGGAAGCTTCAGGACAGTTTGATCGAAACCGAAGGGAAAAGCATGAAAAATCTATTGCATAAAACCATAAAAAAAGTTATGGATGATATTGAAAATTTCAGGTTTAATACCGCAATCAGCGCTATGATGATTTTTGTCAATGAAGCGGAAAAAAACAAGTTAACCTTGGAAAGCTATGAATGTTTGCTGAAAATTTTATCCCCGTTTGCTCCTCATATTGTCGAGGAAATTTGGGAAAAACTGGGACATAATGAAAGCATATTTTTAGCCACTTGGCCGAAATATGATGCGAAGCTGATTAGGAGTGAAGAAATAAATTTAGTAATTCAGGTAAACAGCAAGGTGCGAGATTCTATTAAAGTTCAGGCAGGTGTATCCGAGGAAGAAGCAAAAAAAATTGCTATGGAAAGCGAGAAAATAAAAGCGCATATTGCTGGCAAGAAAATAAAAAAAATTATTTTTGTCCCAGGAAAACTTGTGAATATAGTAATCTAGTGACTGTGTTGGCGTCACGAATAATATGGCGTGGATGATGAAAAAATAAAAAGAATGTGAAAGGCATTGGGATTTGAAGTTAAAATAAAAAATAATGGTCGTTTTTGCGATAAGTGGTATAATGAGAATACGAAATGTCAGGAATGACGGTTAAATAATCTAATTCGGGAGAATCGGAAAATCATATGGAAGAAAAAGTTAATTCCGGGAATTCGGAAGTTGGGAGTTTTGACGTGAAAGACATCTATACCCCCCTCTCCGTCGCCAAGGAGGAGATTTGGAGGCGGTTGATGACGAAGCGGTCGAGGAAGGCGATGAACCGGCCGAGGATGACGCAAGTGAAGGAATTTAGGGATATGCTATTCGTTGACTTAAATTTCGATGGTGGTAGAATGTTTTTATGAAAAAGAAAAATTCAAAAAATAACAATGAGCAGGTTTTCCAATCCGGCGAAGTGATGTCTTTGTTGGAAAATATGAACGAGGGTATCCAACTGATTTCCGAACAACATACGGAAGTTATAAAGCGCTTGGATAAGCTTGATGGCAGGGTTGATAAGCTCGATGGCAGGGTTGATAAGCTCGAGAGCAGGTTTGACGGACTCGAGAGTAGGTTTGATAAGATGCAAGACGATGTTACTGAAATAAAGCACAGGCTTTCTGAAAAAGTTGACCGGGATGAGTTCAATAAAATGGAAAAAAGGATGATCAAATTGGAAAAACTGGTTTTCTCCAAGCTTTAGTTGGAATAAATATATTTTTGATGCGCAAAAGGAGGTCAATCTCCTTTTTTAAGTGGGTATAAGAAATATTTTTTTGCAAAAAGTCTTATTTAAGCCAAAAAGAGGTGCAAGGTAATGTGTCAAAACATTTTGGGATTTTTTGTCCTCAAAAAACTGGGAAAACGGCACCCAATAGTCTTCCAGGATAAAACAGGGGAAATTACAGATCGCATGGGAATTGGCATACCCTAATT
>Ga0172374_1001487_pt1 | contig 15584 bp, 11 predicted proteins | sample LakKiv3m_FD_114536 | JGI IMG/M metagenome (GOLD analysis project Ga0172374, IMG submission 114536) | Freshwater microbial communities from Kabuno Bay, South-Kivu, Congo - kab_092012_10.3m | ecosystem: Environmental > Aquatic > Freshwater > Lake | place: Democratic Republic of the Congo... | reverse complement strand
TTCTGGGCGTGCATCTTCCCGATCATGAAGCCCGTGGTCGCGACGGTCGTGGTGCTCAACTCGATCGGGGTGTGGAACGACTTCGTGAGTCCGCAGATCATCCTCGGGCCGAGCTCCGGGATCTACACGGTCACCACCGGCGTGTATGCGGCGGTCGGACAGTTCTCGACCGACTACACGCAGGTGTTCCCGACCCTGCTGCTGGCCGTGCTGCCCGCGATGGTGTTCTTCATCGTGATGCAGCGCCACATCATCGGCGGCCTGGTCGCCGGAGCGACGAAGGGATGACCGTGCCGGAGACTCCGCTCACCCGTCCACTGCGCACGATCCCGGCCTGGGCCGTGCTGCAGCGCCGGCTCTTCGCCGAGGTCGAGGAGGCCCGCCGCCTCTTCCGCGACCGCTACACGCTGCCGGACGGCCGCCTCCGCGGCGTCGCCGAGTTCATCGACCGCGACGGTGTGGACGACCTGTACGAGCCCTTCTTCAACTGGCCCGCGTTCTACCTGCTCGGCGGCTCCGACGAGGTGCTCGCCGACGCCAAGCGGCACTGGGAGGGCGTGACCGTCCAGCTCGCCGAAGCGGGGATGCTCGCCGACGAGTACGACAACGGCTACGACTGGTTCCACCAGGGTGAGTCGCTGCTGTTCCTCGCCGGCGTCTGCGCCGCCGACCCGGCCGACACCGCGTTCGCCGCGCGCGCTGCGCGATTCTCGGCCCTCTTCACCGACCCCGCGAAGGGCAACTACGACGCCGAGCGCAACATGATCCGCTCGCCGCACAACGGAGCGCTGGGCGCCCGCGAGGGGCTGGACGAGAAGATCGTGCCGTACACCGCCGACCGGGACGAGATGCGTCCCTACGGGCTGCCGCTGCACGGCTTGGACGGCATCGCGTCGTGGGACGACCTCGCCGATCCCGCGCACGCGCAGCGGATGGCGGAGGAGATGCAGCGCCGGGCTGCCGGCGACATCGCCGTGAACCTCGCCGCGACCTCCCTCGCCGCGAACCGCTGGCTCTACGACGGTGATGAGGAGGCGGCCGCGTGGATCCGCCGGTACGTCGACGGCTGGCGCGCGCGGGCGGACAGCGGGCTGCTCCCCGACAACGTCGGCCCCGACGGCACGGTCGGCTCCCTCCACGACGGTCGCTGGTGGGGCGGCCACTACGGCTGGGCCTGGCCGCACGGGCTGCACTCGGTCGGCATGAGCGCCCTGATCGGCGCGCTCAACCACGCCCTCGTCACGGGCGACGACGCCGCCCTCGACCTCGTGCGCACGATGCTCGACACGGTCCTGGCCGAGGCGCGCACGGGCAGCGTCGCGGAGTCGACCTACAGCCTGCGCGGCGGGTGGATGGCCCGACTCGGCGCCGCCGCCACCGAGCCCGCCCTGCTCGTCCCCTACCGTCACGGCGCGGAGGGCTGGTTCGACTACGGTCCGCTGCAGCTCGACCTCCCGCTGTGGCTCTGGTGGTGGTCGCGACGGGCGTCTGACCGGGAGCGGCTGGAGACGGCGATCGCCGGTCTCCCCGACTCCACCGACCTCGTCGCGCCGTTCCGCGACAAGGAGGAGGCGGGCCACGAGGCCGGCTGGTTCGCGTATCTCTCCGGCGACCTTCCGGACTACCCGGTGCGGGCATTGGAGATGGCGCTCGGCCAGGTGGCACGCCGCGCGGCCATGATGCTCGCCGACGACCGCGACCCGGACGCCGCGCACCTGCACTTCTGGCAGCGCGTGAACCCCGTGGTGACCGAGGTGCTGACCCAGCTCGTCGGCGGGGCGCCGCAGGTGCTCTACAACGGCGGACTCGGCTTCACGGCGCTCCGCTACGAGGACGTCGACCGCGCCCGGCCCGGACTCCCGGAGGACGTCGCCGCGCTCGTGCACCGCCTCGACGACCACGGCATCGGCGTGCAGCTCGTGAACACCTCCGCCGTGCACACCCGCACCGTACGGCTGCGCGGCGGACGCTTCGGCCTCGACCGGATCGTCGGTGTCACGGCCGTCGGCGAAGAGCCCGGCTTCTGGCCGGGCGCCTCGGGCACCTACACGGCCCCGGACGCCCCGACCGTCACCACGACGTTCGACGTGGACGACGACCTCGTGGTGACCCTGCCCCCGGCGCACACCGCCGACCTCGACCTGACCATCGCGCGTGCGACCGGCTCGCCGCGCCACCTGTTCCCTGAAGGAGACGCATGAGCGCCGATCTGATCCGACCCGACTTCGCCCTGCCCGTGCGGGGTGCGGCCTACCAGCGGCCCTCGCGCGAGGTGGTCGACTCCTTCGACGCGATCTCCTCCGCCACCGCGTGCGCCAAGCTCCACGGGCTCGGGATCCGCCGCAGCTACATCGACGGGCCGGAACCGCTGAGCCTCGGTCAGCGCGTGGTCGGCTCGGCGCTGACCCTGCAGTTCATGCCGCAGCGCGAGGACATGGCCTCCGGCGACGGTCAGGAGTACGCCGAGCGGCACACCGCCCTGTGGCACGTGCTCGAGGCCGTGCAGCCCGGCGACGTGCTGGTGATCCAGGCCTACGGCAGCCGCTTCTCCGGGTGCATCGGCGACATCCTGGCGCGCTACTTCGCACGCAAGGGCGGGGCGGGGATCGTCGTGGACGGCCGCATCCGCGACGCCGGCCGCATCCGCGAGCTCGGCATCCCGGTGTGGTCGACGGGCACGACCCCGCACTACGCCTCGCAGTCGGATCTCGTGCCGTGGGCCTACGACGTGCCGGTCGCGGTGGGCGGTGCGCTGTGCATGCCGGGCGACCTCGTGGTCGCCGACGACGACGGCCCGGTCGTGGTGCCGCAGGCCATGGCGCCGCAGGTCGTGGACGATGCCCGCGATCATGAGGAGTGGGAGGTGTTCAGCCGCCAGCGCCTCGATGAGGGCGCACGGCTGAGCGATTACTACCCGCTGACCCCCGACAGCCGCGAGGAGTACGAGGCATGGCGTTCCGTGCAGAGCTTCGTCCGCTGAACCCCGGCGTCACCGCGCGCGATGACGCCGGGCTGGGGTGCGCCCCGATCGGCAACCTCTTCGCGCCCGTGGCGGACGCCGACGCGGTGGCCACGGTGCAGGCGGCGCTCGCGCGGGACGTCCGGTTCTTCGACACCGCGCCCCTGTACGGGTCGGGCGAGAGCGAGCGGAAGCTCGGCCTCGCCCTCCGCGGCGTCCCGCGGGACGACTACGTGATCGCGACGAAGGTCGGCCGCGTGCTCGTCGATGCGGACGGCCGGCCGGTCTCGGGAGCCGCGAGCGGGCACGACTCCGTCGTCGATCTCAGCAGGGACGGCGTGCGGAGAAGCCTCGACGGCAGCCTCGCCCGGTTGGGCGTCGACCGCGTGGACGTGCTCCATCTGCACGACCCCCTGGATGTGGAGGCAGCGTTCGCGGCGGCACTCCCCGCCCTCGTCTGGCTGCGCGACGAAGGAGTGGTGCGCGCGATCAGTGTGGGCCTCGGCCGCCTCGACCCCCTGGAGCGCTACGTCGCCGAGGCGCCGCTCGACGTGGTGATGGAGGCCGGACGACTCACTCTGCTCGACCGCACCTCCCTGGACCGGCTGCTGCCGACCGCGGCGGCCCGCGGCATCGGGGTGCTCGCGGCCGCGGTGTTCAACTCCGGCATCCTCGTCGACCCGGTCGGCTCGCCGTTCTTCGAGTACAAGCCCGCACCCCCGGAGCTCCGGGAGCGGGCGCTGCGGTTACAGGCCGTGTGCGCGACGTACGGCGTGCGGCTCGCGGACGCCGCGGTGCAGTTCCCGCTGCGGCACGGTGCGGACGCCGTGGTCGTCGGGGCTCGGACGCCCGCGGAGGTGGACGCGTTCGTGGACGGCCTCGACGCCGAGCTGCCCACCGCGCTGTGGGACGCCCTCGACGCGGAGGCCGCGTGACCGCGCGGCGCAGGATCTGACGTGCGGATCGTCGACGCCCACGTGCACGTCTGGGATGCGGATGCCGTGCCGATTCCCTGGTTCCGCGACGACCTCGGGCTTCCCCGCCACGCCGCGGCCGCAGACCTCGGGCGGGAGTTGAGCCAGGCCGGCGTCTCCTCCGCCATCGCCGTGCAGGCCGCGGACTCGGTGGCCGAGGCGGAATGGCTGACCGCGACGGCAGCACGGGACCCGTACTTGCGGCGGGTGGTGCTGCAGTACTCACCCGAGCCCGGGCGTGCGGCCGGGGCCACGGCGGTCGCGTTCTCCCCCGCCGTCGTGGGAGTGCGCGCCGCGGTGCCGCAGTTCGCCGCGGATCTCTCCGACGTGCACGGCCTCGACGCCCTCGCGGAGCACCTGGGACCGACCGCCCGCACCCTCGAGCTGCTCATCCGCCCGGAGCAGCTTCCCGCCGCTGCCGCCCTCTCCCGACGGCACCCCGACACCGCGATCGTCCTCTGCCACCTCGGCCTCGGCGCCCGGACGGCCGATGCCGCATGGCTCTCCGCCCTCGCCGAGGCCGCGTCGGCTCCTGGGGTGTCGGCGAAGGTGTCCGGGCTCGACCTTGCGGCTCGCGGGGCGGACGAGTCGCGGGAACTGCTGCGCTCCGCATTCGCCCTCTTCGGCGCGGACCGGCTGTTGTTCGGCAGCGACTGGCCGATGTCCACCCGGACCACGACCTACGCGGAGGTGCTCGCCGCGACCCGGCGGGCTCTCCCTCCCCTGCCCCCTTCCGAGGCTCGAGCATTCTGGTCCGGCACTGCCGACCGCCTCTACCCCTTCACCGCGTAGCCCCCGTCGCAGATCCGCACCCCGTCGCAGGGATTCCTGGGATGGATGCGACCCCGGTGCGAAACTGCGACCCCGCGCCGGAACACCCCATCCCGGGAGCACTGCCGCGTCCCGTCGCAGATCCGCACCCCGTCGCAGGGATTCCGGGCATGGATGCGACCCCGGTGCGAAACTGCGGCCCCGGTGCGGAACCCGCGCGGGGGTCAGTCGAGGAGGGTGCCAGCGGCGTGGGCGCGGAACAGGGAGGACGCGGCCTCCTCATCACCCGCATCCAGCGTGTCGAGCAGGCCCTTGTGCCAGTCGGCGACCTCATGCCAGTCGCCCGTGAACGTGGGATCGCCGAGCACGTGCATGACACGCAGGCTCGGCTCGAGGAGGTCCCACATGCGGGGAAGGTACGCGTTGCCGCTGGCCTCGATCACCGCGCGGTGGAACGTGAAGTCGAGCTCGCGGAACCGGGCGAGATCCTCGGCCTCGGCCGCCTCGTGCATCTGCGCGATGAGTCCGGCGAGCTCTTCGCGGCGGGCGGTGTCGAGCGCGCCGCAGGCGAGCCGGCCCGCCAGTCCCTCCAACTCGACGCGGGCGACCTTGGCCTGCGCCGCCTCCTCGGCGGAGTAGCTCGCGACGAAGTTGCCCTGGTGCCGCACGTGCGACACCAGGCCCTCGTGCGCGAGCCGCTTGAGGGCGTCGCGGACGGGCGCCTGGCTCACCTGCATCTGCCGGGCGAGCTGGGACTCCACGAGCTGCTCCCCGGGTGCGAGCGTGGAGTCCTTGATCATCGCCTTGATCAAGGCGTAGATCTGATCGGACAGCAGTCCACGCTGCAGTCCGGCTGTGCCCAGAGCATCCGTCATGACCATCAGTCTACGTCCATTATCGACTATCGCTAATGGACGCTGCGGCGCGCCAGGCATCCGCGATCAGGGCGGATCCGCGCGGGGTGGGGTGCACGCCATCGGGTGCAAGCTCGGCCACCGGATGCTTCTCCGCAGCCGTCGTGAACACCTCGTGCAGAGGCACGAACGCTGCCCCGTGCGCGGCGGCGAGCGCCCGCACCGCCGCCCGCTTCCCGTCGAGGTCGTCGAGCCACGCCTGCTGCTCCTCCGTCACGGGGAGGAAGAACGGCTCCATGAGGATCAGCCGCGGCCGGTGCTGCGCTTCGACCCGATCCAGAAGGCCGCCGAGCGTCGCGGCGAAATCCGCCTCCGTCGTGGGGTCGTCGCTGTCGAAGCGCCGCCACATGTCGTTCACGCCGACGTACACGGTCAGCAACTCCGGGGCGGTCGGCATCAGCTCCGCGTCCCACCGGGCGGCGAGGTCGCGGGCGCGGTCGCCGGCGATGCCGAGGTTGCGGACCGTGGCTCCCGCCGCGATCAGCTCCGGCGCCAGGAGCGAGACATAGCCGTCACCGAAGGACTCCGGGTCGGAGCGATCGCGCCCGGCGTCGGTGATCGAGTCTCCGATGAAGGTCACCCGCATCGTGGCACATCCTGTTCGTCGTTCTTGAGCTTGGGTCGCACCGAGATCGGGAGCTCGACGCTCGCGCCAGCGTACGTCACGGTGAGCGTGTGGTGCGGGCGCACCTTGCTGCTGTCGAAGCCGCTGACCATGTCGGCCGTGACCTGCTGCGTGGTGCGGGAGCCGTCACTCCAGTCCACCCCGAGCAGCATCCCGGTCACGTCGAGCTCCTCGCCGCGCACGTAGCGCGTCTTCGGGTCGGCCTCGGGCGCCCAGCAGATGCCGGTGACGGTCGCGGGCGGAGGCGTCGGCCGCACGGCGAAGGTGTTCGTCTTGCCGTAGTGGTAGACGTTGAAGAAGCCGTCCGCGCCGATGCGCAGGTTCTGCCGCGCGTCGACCATGTTCCACACGGTCGCGTCATCGACGCGGAGCACGATGCGGGTGCCGCCGTCCTCCGACACCGCGCCGAACTCGATGCGGTGCGTGGAGTTCGGTTCGATGACGGTGTTGGGGATGCTGTCGAGCATGGTCTGGCCCGGGGTCCAGCTCTGGAACTCGATCACGTCCTCCTTGATCACCACGAGGTACCCGGTGTTGGAGTTCTGCCAGGCGGGGAGGCCGGTCTGGTCGGAGCGCGCCTGGAAGCCGTACCAGCCGCCGTCGAACGCGCCGAACTCCGCGTCGAACTGCAGCAGCGTGTCTCCGAAGCGCTCGACCTCGTAGCCGTGCACGCCTTCCCCGCTGATCACGACGCCGGTGTCGTCCACGGCGATGTGGTCGGACTGACTCCAGTTCGCGCCGTCCTTCAGCTGTCCGTCGAGGCGGGTGGTCGGGTACTCGGCGTCGTCCACGGTCACGGTGATCGTGTCGCTGAGGCTCGGGTCGGCGACCGAGGTCGCGGTGATCGTCGCCGTGCCGGCCGCGACTCCCGCGATCCGGCCGCCGGAGACCGCGGCGATCTCCGGGGCATCGCTCGTCCAGGTGACCCGGGCGTCGCTGGCGTCCTCCGGGGCGATCGTGGCCGCGACGGACCGCCGCTCCCCCACGGTCAGCCCGACGGCGTCGGCATCCAGGCTCACGCCCGTGACCGGAACACCGGAGAGCGAGAACCCGATGTCGTCGAAGTCCAGCGAGGCGTAGTTCTCCACGTAGAACCCGACCCGACCGGCCTTGCCGGGACCGGGGTCGGCGCCCTCCAGCGCGATCTCTCCGTTGACGGAGATCCGGATCTGCCCGTCCTGCACCGCGATGCGGACGTGCGAGGTCGCTCCGGGGGTCAGGCCCTGCGCCGCGGGCACGACCTTCTCGGCGACGACCTTCCAGGCGTCGTCGAAGATCGTCCAGGTCGGCCCGGCCGCGGCCTGACGGAAGCGGATGTAGCCGCCGCCCTTGCCGTTGCGGTCGTAGACGATCAGTCCCGCGTTGGCGGGGGTCGTCGCCGGCGCCGTGACGTCGAAGTCGAGCACGAACTCGGTGAAGTCCCGCGGCAGGAGGCTGTTCGCCCCCTTGACGATCCGGTAGACCTTGTCGCCCGAGGCATCCACCTGGATGCTGCGGTTCGGGTCGGTCGGCCAGCCGTTCGCCCCCGACTCGAAGTCGGTGTAGTGCAGCACCCCGTCGCCCTCCTCGACGATCACCTCGATGGTGGCGGTCTTGGTGGCGTCGGCCTTCGCGGTGGCCGTGACGGTGGTGGTGCCGGGGCCCATGCCCAGCACCACGCCCTTGTCGTTCACGGTGGCGACGGCGGCGTCGGCCGAGGCATAGGTCACCGCGGCGTCGTCGGCGTTCCACGGCAGCGGCACGGCACGCACCCGCACCTCGTCGCCCGCGTCGATCGTGAGGGTGTCCGTGTCGAACGCGATGTCCTCGAGCGGCACGGTCTGCGACTGCTGCGTCTGCCCGATTTCACCGTCGACGCCGATCTCGCTGAACGCGATGGCCTCGAAGCCGGGGATCTGGTCGAACACGGCCGCGTCGGCCTTCAACGTGTAGTCGCCGTTCGCGGCGTCCACGAAACCGGGGTCGGCGTCGGCCACCCAGTTGTCCTCGTAGTTCAGGAGGTTCTTGCCGTCCTTGGCGCCGTGCTCGTTGACGCCGGCCATCCGCGCCCGGTTCGGGTTCCACACGACGTTCTCGGCGAACGTGCTGTGGTTCGGGAAGTAGTGGTCGTCCTCGAAGAAGTGCGCGAGTTCGGGGTACTTCGTCAGATACGGGGTGCCGACGAAGTCGTTGTTGTCGGCGAACACCTGCTCCCACGCGGGCATGTAGTCGCGGTCGACGACGTTGCCCTCCTGGTCGCCCATCCACTGCTCGTAGTTGTCGTACGGGGCGTACGCGTCGACGAAGACGTTGTTGCGCGCCTCGATGTAGTCGGCCGAGCCGCTCTTGATCGCGCCGTTGCCCATGTTCACGAACACGTTCTTCTCGATCGTGAGATCCCACGTGAAGTTGTCGGCGTAGATGCCCTCGACGCCCGCCATGCCGACGCCGATGTCGTGGAAGTAGTTCTCCCGGAACACGTGCCCGCGCTGCTGCGGGGTCTTGCCGGAGTTCATGTAGATCGCACCGAGGTCGTGGAACTGCTTGCAGACGTCGTACACCTCGTTGCGTTCGAACAGGTGGTCGTTGCCGTGCACGATGATCCCGGGGTGCGGGGCGTCGTGGATCTCGTTGTCCCTGGCGATGTTGCCGACGCCGTCGAACATCACTCCCGGGTTGTAGGCCTTGTGGTAGTAGGCGAAGTCGGCGATCTCGGAGTTCTCGACGCGGTTGCGGCCGGGCTCGAGCGTCGTCTTGTCGCCGCCCTGGAGCACCACGCCGACGCCGCCGACGTGCGTGAGCCGGCTGTCGGTCACGGCGTGGTCGCGGCCGCCGCGGTTCACCGGGATGCCGTCGTACGTGTAGCGACCGGGCGAGTTGATGAGCACGCCGCCGTCGGTGAAATTGCGGATGTCGCTGTGCGAGATCGTCACGTGCGAACCCCCGAGGATCACGGCGGCGGTGGCCCGGCCGTACTCCATCACGAGGTCGTCGAAGTTCACGTACGAGGCCCCGTCGGCGCGCAGCATCGGCTCGTCGAGCGTCGTGACCGTCACGTCGCCGCGACCGGAGGTGAAGGCGGCGTTGGGGATGAGGTACAGCTTCCCGGCGGCGCGGTCGATGTAGTACTCGCCGGGGGCGTCGAGCTCCTCCAGGAGGTTCTGCGCGAAGTGGAAGTCGGGGAACCAGCTCTTCATGATCCCCGACATCTCGCCGTAGCGGAGGGTGATCGTCTTCGCGTCGGTGTCGATGCTCTCGATCTTGTTGTACGACCACTCCCAGCTGTACCCGAAGATGCCGTCCAGCCACACGTCCTCGGCCTGGGTCCAGTGCTTCGGGCGGTCGTAGCCGTAGCTGAACGTGCCGCCGCGGTCCTGCAGGTCGGCGTCGTTGCGGTCGGGACCGGCGTCGATGATGTCGCCCATCTGCACGGTGGGGGTGGCCGCGTCGGCGTTGGGCCAGCGCGCGAGGGTCATCCCCTGTCCGTCGATGAACAGCTCCATCGGCGGCGTCGTGCTGACGTCGTTGGCCTTCCAGTAGCCATGGCGGCTGAGCTGGCCGTAGTCGGTGATACCGAGGTCGGCGAGGTCGATGCCGACGACGCGGTCGCGGGCGGCCGTGTCGATGATCCGGTCGGTCACGGTGGCGTCGTCCACCGGAGCGAACTGGTCCCGGGGCAGTTCCCGGCCTCCGGTGAGCGTGGCCGTCTCGCCCGGGTAGGAGCGGTAGGTGATCGGGGCGTCGGCGGTTCCCGAGTCCTGCGCACCGATCTCGAACGAGGAGCTGCGCGGATACTCGCCTTCGCGGAGGTAGACCGTGAGGCCCTCGGACGGCAGAGCGGAGTCGGCCTTCAGCGCACGGATCCGGTCGCGCGCGCCTTCCAGCGTCGCGAGGGGATCGTCGATCGTGCCGGAGGCCGTGTCATCACCCCCGGGGGCGAGGTAGAGGGCGTCGTCATCCGCGGCCGCAGCCGCCGACGGGGCGGTCGCGGCGAGGGCGGATCCGAACACCGCCGCCAGGGCCAGGCTTGCCAGCACACGCTTCATTGCGTCTCCGAACTCTCGATTCCCGCGCGAAGAGCTCGCACGGCACCGCACCGGCGGTTGCTCAGAACTTACCTAATCGATAATCGACTAGCAAGCATCGATTTTTCTTCGATCTCCTCACGGCGCTGACTCGAAGCTCTCTCAGCTGTGTCGAGCCGCGATGACGGAGGTCGGGATGTGCCCGATGGCGAGGATCCCTGCGGAGGCCGCGATCCACGGGTTCTGCAACCACACGGCTGCCGCGAAGAGTGCCAGCACCGGCGCGAGCGCCATCGGAACGGGCACACCCCGCACCGCATCGAAGAGCGTCGACCGCGCGCAGCCGGAGAGGAGATACCTCGCCCACAGTGCCCAGTAGACCGCAACGGCCAGCGCGGTCGGCACCACCGCCCACCACACCACCCCTCCGGGCGCGGTCGCCGCCGGCACCGTCACGCAGAGCACCTGACCGACCCGCTCGAAGACCTGGAGCACGAGAGGCGTCGGGACGCTCTCGAGCCTCGGGCGCGGGGGGAAGACGATGAGGAGGAGGCTCGGCGCGAAGATCGCCAGGCTGACGACGAGACCGAGCACAGAGAACCCCATGCGTGGATCGTATCCACCGCCCTGATCCACTCGAGAGGACTCCAGGTGTGACGGAATTGAACAAACCTGTCAGTTTCCATCAATTTCTCACTATTGGTCTCTCCAGTTGACGCGACCGTAATCCGCCGGAAATACTGAGAACTCCCGAGACCGCACCGTGAGAGTGCGGACATATCACCCCAGGCCAAGGATGACCTAGATGACAGAACAGACCATTTCCTCACAGATAGGAACAGGTCGTCGGCCCCGTCGCCTCTCGGACGGGATGTTCGCCCTCCTCCTCACGGCTCCCGGCCTCGCGCTGCTCGCCGCCGTCGTCGTGTACCCGCTGATCACCGCGCTCATCACCGCGTTCTTCAAGCAGAGCCTCGTCGAACCAGGGCGTGAATTCGTCGGGTTCCAGAACATCGTCGACGTCCTCACCGGCGACTTCTTCCCGCTGCTCGGTCAGACCCTCGTCTTCACACTGGGCACCACGATCGCTCCCTTCGTGATCGGCTTCGGCCTCGCGCTGGCGCTCAACTCCCGCATCCGCGGCGCCAAGGTGCTCCGCGGCCTCATGCTCATCCCGTGGCTGATCCCCGGCGTGGTCGTGTCATTCCTGTGGATGTGGATCTTCAACGCCAACTACGGCGTGCTGAACGCGGCGCTGGAGTCCATCGGCCTGATCGACTCCCCGCAGGCGTGGCTCGCGAACCCGACCACCGCGATGATCGCCGTGATCGTCGCGAAGACGTGGCAGTCGTTCCCCTGGATGATGGTCATGCTCCTCGCCGGCCTGCAGACCGTCCCCGTCGAACTGCACGAGGCCGCCGAGATCGACGGTGCCGGCACCGTCCGCCGGTTCTTCTCCATCACCGTCCCGCAGATGAGCGGGATCATCGGCCTGGTGATCCTCCTGGAGTTCATCTGGAACTTCCAGCACTTCGACATCATCTACGTCCTCACCGGCGGCGGCCCCGCCGGATCCACCCAGACCTTCGCCACCGCGGTGTACGAGACGGCGTTCGACGGCTTCGACCTCGGTCATGCCGGCGCGCTCGGCCTGCTCTGGATGGTCCTGCTGATGGCGCTCGTCGTCGTCTACGTCCGCCTGTCCGAAAAGGGAGAGAAGCGATGACCGCCGTGCTGACCGAGGAGACGGTGACCGCCGTCACCGCCCCGCCCCCCGCGCCGCGTCGTCGGCGTCACCGCTCGGATCGTCGCGCCACGACCGTGAGCGCCTGGATCGCCGTCGTCGTGTTCGGCGGGTTCGCGCTCCTGCCCGTGTACTGGCTGCTGGTGACCTCGCTCACCCCGCGCACCGAGGTGTTCAGCTACCCGCCGAAGCTGTTCCCCACCGAGATCACGTTCGAGGCTTACGCCGCGCTTGCGAACAACCCGGCCCTGTTCGGCTACCTCCGCAACAGCATCGTCGTGTCCGTCATCACCGCGATCCTGTCCGTGCTGGTCTCGGCCTACATGGGCTACGCGTTCTCGAAGTTCCGCTACCGCGGACGTCGCAGCCTGATGTACTTCGTGCTGGCCTCGCAGATGTTCCCGCAGGCGCTGCTGCTCATCACGCTCTACGCGGTCTTCTCTGCGTACGGCCTGCTGAACACCTACGCCGCGCTCGTGCTGTCGTTCACCACGTTCACGCTGCCGCTGTGCGTGTGGATGCTGAAGGGCTTCTTCGACACGATCCCGGACGAGCTCATCGAAGCCGCCCGTGTCGACGGCGCCTCCCGCATGCGCATCATCCACTCGATCGTGCTGCCGCTGGCCGCCCCCGGCCTGATCGCCGCGGGTCTGTTCGCGTTCGTCCGCGGCTGGAACGACTTCATCTTCGCCCTCACCCTCGCCGGGCCGGACAAGCAGACCCTGCCACCCGGACTCGTCAACACGTTCATCGGCGAGGCGTCCACCGCCTGGCCGGAGCTCATGGCGGCTTCGCTGGTGGTCTCGCTCCCCGTGGCCATCGCGTTCATCGCCCTGCAGCGCTTCCTCGTCGGCGGTCTCACCGCCGGCGCGGTCAAGGGCTGACCCGCACCACCCCCTCATCCGCAGTCCCTCGAAGAAGAGAGAGCACCCCCATGTCCGAGAACACCACCGTCTCCCGTCGCCAGCTGCTCCAGTTCGCCGGGCTCGGCGCCGCCGGCCTCCTGCTCGCCGGCTGCATGCCGAGCGGCGGAGGCAGCGGCAGCCCGTCCTCCTCCCCCGGTTCCGGCCTCGGCGCCGGGAAGTTCACCGCGACCGACTTCTCGTTCTCGAGCTGGTCGCTCACGGAGGAAGCGGCCGCCCCGGCGACGCGCGCCCTGCTCGACGGCTACAAGAAGACCAACGAGGTCGGCATCACCGAGGTCTCCTTCCCCTACAACGAGTACTTCAAGCAGCTCATGCTGCAGGTGCGCGGCGGGCAGTTCACCGGCGCCGCCCACGTCGACGTCGCCTGGCTCGCCTCGCTGGCCGCGCTCGGCAAGCTGGAGGACGTCTCGGCGCTCACGAAGGGCCGCGGCTACACCGCGTCGAGCCTCGAGGCCACTCAGCTCGACGGCAAGCAGTACGCCTTCCCGTGGACCATCGGCGCGATCGGTCTGATCACGAACTCCGAGCTCCTGAACAAGGCGGGCATCTCCACGTTCCCCACCACCGTCGACGACTTCGAGGCGGCGCTGAAGAAGCTCAAGGGCCTCGGCGGGGGCCTGATCCCCTACGCCGCTTCGACCAAGGCCGCGCAGCTCAAGGACGTGCTGATCTGGATGCAGACGTTCGGCAGCGACCTCGTCAAGGACGGGAAGGTCACGATCGGCGACGACGCGAGCATCGAGGCGGTGACCTGGTACAAGTCGCTGTACGACCAGGGGCTCATCGCCGCCGACGTCGACCGCTTCGACGCCCGGTCCCTCTTCGCCCAGGGGCGAGCGGCCATCTACGACGATGCCCCGGTCGGCCGCGCCTCCGTCACGAAGGACTCCCCCGACCCCGACCTCGCCTCGAAGCTCATGCCCGAGTCGCGGCCGGTGCTGAAGAAGGGCGACACCCCTCGCGCGCTGGTCTGGGGCGGGGCGATCGCCATCGTCGGCGGCGGCTCCGGAGACAGCACGCGTACGGCGGCGGACTTCGGCCAGTGGGCCACGAGCGACCTGAAGGCGGTGCTCGGCGACTACGAGCTGCGCGGGCTGCCGCCGGTGACCGAGGAGGCGCAGGCTTCGAAGGAGGTGTCTTCCGACCCGTTCGGCTCCCGCTTCGCGGAGAAGATCACCGCGACGGCGACCACGAACCCGTTCTGGCAGTACCCCCAGTACGCGCAGATCGAGACGGTCATCGCCGACCGCGTGCAGGCCGTGCTCGTCGGTCAGCAGAACGCGAAGGACGCGATGGCTCAGGCCGGCGACGAAGCGCAGAAGCTGCTGGGCTGAGGAGCATCGTCATGACCCTCCGCTGGAAGGCCGGCGCCGCCGCTGCCGCCGCCCTCATCGCGCTCACCCTCGCCGTTCCCGCCTCGGCCGGCGCGGCCACCGCCGACGTCGAGACCGTCCCCGCGACGGTCGACACCTCCAACCAGTCCGGCTGGTGGAACCCGCTCACGGTCGACGGCGACAAGACGTACTTCGCCTACAACGTGCCGGGATCACAGGCCGCGAAGCACCAGGTGAACCTGGCGGTCCGCGCCGCCGACGGCACCTGGACCTCCGGGTGCCTGCGCCTCACGACCGGGGCGTGCGCCGAGTACCTGGACGACAACGGCCACAACCAGCCGTCGATCGCGATCGACGGCGACGGCTACATCCACGCGTTCGTGTCCATGCACCACGAGCCGTGGAAGTACTTCCGCTCCACGACGCCGTACGACGTGACGTCTCTCGTGGACGTGAGCGCCGAGATGCCCGACGCCGGTGCCGCGATCTCGTATCCGGTGACCGCCCAGGGCGCGGACGGCGACGTCTGGCTCATGGTGCGCGTCGGCGCCGATCCGCAGGCCCGCAGGGACGGCGTCCTCTACCACTACGACCCGACCACGGGCACGTGGAGCCGCGAGACGACGATCGCCGCCGCCGTGAACCACTCCTTCTATCCCGACGACCTCGAGGTCGACGCGAGCGGCCGGGTCCACGTGCTGTGGGAGTGGGGGCCCTGGCCCGCCGATCCGTATCGCCACCTCGGCTCCTACGCGGTGTACGACCCGGCCACCGGCGCTTTCCGTGACGTCGCGGGCCAGGCACTGCCGACCCCGATCCGCCCGGACACCCCGGGCGCCGTGGTGTGGCGCGGCTACGAGCCCGGCGAGACCATCGGCGACGCCGTGCCGGCGGTGCAGACCGCGAAGATGGCGATCGCCGACGGCGAGCTCGTCGGCGTGACGTACCGGTATGCCGACGAGACCGAGAACGCCTTCGACGTGCAGTGGGCCACCTGGAACGGCACCGCCTGGACGAGCGAGACCCTCGTCGACACGGACGCGCTCGGCAGCGGCGTGCAGACGATCGCCGCCCTCGACACCACGACCGCGGGCGGTGAGACCCGCATCTACGCCGTGGTGTCGGTGCAGGACTGCGGCATCACCCGCAGCCAGATCGCGGTGCTGACCGCCGGAGCGTCCGGATGGACCGCCGACACCGTGGGCGAACCCGTCGTGGGCCAGCAGCGGCTCCGCGCGGCGACCCGCGCCGACGGCACCGACGTCGTCTACCTCAGCGCCCCCGCTGTTCCCAACGGCGGCACGCTGCGCCATGCCGAGATCCCCCGGGACGG